>Ga0256828_1000220_pt1 | contig 39291 bp, 39 predicted proteins | sample CV88metaG_FD_185993 | JGI IMG/M metagenome (GOLD analysis project Ga0256828, IMG submission 185993) | Hydrothermal vent microbial communities from East Pacific Rise, Pacific Ocean - CV88 | ecosystem: Environmental > Aquatic > Marine > Hydrothermal vents | place: Pacific Ocean: East Pacific Rise...
AACAAGTTGTTTACGAACCAGTAAAGTACTAAACCAGAAGGGAAAGTAATAAAGAAGAACGTAAATATTACAGGTAAAAATCTCATCACTTTTTCTTGTAAAGGATCTGTAAAATTCGTTGGTGTAAGGCGTTGTTGGAAATACATAGATGCACCCATAAGTAATGGTAAAACATAGTAGTGATCCATACGAGAAAGGTCTGTAATCCATAACATCCATGGTGCACCTTGCAGTTCAACTGCATTTAAAAGAACACGATAAATAGCAAAGAAAACAGGAATTTGTAAAAGCATTGGTAAACATCCACCTAATGGATTTGCTCCGTGTTTCTTATACATCTCCATCGTTGCAGCATTCATACGTTGAGGATCTTTTTTATGTTTTTCTTTAATCTCTTTAAGTTTTGGTGCAAGCTCTTTGATTTTTTGCATTGACATCATACCCTTGTATGTCAATGGATAAAGAACTGCACGAATAATTGTTACAAGACCAATAATTGCCCAACCCCAGTTTCCAAAAATACCATGTAACCATGAGAGTAATGCAAAAAGTGGTTTTGAAGCAAATGTAAACCAACCGTATTCAATGACGTTTGTAAGTACAGGCTTAATGTTATGAAGTGTATTATAATTTTTTTGTCCAATATAACCACTAAATTTCATAGTTGGAAGTGCATCAAAATAAGCAACAGGATTATCTTCACGATCACGGTCAATAATAACTGTTGTGTCCTTAGAAAGATTATATATCATTGTTGTTGTATATTGGTCAAATGCTGCGACAAGTTCTACACCTGTAAATGTTTTTCTTCCCTCTGCATCACCATCTTCAATGATTGTTTGAAGTTCATCATCAGTATATACTAATGCACCCTTCATAGTCATCATTTGCTCTTTTTTATTAATGTGTGGACGTTGCCCTACATAAATAAAATATCTTTTATTTTGAGATACATTTACAACTGCATCATAATGTCCATCATCATAAAATGTAATCTCTTTTTTTACACTTAAGTTTGAAAGTTTTTGTGTTAAAGTTACTTTTACTGGTTTCCCATCTAAATTAACCTCACTAACACTTGCAACATAAGGAACAGATGAAGCTTCCTTATTTAATGTTTCATCCAAAAATCTAACATAAAGAGGTTTAGCTCCAAGAGTCGGAATGAGTTGTGCATGTTGGTCATCATTATTACGAAATTTCTCTTGTAAAAGTTCTTTAGATGATATACGACCTAATGTATCTACTTTCAGTATAAAATTTTTATTTGTAACTGTAAGTATAGTATTTGCTGCTGATGCTACAACGGCTTGTTCTTGTTCAGAAATTTCATGCCCAGCAATAGCACTTGTATCTTGAGCTATTACTTTTTTATCTTGTTGTAATGCTACTTTATCTGTTTTAGCTTCTTGAGCTACCTCTGGTTGTGCAGGTGGAAAAATTGCTGTATAAGCTACGAAAAATATTACCGATGCGAGAACGGCAATTAATAATCTCTGATTTGGTGTCATTTTGTCTAACACAAATTACCCTTTATATGAAAAATTTTTTATAATGTAATAACGGCCTTTTTTGTTGGGGACCAGCCAATATTTTATAGAATCAACCCCTAGCTTTTTTGGTTTGGTGTGGAGTTTTTTAAGTAATGGATACTCAATACCACCATCAAAAAGTTGATTGCAACGTAGTATTCTAGTAAAAGAGTGGTAAAAAGCACTTGAAAGTGAGTTGTTTATAAAGTGAAGTCTTGCATATTCACTACAAGATGGGTAATATCTACACGAGCCAAAACCAATTAATGTAAAAAACTTCTGGTAAAGCCATAAAAGTTTAAGTAAGAGTTTTCGCACGTGAGAGTACCTTGGTAAAATCTGTTTTGAATTGTTCATAAGAACTGTTAAAGAGTCCTGCTTTTGCAACAAAAACATAAGAACCATCTTTGAGTGATGAAGAGTGTTCAAGAAATAAAGCTCGCATTCTCCGTTTAGCACGGTTACGTTTTACAGCATTACCAAGTTTTTTGGTTGCAGTAAAACCCACTTTACGAGTTCCATTCTGAGGAAGGTAAAAAAGTACAACGCTGCCTGAGTGCTGGTTTTTCCCTTTATTGTAAACATACTGAAACTCCTTATGGAGCTTAAGTGTGTTAAAACCGCCTAAACTGACAATCTTTTACGACCTTTAGCACGACGACGATTGATTACATTACGACCATTTTTAGTAGCCATACGAGCTCTAAAACCATGAGTTCTTTTTCTCGGTGTATTATGTGGTTGGTATGTTCTTTTCACGACATATCCTTATTTAAAATTAAGTCCGAAATATTACATAAGTTTTACTTAAAAGGGGGTTAAGTTTACAAAAAATACCTAATTCCCATCTTTTTAACTTTACTTTAATTCTAAATGATATAGACTAGCTCATACTAAATTTTAGGGAGTAGAGTTGAAACATTTATTATATATACTTATTATAATCTTCATATCCTCTACTCTGAATGCCTCAACACATAATGAAGAGATTTCCCATTTGGCAAAAAAGCTTAATCTTTATGCTGGAACGAAAGCATCTATTCAGTGGAGGCGCATTTTCACTTCTAAACGCCATATGAAACGCTACCATATAGATTCATTAACTACACAAGATAGAACACAATTGATGCGATACCTCATCCGTCATGCGGCAGATTCAGATCAACCAATAGTACCAGGATTATAATATAATGAAAAAAATAGCCCTCCTCATCCTTCCTTTACTTTTAAGTGCCTCTCAAGATATAGATGTCTATAAAAAAATACTTGAACTTGAAAATGAGATAAAACTACTAAAAGCCCAGGTTCAAGAAAATGCACACCAACGAGAAACTAACAATAAAAGTGTTGTTAGCATACAAGAAAAAGTGGAAGAAAACACTCAAAACATCGACGAAGATACAACAATTCTTGAAAAAATAGAAACAAAATCTATACTTGACAAGATTAATTTCACTCCTGAAATAATGCTACGTTTTGATAAATTTCATTACACTAATGGTGCAATTGAGGGGGAAAATACAAAAATATACAATAATGCAAACCCTGCACTTAATGGCCTTCAACGTCGTGATGAGTTTTCAAAAGATTTCAATGTTGCAGCATCTATGCGCTTTCGACTTAATATGAACTTTGCACTTGAAGATATTAAATTTCATGGTCGTATGCTCTATATGAACTCAACACAATCAAACCAAAGAATCTGTATTTTGTCTCGTGATATAAAATCAGGAACCTCCGGAAGTGCTTTTGATGTGGACCGTGCTTATGTCGATTACACCGTGAATAAAACATCTTCTACACCTTTTACTTTCTCTTTTGGTATTTTACCAACCTCTGGTGGAACGCCAATGCAATATGGCCAAAATAAAAAACGCAGTTCATTATTTCCTGCACTTGTTTTTGATATGAACACATATGGAGTCATTGGAACACAAAAAATTGCTGAAGACACTTATGCTCGACTTGTTTTAGCAAAAGCTTATACCCTTAGACCAAATTTCTACCCTTATCAATGCAATAGAGAAAATATTGATAATGCAGATATTATTGGTATTTATGGTGATTCTAAAATCAATTTTCTTGGCAATTCTCTGCTCTCATTTGGTGTTAACATTATGCATGATTTAAAAGCACACCCTTACCTTGGTCCAGACATTGACTCTTCAAACTCTTCAAACTTAGGGACAATCATAACTTACGGATTAGGAATAGATATAGAAAAATTTGAAGATTCAGATTTAACTGTTTTTGCACATACTGCATTTACTACACCTCATGCCAACAATAAACGCGATGATTATAAAATAACTAACCCAGTTGCCGGAACCACAGATGGTGGCTATACTGGTTTTACCGAGGCAGATTATGCAAGTGGTCCTATGCTCAGTAAAAATAGTTACTCTGTTTATTTAGGGCTTAAATATGATCTTACTAAAGATATTAATATAGGTGCTGAATATAACTACGGAAGCAAGTATTGGTACTCAGGAACACAAGGTGCCGAAGATATGTACAATAAACTTGCTCTTCGCGGTTCAGCCTATGAAGCATATACTTCATGGCAATTTCATAAATACCTCAATGCAAAATTAGGATATCTATACATGCAAGAAAACTATACGGGAAGTGGTTGGCATTTTGGAGAACCTGCGAAAAAAGATGCAAAACAAAATATAGGCTACCTAAACCTAGAAGCTAGGTTTTAATGCCAATGGATTATAAAAACAAGATATATCTTACACTTGTATCTAGTTTTTTGTTACTAGTGTTTGCACTTTATGTTAGTTATGAGAACATTCAAAGCAATAACGATGTAATAAGGTACTTAGAAAAAGATCAAATAAAACTCAATTATTATGCGAATAAACTCAACTACGATATTAAAAAGAACCAAACTGATTTATTACAATTGATTCTTCTCAAAAAAGATTTTTCCAATACTATTAACTATAATTCCTTTGAAAACATTCAAACTTCCGTAGATCATTTGGAACTTTTTTTCCACAATAAAAAAACAGACTTAGAGGGCTTTCAAAGAACATTAGAAACAATTCAAAAAAGAACCATTGCTTATAAAGCCGTTCAAAATTCTCTTTTAGAAGCATTAAAAGAGAAAGATGAGATAGATATAGAAGATGCACTTATTGGCTTTAATGCAATTACTGTCAACTTCTCGCAAGACACCCAAAAACTTATAGATATTTCTAATGAAGCACTTTATACAAAGATAGTTCAGCTCAAACTTAACAACAACCAAAGTGCAACAACCATAATACTCTCTTTTCTTATTGCCATTTTAATGATTGGTTTTACTTCTTACAAATTTTTTAGACTTCACACGAAGTTACGAGCACAACTCCAGCGTGCTGAAAATGCAGAGAAAGAACAAAAAAATCTTCAAAAACAACTTTTAAGTTATAACGAAGACTTAGAAAAAGAGGTGGCTAAAAAAGCGAAAGAGATTCGTCAAAAAATCTACTCTAATTTTCTCACTGGACTAGCAAATAGAAACAGACTCCTTGAAGATGCAACTCTCTACTCTTTTTCTATGATTGCAATTATCAATATAGACAAATTCCAATCTTTTAATGACGTTTACGGTGAAGAGATAGGAAATGTAGCTATTAAACTTACAGCTGAATTTTTACAAGAGGAACTCAAAGGGGAACCTATTATACTTTACCATGTAGGTGGTGATGAATTTGCCTTAGTTGTGCATAAAGAAGATTCTTTAACTCAAGAAGAGTTTAAAAACATTATTGCAGATATACTCCATAACTACCAAAGAAAAGAGTTTGAATACGAAGATAAAAAGTTTAGTTTTATTATGAGTGCTGGAATCTCCTATACTGGAAGAAGAAAGATGCTTGCATATGCAGATATGGCTTTAAAAGATGCTAAAAAACGAAATATTCAACTCTCAGAATTTAATGATGACAAGGAGTTAGAACGTATTCATCAAAGCGATATAGAATGTCACAATAAACTACTTACCGCACTACAAAATGACAAGCTCATCTCTTACTTTCAACCTATTGTACCCATTCAGAACAAAAGCAAGCCTATCAAGTATGAATCACTTATTCGTCTTATGGATGAAGATGGTAAAATTATTGCTCCTTTTAATTTTATTCGAGTCGCTAAAAGAAATCGTATTTATTACAGAATTACAAATACGGTTTTAAGAAACACTCTAGATGCTGTAACACAATACAATGTACCTTGTTCCATAAACATCTCTTTGAGCGACATAGAAAATGACAGAACAATGAAAACATTTTTTGACCTTATCGATACTTATGAGCATAATGAACTTCTTACTGTGGAACTTCTAGAAACTGAAGATTTTGAGAACTACCAACTTGTGTATGATTTTTGTGTTAAAGTGCGTTCATATGGGCTTAAAATTGCACTTGATGATTTTGGTTCAGGATACTCCAACTTCTCCCATATCTTAAACCTTCCAATAGACTACATTAAAATCGATGCAACACTTATCTCAAACATCGATAGAGACCAAAACTCTAAAATCATGGTGGAGACCATTGTAGACCTTGCAAAAAAACTTCATATTGCCACTATAGCAGAGTTTGTTAGTTCACATGAAATTTTGGAAGTTATTACAGAGTTAGGTGTAGATTATGCACAAGGTTTTTATATGGGGAAACCCGAACCAATACAGAGACATATTAGAGAGGGACAAAAGGAGAGCTAAGGTTATGAAACCCTAGCTTCTATCTCTCCATCATTCATAACAAATTCAACTTTGCTACCCTCTTTTACAACTCCTTCTAAAATTAAGTCAGCAAGTCTGTCCTCTACTATCTCATACAGAGCACGTTTAAGTGGTCTAGCACCATAAACAGGGTCAAATCCAGCCTCTGCTATGTATGCTTTAGCTTCAGGGCTTAGAGTAAGCTCTATATCGCGTTGTTCCACTTTTTTCGCTATATCTCTAAAGAAGATATCTACGATACCTACTATCTCTTCTTGACCAAGAGCATTAAAGATAACTACATCATCAAGTCTATTTAAAAACTCTGGTTTAAAAGCTTGTTTAAGTTCAGCCATTACCATGTCGTTAAGCTCTTCACTTTGAGCATGGTTAATGATTTTATCAGATGCGATGTTTGATGTCAAAATAATAATAGTATTTGAAAAATCTACTGTTACCCCTTTGTTATCTGTTAAACGTCCATCATCAAGTACTTGAAGCAAGATGTTAAATACATCTGGATGTGCTTTTTCAACCTCATCAAAAAGTACTACAGAGTAAGGTTTACGTCTTACTGCTTCTGTAAGTTGTCCACCCTCTTCATAACCAACATATCCAGGTGCAGCACCCACTAAACGCGACACCGCATGTTTCTCCATATATTCACTCATATCTATTCTTATAAGTGCATCTTCAGAATCAAATAAAAATTTTGCTAATGTTTTAGCAGTTTGTGTTTTACCCACTCCAGTTGGCCCTAAGAATAAAAAGCTTCCTATTGGAGCATTTGCACTACTTAGTCCCGCTTTGTTACGTTTAATAGCACGAGCTACGGCGTGTGTTGCTTTTGTTTGTCCAACTACATCTTTATTTAACTCATCTTCTACATGAAGAATTTTTGTTTGCTCCCCTTGAAGCATCTTTGTCACTGGTATATGTGTCCATCTTGAAACTACCGAAGCAATCGCTTCTTCATCAACACTATTTTTTAGTAGTGTTCCTGTAGCTTGGAGTTTATCCCAATTTTCATTTATGGCTTTTTCCTCTTCAAGAAGTTTTGGAATCTCTCCATATTCTATCTCTGCTGCACGGTTAAAGTCTGAACTAGATTTTGCCACTTCAGCTTCACGGCGTTTTGATTCTATCTCATTTTTAATAGTAGAGATTTTCTCAAACACCTCTTTTTCTGTAGCAAATTGTTGTTCAAGATTTCTTACTTCCTCTTGAACATCAGCAAGCTCTTTTTCTATCTCCTCAAGACGTTTCTCATTTGCTGGCGTTTTCTCCATTTTTAGAGCTTCTTTTTCTACCATAAGCTCTGAGAGTTTACGTTTTGCAGAAGCTAAAACATTTGGTTCTGACTCTATTTGCATTTTAAGTTCAGCTGCTGCCTCATCAATAAGGTCAATCGCTTTATCTGGTAAAAATCTATCTGCAATATATCTATCTGAAAGACGTGCTGCTGCAACTAATGCACTATCTGTAATGCTCACATTATGATGGGTTTCAAGTCTCTCTTTAATTCCACGAAGAATTTGTAAAGATTGATTTACTGTCGGCTCATCAAGATTAATAGGCAAGAAACGGCGTTGCAATGCTGCATCTTTTTCAAAATACTTTCTATACTCTTTAAGTGTAGTTGCCCCAATAGTATGCAACTCTCCACGAGCAAGTGCAGGTTTTAAGATGTTTGCAGCATCCATACTTCCCTCAGATGCACCCGCACCAACAATAGTATGAATCTCATCAATGAAAAGGATGATATTTCCGTTTTCTTTTACCTCATCAATAACAGCTTTTAAACGGTCTTCAAACTCTCCACGATATTTTGCACCTGCAATAAGTGAACTCATATCAAGAGCAACCACACGTTTGTTTTGAAGTGATGTTGGAACATTTCCACTTTGAATACGTTGTGCAAGTCCTTCAACTAAAGCTGTTTTACCAACTCCAGGTTCTCCTAAAAGCATAGGGTTGTTTTTTGTTTTACGTATAAGAATTTGCATCATACGTGTAATCTCTTCATCACGCCCAATAACTGGTGAAAGTTTACCCTCTGCTGCTTCTTTTGTTAAATCTATGCCATATTTATCTAGTGACTCTAGTGTTTCATCTGCACTTTGTGAGTCAATTTTTGCACCACCACGAGCTGCTTCAAGATTTTTTGCAAGCTCCATTACATCTATATATTTAGGTAGTATTGTAGAAAATGGTTCTGTTTTTAGATTTGCTAAGAGGTAAGTATCTACTGCTAAATAATTATCTCCATTTTTAGTCATAAGACCTGCACCATTTTCAAGTGTTTGTACAAAGTTTTTAGAGAGTCTAATGTTCTCTTTACTTACAGAAGATGATTTTGGTAGTTTCTCAACTAAACTTTTTACATCAAGCTCCATCGCTACCTTATCAATGTTCATTTTGTTAAACATTTGATTAAGCACAGAGTTTGAGTTTGTAAGAAGTGCCCATAAAAAATGTTCTGTTTGTACTTCCATATTTTTAGAGTGAAGTGCTAAAGAGAGTGCACTTTCAATTGATTCTGTCATATTGTGTGTTAGTTTTTCAAAAATATTATTAGCCATAATTAAATCCTTTTATTTTTTATAGGTGTAGTATAGTATTTTTTTAGTAGAATTTGTGCTACTTAAGTGGCTCTTTCATATTTTATAAGCTTCTTACTTTTAATTTACTATAATTATACAAATATTTAAGGATAGTCAATGCCTACAGTCTTAGAAGCACTTCAAAACAGATCTTCAAAAAGAGCTTACCTCGATAAAACAGTCCCAAAAGAGATTATTTCTAACATTCTTGAAGCCGCAGCACATACACCTAGTGGTGCAAATATGCAACCATGGGTTAGCTATGCTATTAGTAATAAAGAAGTATTAAAAAATATTGGTGATGCAATTATAGAAAAAATGAATGAGGGTGTAGAGCATGACCAGTTTATACAATACTACCCGGTTAAATGGGTGAACCCTTATAAAAAACGCCGTATTGTTACAGGGGCTGGACTTTATAAACTTATGGAAGTAGATAGAAAAGACAATGAAACTCGCCTGCAAATGTGGCACGATAATTTCAGATGGTTTGGTGCTTCAAATGTCATTTTTGTTTTTACAGATAAAGCAAATATTGATGGTTCTCAAGGGGCACTTATAGACTGTGGTGCTTATATGCAAAGCATTATGCTCTCAGCTCAAGAGTTTGGCATTGAGAGTTGTCCACAAGGTTCTACTACTGAATTTGGTAAAGTAGTTGCTCGCGTTTTAGATCTTCCAGATAACCTTGCACTTCTTTATAGTGTAGTTCTAGGCTATGAAGATAAAGAAGCAAAAATAAATAGCTACCAACCAGCTCGTGTAAAACTAGAAGAAAGTGTTACTTTTATAGACTAAAAAGTTCTGGAAATTTCGCTTTATAGCGAAGTTTCATACTCTCATTTCCACTCACTCCACCACTATGAATATAAAGTATTTTTTCCTCTGTTTGCTCAAGTAAAACTTTCCAAAGTAAAGGTGCATACAAAAGATCAAACTCCACACCAGCTTTTTGCAAAAATTTATATATCTCATAATACTCTTTATATGGTTTAGCAAAATGGTATTTTTTTGAAGGCTCTAAGATTATTAAATTGGAAGGGAGTGGGTGAAGTGCCTGCATCTGCTCTATAAGATATCTCTTATCTCCTATGCCAGCTGTTGTATAGACTGGGCACTCAGGAAAGGCAAGAGCAAGATACAAGGCTGTTGTCCCTGTCCCCGATGGTGTAGCTATGCTTTGAAAGTCTAAGTTGGCATCTCGTATCTCTTTAGCAAGTACCGCTACACCCTCTCTTGCCATAGTATCAGCACCCCCTTGATCTACAAGAACACTCAAAGGCTCTAATGTAACTCGCAATGAAGCAATAAAATCTCTGTAAAGCTCTTGTTCTATCTCAACATGTTGCATCCCTAATTCTAAGGCTTTCGCATAGTTTCCTACACCTTGCTTTTTTTGTACCTTACTAAGAGTTTTGGTATAGTATTCAAACACCCACCCTTTTCTTTGTGCAAGTGCTGCCATCGCTAGCATGGCGTTTGATTGTGTACCACCATATGAAATGAGTTTGTTGTATTTTTCTTTTGGAGCATAAAGGAGAGTGTGTAGTTTTCTGTACTTATTACCGGAGAGGTAAGGGTCAAAAAGGTCGTCGCGTTTAACAAGAAACTCCCTACCCTCTAAAACAATTTTAGAGATGGGAGTTGTTTTCATAAAAATTACTTAATAGTAGCTTTTTTTTGTAATGCTTTCATTTTATCGTTCATTACAGATTTAAATTTTTCATTTTTAATACGTTGTTCAATTACATTTTTCACTTCATCAAAACTTCTTGTAGCAGCTTTCATTTTGTCTTCTAAATAAATAATATGGTAACCAAATTGTGTTTTTACAGCTTTAGGAGTGATAGTACCAACTTTCATACCAAATACAGCATCGTTAAATGCAGGAACCATTTGCCCTTTTGTAAATGTACCTAAATCTCCACCTTTTGGTCCACTAGGTCCAGTAGATTTAGCTTTTGCTAGTTCTATAAATTTTGCTTTTAGTTTTGCACCACTTAAAGATTTTAACTGAGCAATAATTTTATTTGCTTCAGCTTCTGTTTTTACTAAGATATGACGAGCATGTACTCTCTCTTTTTCAACAAACTCTTCTTTGTTGTTTTTGTAGTACTCTTTTAACTCTTTTTGACTTACTTTGATTTTATCATGAAGTTTTTTTTGCCATACTTGAATAGCTATACTCTTTTTAACTTTTTCTTGAATTTTTTTGTACTCATCTTTAAAGAGTTTTGAATTAAGAACACCTGTCTTTTTCGCATCTCCATACATAAGTTCGTTAGCTACAAGTTGTTGTACAAATTGTTGACCTAACTCTTTTTGCTTTTCAATAGGTAAGGTATTGAATCTACCTTGTGTAGCGTTCATAAGTTCTTGGTTCACCTCTTGTGAAGTAATAGCCTTACCGTTTACAGTTACTATTGTCTGTGCACTTAATAGTGTAGTAGTTACCATCAATGCTGATAATAATAATTTTCTTGCTTTGCTCATTGTAATTCCTTGAGTTATTTTAAGTATCTAAAATTCTAGTATTAAAATACTAATGATTAATTAACACTAAACATTCACTTTTAAATATTCATCTAAAACATTTTCCAATTTTTCTCGTGTAAGTGGTTTTGAAATATATCCATCGAGTCCAGCCTTTAAAAGCATCTCTCTATCACCTTCCATTGCCATCGCTGTAAGTGCGACAATTGGAGTGTTCCCATTAGGGTGTAGTACCTCTTTTATCTCTTTAGTTGCTACAATTCCATTTTTTTGTGGCATATCTATGTCCATAAAAACTATGTCATATTTACTTTTGTTCGCTTTTGCAACTGCTTCGACACCATTACTTGCAGTTTCCACTACAATATTATACTCTTGGAGTAAAATTTGAATCAATCTTTGATTAATTAAATTATCTTCCACCACTAAGGCAATTGTTTTATCTTTTACTTGTAATTTATCTTGTTTACTTTTTTCTATCTCTAGACTAAACATACTAGAGAGATGCTCGGCCATTGTACTTGGGAGAAGTGGTTGGTGAATCACCTCATCTACTATATATGTTAGTTTTGTTTGTATCTTTTGCTTTTCATTAAGAAGTAAAACCACTTTTGCAGACTTTGTGTAAGAACCAAGTTCAAACATCCATGAAGAATCTCCTTGATTTGCAACAACATAAAGAGCTTCTACATCTTCATATACATTTTCATCAAGTATATTTGACTTAATAACATCAATGCCAAATGAGCGTAAATAGCTTGTTAAGAAATTTGCTTCATCAATTTTAGATTGATCTAGTAAAAGAACTTTTACCTTCCTTTTTGACATCATTCTATAACTCTGTCCATGTGTTTCTTTAAAATCAAGCACAAAATTAAAATAACTTCCATGCCCCTCTTCACTTTGAATTCTTAACTGTGAACCAAGTAATCCAACAAGCCCATTGGATAAACTCAGCCCAACACCAAGTCTTTCATCAGCACGATTACTTGCGGTAAAAGGTTCATTCATAAGTGCTAGTTGCTCCTCAGCAATCCCATTTCCATTGTCTTTTACACTAAAACTGATACTACAGTCACCATTTAACTGACGTTTAACAAGTTTTACTTCTATAATTACTTTTCCACCACGAGGAGTAAACTTAATGGCGTTTTGAATAAGTGCATTCATAATTTGTGTAATCTTTTTTATATCGCCATTAAGCTCACGAGGTAATTTTGGGTCTATAAAAGCAAAGGTTTTTATCCCTTTTTCTTTCCCTAATGCAGCAAAATTTTTGAGTATCTTTTCCATCGCAGGTAAGAGGTTAAAATCTAGGTAATCTACACTTAGTCGTCCCCCTTGCATCTGAGACAAATCGAGCAATGTTTCAATATTTACAAGAAGTGTTTTAGATGATCTATTAATCATACTTAAATACTCTCGCTGTTTAGATTCCAATGGCGTTTGGTTCATTAAATCAACAAAGCCAAGTATGCCGTTCATAGGTGTTCTAAATTCATGCCCAATATTAGCTAAGAATTTTGTCTTTAATCTCTCTACTTCTTCTGTTTTATACTCTGCATAATGAAGATCACTTACATCTTTAAGAGCTAGTAGATAGAGCTGTTCTTGAGGGTTTGGCAACATTACAGATGCTTGAAAATAGAGTACCTTTGAATCTGGGGAGAGTATGCTAAGTTCATAACCTTCTGTTTTATATTTTTTAAGGTAGTCTAGCCAGCTTTTATCGTCTTCTGTAAAAATCTCTTCACTTTCATTTAAAAAAAGATCTCGAATACTTTCATGTTTATGTTTAAACTCCTCTATGTTTGCAAACCCTAAAGTTTTATAAAACTTTTTATTGGCACCAACCCAACCCTGAGCTTTTTTAAAATAAAGGTAAATGGTATCGCTGTTATCTACAATAGTATTTAAAAATTCTTTATCTATATAATTTGTGTCTTGTGTTTTTATATCACGAAGTTTTTGAGTTTTATCTTCTGTATTACCTGTGAAAAATGAAAAGAATCCCATTATTTACTCCCTCTATAGTATTATCTATTTTGATTATATCACAGAACAAGATAAAATATCAAAAAAAATATACTGAAGTTTATAAAATGAAAAAAGCAACAAAAAAAGAGATACTAGAGATACACAAACGATTTGTAGAAAGATACAGCGATGCTGTCACAGAACTTGCATACACAAATGCATATGAGCTTGTTGTGGCAGTTGCCCTCTCTGCACAATGTACGGACAAGAGAGTAAACATCATCACTCCTACCCTTTTTGAGAAGTACCCTAGCCCAAAAGAGTTAGCACAAGCAGATTTAGATGAAGTCAAAAGTTTTTTAAACACTTGTTCTTTTTTTAATAATAAAGCCAAAAATATTGTGGCGATGGCACAGCGTGTTATGGAAGTTTATAATGGTGAAATTCCTATGAATGAAAAAGATTTGCAAACACTTGCCGGTGTGGGACAAAAAACAGCTAATGTAGTGATGATAGAGTACACAGGAGCCAATCTTATGGCGGTAGATACACATGTATTTCGAGTTTCACATAGACTAGGTTTAAGTGATGACAAAACAGCCATAGCAACAGAAGCAACACTTGTAAAGAAATTTAAAAATGACCTCCATGCCCTCCACCAAGGGATGGTTCTCTTTGGTCGCTACATTTGTACTGCCAAAAATCCAAAGTGCGAAGAGTGTTTTTTAACAGAGTTTTGCAGAACAAAAGAAACTTTCAAGGTTTAGGTATAAAAAATGCTTAAAATCACTATGACAAAAATAATCTTTTTTTTAATGACTCTAAGTATCTTCTTTACAGGCTGTATTAACAAGCATGGCGTTTCTGCTAAATACTATAGTGATTGTAAAGAGTACTATGACCTCCAAGGCTACTACCATAAAGAGTGTGGAGAAGACGATATTTTCACCTATAAAGAGGCTAAAGAGGGTGCTATAAAAGTGATTAAAGAGATTCAAGATAAGAAAGAACCACAAAAAAATGTGTGGTAAATCTACTTAATCGCTATAAATGTAGCAAAATTCGCCCAACGAAAGACAACTTCACAATGTGAAAAACCTGCATTTTTTGCCATCTGTATATTTTCCTCTTCAGAATAAGGAACCAATACATTTTCTAAAGCTTCACGCTTTTGCATAATTTCATATTCGCTATAACCCTGCTCTTTTTTAAAAGCATAGTAGCACTCAATTAAATCTTTGTTGAGTTTTGCATGATGAGAGATTACTTTTTCACTAAAGATAAATACACCCTCTTTTTTTAAAGAGGCTGCTATCTTCTTCACAAGCTCTTCTCGAACAAGTGGACGAATAAACTGCAAAGTATAGTTAGATATAAACACATCAGCTTCTTGATAAGCATACTCTAAAATATCTGCATTTTGAACCTCAATCTTAGCCCCATAAGCTTCACATTTGCGTTTTGCTTGTGCTAACATTGCTTGGGAGTTATCTAATCCTACAAGTCTTGCATCTACTTTAAGTTTTCTATGAATATTGAGTAAGAGTGATGCTGTTGAGCAACCTAAGTCATAAACTATGCCACCCTCTGCTAAATTTTTAAGAACAAAAAACTCTGTAATATCTTGTGATTCTTTATAATAAGGAACTGAACGCTGTAACATATCATCAAAGACAGCTGCCACCTCTTCATCAAATTCAAATTGTTTTTTTATTGGTTTTGTAAATACTTTATCATTCATAAGTGCAATTTTATCCAATTTTATCCCTCTTTTTGCATATCTCTATAAAACACAAAAGTATTTTTACCTCTTTTTTTCGCTTCATACATCGCTTCATCAGAATATTTTTTTAAATTATACATATCTTTAGCATCTTTTGGAAATAAAGAGATACCAATACTCGCAGATAAAATAAGATTTGTAGACTTACATTTTGTAGCAATTACATCTAGCACCTCTTGAATTTTTTCACGCAATAGATCTTCTCTCTTATAATCCACAATCGAAACAAATTCATCCCCACCAAGTCTTGCCGTATAAGAAAGTACATCTTCCATTCTATGTGCGAACTCTTCTAAAACTTTATCTCCTATATGATGTCCATACTCATCATTAATATTTTTAAATTTATCTAAATCTATAAACAACAGTGCAAACTGTTGATTTTGCTCACTTAATTCATGCAGTTTTTTCTCAAAAGAGGTTCTATTTGGTAAATTGGTTAAAGGGTCGTGTGTTGCTTGGTAGTTAGAGCTCTCAACCTCTTTGTGTAGTTTTAATAAAGTTACTTTTAATTTACTTACTATATGAAAATAATATAGAGGTAATATGCTATATGTGATAAGCCAAGAGTAAGCAAAAGAGGGGTTTTCAATCCAAAAATTTGAACTGTTTATAAGTATGAGCCAGCTCAATACAATAGTAGCATACACAATGTATGCTATCTCTTGTCCATAACGTAGACCATAACCAATCATATACCACAAAAGGAGTACAGTATAGTAGATAGAAATCTCACCAACAAGATACATAACATAAACAGAAGCAAGAATATCAAGAACAGCAACAACTGAAATTCTAAGAGATTGATACGCATAAGGATATTTAAATAAAAGAAGATAATAGATACCATTCATCACTAAAACAGCAAAAAACATATCTAAAATAGTTATGCCCATACCCCCTTCTATAGAAAGGTACCCTGAGTCCAAATAAGCGAGTGTTAGCATAATACTTAAGACTAAAATTATACGTAAGAAAATCTGAATCTTTTCACTTGTAAGGTGAGCTAATTTTTCTACCGAAACAGTATTCATTCTACACCTTTTTTCAGTTATACATATTACGATTATAGCTCTATATTTTATAAAAGAGTCTTAGAATTAGATATTTTTTGATAAAATATATTTATATTATATATAAGCGAGGTTTTTATGAAATTTGACACATCAACATGGATGATGATTGCATTTGTAGTTGCTATGATTTTAAGTGGATGGAAAATGTACCCTTTTTTAGTTAATAGAACACTAGAAGATGATGACACAGGCGAAGATTCCCATGAGTATTTAGTCGCTCATATGCATAAAGTACTTCAAGAGACCCCAGAAGTACCAACAGTTCAGGAACTCCATACAACAATGACACAGCATCAAGATTTCAATAAAGAGAAGTATTGGCGTTTTAATCAAAATAAATTGCAACAACTTCTTTATAAGCATTATGCAAAACATCCCCATTTAGGTTCCATAGGAGATATCCACAAAGAGTTACATTAAGCATACATTAGTTATGATACTTATAAGTTATCGGATAAAAACAAGGTTTAAATATGAAATTAGTGTTTTTTTTACTACTACTTACAAATTTTTTATTAGCAAAAATTCCTGATGTGGTTCCTACTTCATGGCTCAAAACACACTATTATGACCCTAACTTGGTTATTATAGATGTCCGTGATTCAAAGAGATATAAACAAGGTCACCTCAAAAATGCAGTGAGTGTCCCTGTATTTGAAAAACTTTTTCATGGCAAAACGATGCTTATCCCTCCCCTTTCAAGCTTACGAGAACTTTTTAGCCAAGCTGGCATAGATGATAAAAGTGAAATTCTTGTATATGGTGGCATTAACCCCGTCTGGTCTGCCAGATTTTACTGGATAAGTAAGGTTCTAGGAGCAGAAAATGTTGGCATTCTTAAAGTAAGTTATGGCAACTGGGATAAAAAAGAGTTTCCCATCTCAACAACAGATTTTCAAGCTACCTATAAAAACTTTACACCAAAAATAAATAATGCATTTTTAAAAACAAAACTTGATGTTCTTACCTCTTTGAAAAAAGCATATATTATTGACGGGAGACCATTACAGTTTTATGTGGGAGAGAAATCTCATGCCAAACGCTATGGACATATTGCAAATGCGATTAATCTCCCTGGTAGTTTAACATATGACACAAAAGGGAAAGACAGGTCTATAAAAGATTTTGATAAGCTAAAAAAAATCTATAAACACTTAGATCCAAAAAAGCCCATTATACTTTATTGTGAAGATGGAGCAGATGCCGCTATGAATTTTTTAGTTCTTAAAAAACTTGGCTACAATGCTTCAGTTTACGATGGTTCTTGGCTTGAATGGGGAAATGACCAACATCTACCAATTGAAAAAGGTCACAGGAAAGAGTAATTATGCAAACCTCAATTTACAAAGGTTCCATTGAAAAAAAATTTATAAAGGCAATTTTTTTCCTTATATCTTTTATTGTTTTAAGTGGATATCTCCTTTTTGCAAGTTGGTATGTTTCTAAACAAGAGAATGACCGCATCTACTTAGCCCAAAGTATTACAGAAGTTTTATCGCAAGATTTTGTACGCCTTATTTTACTTGACGACATTAACACTGCTACAGATATAACATCAAAACTTCAAGCACTTACAAAAATTCAAAAAGTTATTTTATACAATACTCAAGGAAAAAAAATATTTTTATATAATGCAAAAACAAAACTTGCTAAAAATAAAATTTTTACGACAACAACAAAGATGAGATACCATGGAGATTCCTATGGTGAACTTTATTTTGAATTAAAAGTAGAATCTTTTATAGATATTTTAAAAGATGATTTTATCTATTTACTTCTTGTTCTTTTTCTCTTTTTAAGTGTCTCTTTTCTTCTTGTAAAATATTATGCCCATAAATTTACCCAACCGATTCTCTACCTTGTAGATTTTTTAGAAAAGGTAGATCTTAACAATACTATCACTCAGTACAAAATAAAAATACAACATAATGATGAGTTTGGGAAACTTTATGAAGAGATTAATTTTTTATTTGCCAAATTAGTTGATTTTTTACAACAAAAAGAGAAAGCCGAAGAAGCCCTAGCCGTTTCAACACAATATGACCCTCTTACAGGGCTTTACAATAAAAATGGTTTTATCTCCGCCCTTAGTGACATTTTAGAAAAAGATGGTTCCCATTACAATATGATGTTTTACATAAAACTTACAAACTTAAAATCTATAAATCATGCCTATGGCTACAAATATGGCGACGAGGTACTTAAAAAATTTGCTCAAAGCATTAAAGAAAATTTTAGCGATAGCAATTTAAGTGCTCGTATGGGTATGGGTGATTTTATACTCTATTATCAAAATAAAAAGCGTGACAAAAAAATTGTTTTACAAAAAGCACAAAGTATTGCCGATGCACTTCTTGGTCTTTTATCAAAAAACTTTCAAATTGAGGACACTCTTGTAAAAACAGAAGCACATATTGGTATTGACATCTCAATAGCTGAAAAAGACCCTCTCAAAGTTTTAAGACATACAAACATTGCCTTAGAGATTGGACGAGAAAATCATCAGCAAATTGTTTATTTTGATGAAAACAATGAAAATAATGAAAAAAACATTCTAAACGTATCGGAGGGATTACTCATCGCTCTACAAAAAAATCAACTCGAACTATTTTACCAATTGCAATATAACCAAGATGAGAATGTTATTGGAGCAGAGGCTCTCATTCGTTGGAATCATCCAGAATTTGGACTTTTATCGCCAGATAAATTTATACCAATTGCTGAACGCACTGACCTCATCATAGATATAGGAGACTGGGTTTTAGATGCAGCTTGCAAACAACTCAAACTATGGGAAGATGACGAGAAAACAAAAGATTGGATTCTCGCCATCAATGTTAGTGCAAAACAGTTTAATAAAGATGATTTTGTGCAAAAAGTAAAAACAGTGCTTAGTCATCACGAGATTGACTACACAAAACTAAAGTTAGAACTTTTAGAAACACTATTTATAAAAGACCAAGATAATGTAGCTAAAAAAATGAGAGAGCTTAAAAAATTAAATATTAAACTCTCTTTAGATGACTTTGGAACGGGATTTTCTTCACTTCAATACCTCAAAATCTTTCCACTAGACCAGATAAAAATAGACCAATCATTTATTAGAAATATGTTCACAAATGAAAAAGATATTCAAATAATCAAATCTATTATATACTTGGGTTCTCTTCTAAAAATAGATGTAATTGCTGAGGGGGTAGAGGAAAAAGAGCATTACGACAAACTCAAAGAGATTGGCTGTAAATACTTTCAGGGGTATTATTTTGCAAAACCTAAAAGTATTACATCTTTGATTCAATAACTTTTGTTTCAGGCTTAGTAAGCGAATTAATAACCTCTTTTTGCATCTCTTGAGGTAGTTGTCCACTAATGGCTAAATCAAGTACTTTTTGTATACGTTGCTCTTGTAACTCTTTGTCTTTAATCTCAAGTTCATGTTTTAAACGGTTCTCTTCAAGCTTTGTCTTAAGCTCTAAAGATTGACGTTTGTATCTAAACCATAAAATAATAGCAATTAAAAGAGCCACCAAAAAGCCGACAGCAATATAAAGAGCTATCATACTTTGATGCTCTTTTGTTTGGGTGTCTAGCTTTGTTGTTTCAAGTGTTAATGTTGCTGTTTTCTCTGCTATATCTTTTTTTGCTTCATTATCTATTTTTGCAACTTTTACTGCTTTTAGAGACTCTATTTTAGCTATCTCTATTTTAGAGTTTGCCTGTATCTCTGCCATCTTCACTTTATTTTCACGCTCAAGAGCATTATCTTTGGCTTTAAATGCAGCAGAATTAGGATTTACCCCTGCACCTATATAGCCATTTTTTAAGTATGGTTTAGAGTTATTACCCTCTTGACATCCACTTAAACTCATAAGAGTGAAGATTGCAATACTAAGAATTATACTTTTTTTCATCGCTTACTCATCATCGAGTTCTAAAACTCTTTAGTTTCTATCCATCGCGTTTAAATCTTTAAATGCTTCAACAACTCTTTCAACCAGTCCTTCTTGACCTGCACGGAGCCATTTTCTTGGATCGTAGTATTTTTTATTTGGTTTATCTTCACCCTCAGGATTTCCAATTTGAGCTTGTAAATAATCATGATTTTTTGCCACATACTTACGAACACCATTCCATGTTGCCCATTGTGTATCTGTATCTATATTCATTTTAATCACACCATAACCTATAGCTTCAGATATTTCAGAAGGTAAAGAACCTGAACCACCATGAAAAACAAAGTTTACAGGTTTTGTGTCTGTATTATGTTTTTTATTAATATATTTTTGAGAATTATCTAAAATTTTAGGAGTTAGTGTCACATTTCCTGGCTTGTAAACGCCATGAACATTCCCAAATGAAGCTGCTATGGTAAAGTGAGGTGAAACTTCACCTAAAACTTCATAAGCTAAACAAACATCTTCGGGTTGTGTATAAAGAAGTGAGTTATCCATATCTGTATTATCAACACCATCTTCTTCACCACCAGTACAGCCGAGTTCTATCTCAATGCTCATACCAATTTTACTCATTCGCTCAAGATATGCTTTACAAGTTGAAATATTTTCTTCTAATGTTTCTTCTGAAAGGTCTAACATATGAGAAGAGAAAAGTGGTTTACCGACATGTTTAAAGTAACGCTCACCTGCATCTAAAAGTGCATCTATCCATGGTAAAAGTTTTTTTGCAGCATGGTCAGTATGTAAAATAACAGCTACCCCATAAACTTCAGCAATAGCATGTACATATTTCGCACCTGCAATAGCACCGGCAATAGCAGCTTTTTCAGCTTCATTACTTAAACCTTTTCCAGCAAAGTAAGATGCTCCACCATTACTAAATTGAATGATTACTGGAGAGTTTACCTGTGCAGCCGCTTCTAAAACGCCATTGATAGAGTCAGTATTTACTACATTCACAGCAGGAATAGCGAACCCTTCAGCCTTTGCATGATCATACACTTTTTGTACATCTTCTCCAAAAAGAACACCCGGTTTTACAATATCTAAAATGCCTTTAGCCATAAAATAATCCTAAAAAATTTAATTTTTGTATTATATTACATAGTTCATTTAAAAGAACTTTATGCTAAAATGAGTGAAAAATCAATAGAAGATAAAAAAGATATGCCTAGAAGAAAAAAATTTGGTATCGTAACAGATATAGTTCTCATCGATATTATTAATTTTTCTGAACTAAGCTCAGAGAAGCAGTTAGAGATTATAAATTTTCTCACGCAAAGTTATAAACGTATGATTCATAAAATCTTACTCAATTCTAATCTATCTTTAGAAAAACTCATTTTGGGTTTTATACCAACAGGTGATGGTTTTTACTGTGTTTTAAACCCAAGGCTTAAAGGTTTTGGAAGTATTTTGGGGCTAAGTTTTAACCACTTTTCAGACCATATTGCTAAAAAATACCCTTATTTTGAAGGTATTCGTATTGCAGTAAACCATGGAGTTGTCAATGAATTTACAGATATTTTGAGCAATAAAAATTTTATTGGTGCAGGTCTTAATGACTGCTCAAGGTTCTTAGAATTAAAAAACTTTACTATCTCTACTGTTATGGTTTCAGACTCAGCATATGAAGCTCTCAAAAGTTTTTTACAAAAACATAAAGATTTTGATGCTCTTTTATTAGAGAGAGAATTTAAACATTCAAACTATTATACTTTTTTTGACAAACATGGTTACGAGAAAAAAGGTCGCTTAATTTGGCTACGAAAATCGGGTATAATTAACCCTCCAAATATAAATTTTAATTCTATGCTATAAAGAGGAAACATATGAGACTCACACTTGATGAATATTCAAAACATTTTAAAATGTCAAAAGAGATGATAAACTCTAAACTTCGTACAAAAAAACTTAATTATATTATTGAAGATGGCACAACTTACATTATTGTTACTCGTAGTTCTTTAGAAACAGAAAAACGCTCAGAGATTCACACCCAACAAAAAGAAAAAAAAGAGAAAATGCAAACACAGACTAAAACACAAACACAAAATAAGAACACACCATCAAAGCCAAAAACAACTGTTGCTATGGTTTTAGCACTCTACCAACGTGAGAACCAACAACTTAAAGAAAAAATAGTTCAACTTGAAACAAAAATTGATAAACTCATAGACGATAAAGAGCAAATGCTTCGCGATGAGATGAGTAAGATAGAACAGGTTTATAGTGCTAAAGATGAACAACTTAAAAACATTCTTGAGCTTATTAATACAAAACTTACAACAGAGCAAAACCAGCTTAACACCATACATGAGGTAGAAACACTTCAAGTAAAAGAGGTTCCAAAAGAAACAAAACAAGAGATTGTTGAGCTTAAAGAGTATCTTAAAACACTAGATTTAAAGTCATATCAAAAAAAGATTATTAAAAAAAGATTTTTAGCTGTTTATGGCAAAGATGTGCGAGTTCTCAAACAAAATGGAAAACTTTATCTTGATTTTTCTAAATATGATTATAGTGATCTGTTAGAGTACTAAGCACTATAACTATGGCAGAAATTCAAAAACAAACACTCAAGACAAAAGAGATTAAAAAAGCATTAGCACTCTATGCAAATGAAAATTTTATCCCTTTAAATGAATGTGATTTCAGATTACTCTCTAGTGTCACTTCCATTAAAGGGAATGCAGATGAAGACTATTTCATTGTTAAAAACGATATTTTAAAAAGTTACTTAGATAAAAAACGAATTCTTAATGAGCATATAACTTTTATGCAAAACTACAACATAGAAATTTTTCATCAAAAAGAGTGCCAATTAAAACTTGAGTACACCATTAACTTTGGAACGTTTAGCTCCCATCCAAAAATAGTAATCTCACCAAAGTCTCATATTCCTTATAAACTTTTCACCCCTAAAGAGCTTTTAAATCTTCTTTTTAAAGAGCTCAATAAAATCAAAGCTTCCCATAAAATACTAGTCAATATTTTCGACGAGGAGATGCGCTCAAAGCTCAAAACTTTTATAAAGTATATCTATGCAGGGAAATTTGTAAAAAAAATCCAGTTGCCCCTATTTGATGGCATGGAGCCAGTTGTTACACAAGAATCAAAACTTATTTTTTATTTTCAAGAAAAAAACACACAAAGTAGTGTAATTGAAGTTGACGAAGATGAAACACTGGTTAAATTTATTAAGCCTATATTTGGGCTTAATGGCTTTAATGCTTTTGGAGAAGAGGTATCTGCTGGAACAGCAAACAACCATGGAGATTTAGAAGCACACATAGATGAAAATAGCATTTATATAGAAGAGACTCCACTTTATAAAAAATACAAAAGCAAGAGAAAAGGTTATGTCCACTATACACCTAAAAAACTCTCTATTGATAACAAAATTCAAGTTACAAAAATATCTAGAAATAATGCAGCCTTAGCACAAGAGGAGGAGAATAACATAGAAGTTGTTATTTCTCAAAAAGATTCCTCTGAAGATAGCATAGGAGAGGGAGTAAATCTCACCTCTGAGAGCATTCATGTAAATGGTTTTGTGGGAGCGAACTCAACACTCGAAGCACTTCATTTAACTATTGATGGGGCAACTCATCAAGATTCTAAACAGTTTGCAAAGTATGCAAAGATTAACAGACACAAAGGCACACTCCGTTGTCATAATGCACAAATTGGTTTACTTGAGGGGGGAGAGGTACATGCGAGTGATGTCACAATAGAGTCTTCCATTGGGGGAAGTGTTTATGCAAAAAATGTCACCATTGGTCATATAAAAAGTAACCTAAAGATTCATGCATCAAACTCCATTACCATTAAACTTGTAAGTGGGGAAGACAATACTTTTCACATTACCCATGAGAACATACCAATTTTAAAAGCAGAATTGAAATTTATTGCCAATGATATTGATGATTTAAAGTTTCACTTAGAAGAGGCCCTAAGACATAACCAAAACAAAGTCCCAGAGATACAAAAACAGATAGATAAACTCTTAGAACAAAAAGAAGCCATCTTAAAATCTTATAAGAATGCACGCATTTCCATTGAAAAGCCATTAAGAGGTCTTAATAAAATTATTTTCAGTATTGATAAAGAGACAGAAATCACTTATAAAACAGATGCAAAACAGTATAGTGACTTTTATCTAGAATTTGATGAAAATAAAATCATTCTCCATCCAGTCGAGCTTTCTCTTAAATTAGATGAGAATTCATAAGAAAAAAAATTTATACTTTTAATACGGAAAACCGTATGTTTTATATTATATATATATTATAACATAAATTTAAATTTGTATTAAATACATATAATCATATATAATATACAATTTTTACAATACTTAAATATATAAAATGTATATTTAAGTATTAAAACCGTATACTTCTCCTTATGCAAATCGATGATCTATTTAATATTCTTCACAACTCCTTAGAGTCTCAAAATAATGGTAAAAAAATATCTTTAAAAGATATGGCACTATCTTTGGGAATCTCTATGCGTACATACCAAGACTGGAAGCTAGGGCGGGCAAAGCCACAAGCTGCTGCAGTTGTGATGAAAATGTTAGGGCAACTAGAAGATGAAGAGATCATAAGAGCTGTACGAAAAATAAATAAGTTACAGGAGTAAGTAGATGAGTGCACTTACAAAAAATGAACGTGATGGGCTTGAAGATGTTTTTTTATCTATACATTCAAATAGAGATAAATACAAAAAAATAAAAGAATTATCAGCTTTAATTATTTCGCAAAAAAGCTCACTAAATTTTCAGAAGCTCCTAAAAAGGGCTAAAATTGGACTAAAAGAAACAAAAGTATCACATTATTTAGCTATATTTAGTAAAAAGAAGAAAAATTTAAGCAAATAAATTATAAAGTGTCTTTAGCTGAATTATTTCGTAAAGACGAAGCTCCGTGCGAATATTCGGAAATATTTTAATCCAAGGGTAAATTTATGAATAAAGCTCAATTCGTTGAATTAGTACAATCATGTGGTGACTACAAAACTAAAGTAGAAGCTGAAGCGGCAATCAAAGCATTCACAGAAGCAGTAACATCTGCACTTGTAAAAAAAGAAGATGTTTCTTTAGTAGGTTTTGGTAGTTTTTCTGCTGCGCTTCAAAAAGGTAAAAGTGGTAAAGTACCTGGTACTGATAAAACATACACTACTCAAGATAAAATGGTTCCTAAGTTTAAAGCTGGTAAAGGTCTTAAAGACCGCGTTGCAGCTGGTAAATAAATCATTAAAGCATAATCACTCTTGTGATTATGTTTTATCTTCAATATGAACTTAAACTTTCTCACAAAATTCTTTCAAAAAGAGGAAAAGTCTCTTTCTTTTCTTGATTCTATACTTGTCAAAAAACTTAAAACAATTGCAGTTATCAATGAACTTGATCTCTACACAAATATTCCAATCTATCATCATGCAAAAAGTTATCTTATACCATTAATCTTACTTGATAAAGAGCATGGATTGTATATTTTTGAGAAAAAAGAGTGGTCGTATGATGAACTTAAAAATGCAAAAGTAGAAAAATCCCAAAATCAAATATCTTCTAAAGATTCACTTGCTTACCAAAATACTCAAGATATTATTCACACTAAATTTAATGAGCTTGTACATAATGATGGTGTTCCAATATATAACTACCTACTAATGGAAAATCTAAATGCTGATGAATATGAGCATTTAGATGATTCATTTAAAGAGTTACTACCAAAAGATAGAATTATATTTAGTGATACACAAGCGGAAGATATAGTGAAAAAACTTGAATTGATTCCAAAACAGGAACTTCCTTCTAGAGACGATATACTCGGTAATCTTTTTATTCAATACACCATTTTAGATACTGATTTGCAATTACATATGTGTACTAATGAGCAAATGAAATTCATTGATGCTCAGATATCTACAACGACAATATTAAGTGGTAAAGGTTCCACTGGGAAAAGCTCTACTATTTTACTAAAGGCACTACTTTATAAGTTAGAAAATCCTACTAAAAATATTCTTATCATTAAACCAACAAAATTGGCAGCAGATATTTTCAAAAAGAAACTTTTAGAAACTATTGAGCATGCTATTGTTGAAATTGATTTAGCAAGTATCTCTGTTCTTACCCCTGTTGAACTTCTCAACCTGCATTTAACTAAGTTGAAAAAAGAACCTTTAGTAAAAAATCTTTTTATTGACCCTTTACTTATGCAAAAAAAATTTGATACTGCAGATTTTATTTTTTGTGATGATGTAGATTTATTGGAAAAAGTATTTGTGGAGTATCTTCAACATATTCAACAGAACAAACCTCTTGTGCTTGTGGATGCTCATGCTAAAGATAGCGACTTTATCTTTACAAGAACATATGGCAAAGAAAAAAGAGAGGTCCATTTTTTACAAACACATCCCCATGCAAAAGCATTGCAACTTATTGCTAAACTTTTAGAAAATAACGATGCAAAAGACATTTTAGTGGTTGCCAATAGCTTAAGTAAAGAAAAATTAAATGAGGACCTAGAATTTTTTATAAAGGATAAAGCACTTTTATTAGATAGTTCTAAAAATTTAATTGATCAAGATTTTAACTCTTTATGTCTTACAACATATAACGATATTGTAGGACTACAAACAAAACACCTCATAATGTTAGATTTATGTTTTACAAAATTAAGTGCCCTTGAACTTGCCTTTAGACTAGCACAAGAGAGTGTTTATGTACTTTATGATGAAGAGTGTGATGAGATCAGAACATTGAAGGAAACTTATGAAAGTACAAAAAAGTGAACAAGAATGGAAAGCACAGTTAAGTCCTGAAGCTTTTAGTGTATGTCGTCAACATGGAACAGAAGCCCCTTTTTCTGGAAAATATTATGATTACAAAGGGGAAGGCATATACAAATGTGTTTGTTGTGATGCTCCCCTTTTTGAAGCAGAGACAAAATTCGACTCTGGTACAGGGTGGCCTAGCTATTTTGAAGCCATAGAGGATGCAGTAACAGAGATAAAAGATATAACTCATGGTATGATTCGTGTTGAAGTAAGATGTGCAAGTTGCGATGCACACTTAGGACATGTATTTCCTGATGGACCAGAGCCAACAGGACAAAGATATTGCATAAATTCAGTCTGTTTAGAACTAGACGAAAACTAAAGGAAAAAAATGAAAAAAATACTACTAACACTACTACTGTTACTTAACTTTAACCTATTTGCTCAAGAGGCACCTCATGTTGTTCTTGAAACAACTCAAGGAAATATTGAACTTGAACTTTACCCAGATGTAGCACCGCTTGCAGTGGAAAACTTTGTTACACATGTAAAAGATGGCTATTACAATGGCATCGCGTTTCATAGAATTATTCATAACTTTATGATTCAAGGTGGTGACCCTACTGAAACTGGTCGTGGTGGTGAAAGTATTTGGCATAAACCATTTAAAGATGAATTTAAATATAAAACTTTTGACAAGCCTGGCGTTTTAGCAATGGCCAATGCTGGACGAGGAACAAATGGTAGTCAATTCTTTATCACTACGGCAAAAACGCCGTGGCTCAATGGTCACCACACTATTTTTGGAAAAGTTGCAAACCAAGCTTCTATGCAAACTCTTTCAAAACTTAATGATGTAGCAACATCTGGTCACCGTTATGGAGACAGACCTCTTGAACGCCAAGAGATCATAAAAGCGTATATCAAGTAAAACTTTCTTATAATTTTATAAGAATTTTTACCTGGGGAAATAATGGAAATCCAAACAATCAAAAAGCTTGAAGAAGAAGCATTAAAAAAGAGTGGTACCGACTTTACTAGACTTGGCTTTGCTCTGTTTTTTATGATAGGTGTACTTACCTTTAGTTTTTTAAACAATGGCGGCATCTCAAACAACATGTTTCTAGCAGTAGCTGCACTTATTGGTGCATATATGGCCATGAACATTGGAGCAAATGATGTTGCTAACAATGTTGGTCCTGCTGTTGGTTCAAAAGCGATGACTATGACTATGGCCATTATCATTGCTGCTGTATTTGAAGCTAGTGGTGCTCTTATTGCTGGTGGAGAAGTTGTTAAGACCATTAAAAAGGGTATTATCGATATCTCTGCATTTGGTGGAAATGCCGATCCATTTATTTGGGCTATGATGGCAGCTCTCCTTGCTGCTGCACTTTGGCTTAACTTCGCAACTATGATGAAAGCCCCAGTTTCTACAACCCACTCTATTGTTGGTGGTGTTATGGGTGCAGGTATTGCCGCTGCTGGTTTTAGCATAGTATCTTGGAGCACTATGGGTAAAATTGCAGCTTCTTGGGTTATCTCTCCTGTTTTAGGTGGAGTGATTGCTGCTGCTTTTCTTTTTGCCATTAAAAAATCAATTGTATTCAAAGAAGATAAAATAAGTGCCGCAAAAACTTATGTACCTGTATTTGTTGCACTTATGTCTTGGGCATTCGTTACATACCTCACACTCAAGGGTCTTAAAAAAATCTGGCCTCAAGTGGTAGATATTTTAAATGTTTTACCTCTTGTCTCTATTGAGATGAGTAAAAAGCCTACCTTTCTAACTGCTCTTGTTTTAGGTGGTGTTATTGCTATTTTTGTTTATTTTATTGTTAGAGCAAAGCTTGCTTCTAGTACGAACACTCTTAAAAATTCAAAAGACTCAGTCAATACCCTCTTCACTATTCCTCTTATTTTTGCTGCAGCACTTCTTAGCTTTGCTCATGGTGCAAACGATGTAGCAAATGCAGTTGGACCGCTTGCAGCTATTAATGATGCCGTTGTCAATGGTGGTATCTCCTCTAAGGCGAGTATCCCTTTATGGGTTATGGGAGTTGGTGGTTTAGGTATAGCACTCGGTCTAGCACTCTATGGACCAAAACTGATTCGTACTGTTGGTAGTGAGATTACAGAGCTTGACCAAATTAGAGCCTTTTCTATTGCTATGGCAGCTTCTATTACTGTTATTATTGCTTCTCAGCTTGGTCTTCCTGTTAGTTCTACACATATTGCTATTGGTGGCGTTTTTGGAGTTGGTTTTTTACGCGAATACCTTCATTTAAACGATAGTGAATCAACAATTCAAGAAGATAAAATCATTATTGCAGATGAAAAAGAAAATCTCAATGCATACAAATCTGAACGCTCAAAACTAGAGAAAAAAGAAGACAAGTCACAAAAAGAATACGAAAGAATCGTTGAGCTTTACAAACTTATAGCTTCAGAAGAAAAACTTATTAAATCTACAAAAAAACATATCAAAAAAGCGAAAAAAGTGGAGTATGTAAAACGCGATGCAATTAAAAAAATTGTTGCAGCTTGGATTATTACCGTACCAGCAGCCGCAATTCTTGCAGCTATACTCTTTTACATGATACGTGGAATTATGCTTTAAGCTTGAAGTGCCTCTTGCACTTTTATAGCTTGTGCATGTTCATAAACATCATGCACTCGAACAATAGAAGCTCCATTTCGTAAAGCTTCTAAATGAATTGCAAGTGTTCCTGGAAGTCTCTCTTCAACTACAGAGGGTGAAATTTTATCTATCATAGATTTTCTTGAAGCCCCTATAAGTACTTCACAACCTAAAAGCCTAAATTGTTCTAAATTGCGAATGAGTTCAAGATTATCTCTAAGTGTTTTTCCAAACCCTATACCAACATCGACTATTATCTCTTCAATGCCAAAATCTTTTGCTTTTTGAATCTGTTGTTCCAAATAACTATAAACTTCACTTACTACATCTTCATATAAGGGGTTATTCTGCATAGTTTGAGGTGTGCCTTGCATATGCATAATCACTACACTTGCCCCATATTTTGCACAAAGTTTTGCCACCTCATCGTTTTTTAATCCTGTAATATCATTTACCATTGTAAACCCAGATTGCAATGCTTTTTCAATCACAAGAGGCTCATAACTATCACAACTAAAAATTGCCTTCTCGTAAAGTTTTTTCTCTTGAATCAAATGGTAAATAGGCTCTACACGGGCAAGTTCCTCTTGAGCACCTACCACTTGAGCATTAGGACGAGAGGAGATACCACCAATATCTATAATCTCTGCACCATCAGATATCATCTGCTCAATCTTTGCTATTGCTTCTTTTGCAAGAAATCTACTTGAACTAAAAAAGCTATCGTCATTTGCATTAATAACACCCATAATTTTTGTTTTATAAGTTTTTTTACTTTGTGCAATTTTTTTAAACTCTTTTGCTATCTCTTTAAGTCCAAAAGGTTGAGAAAGCTCTTTTTTTGCCAAAATTTCAAGCTCTTTTTGTGTAGCAATTAAAATACAATCCACCTTGGAGATAGCAGCGATGACAGTCCCCCTTGGTACGGCTAAATCTGCACCAATAGAGAGTGCATCTTGTTTAAGTATATTAGCACCACCTACATGGAGATCTTTTATGTATAAGAGATGATGTTTTGCTTTTGAAGCGAGTATAGCGATGCCACCCTTATCTACACCTAAGTTTTCAAGGTATGCTTTTATATCTACCCTATTGGGAAGTTTTCTTACCTGCATTATCGCTCCTTAACAAAACTCATAATTAACATTGCTAGGACACTTTGAGGACGAGAATTTAAATCTAAAAGTCTGTATGCCTTATCAAAATTTTCGAGTTGTAACTCACTTAAAATAAGTTTATCGGTTACTACAGCTCGATGGTACATAGATTCTACTAACTCCTTAGCCTCAGATTTCTTTATACGAGCATGCTCTTTTAAAAATTTAAACACTTCAGCATAATCTATATGTGAAAAATCTATGGCTATATTTTGTGTTGTATGTGTTGTATCTACTTTTAAGATAGGAAGACGTGAGCGAACTGTTGCTAAAAGATTCGACTTTGTAGGGGAGATTAGAATAAACTCAATATTTTTGGGTGGTTCTTCTAAAAGTTTTAAAAGAGAATTTTGAGCTACAGAGGTAAACTCAAAAGCTCCTAATATAATATACTTCGTTTGAGACTCACTAATATAAGCCTCATTTACAACAGCCTTAGCATGTTCAATTTTGAAATTCTCTTCAAAAAAAACAACACTACGAAATGGCTTTAGCTCTTCAACAATTTTTTCACATTCAGCTTCTACATCGCTTGCAATGAGAATATGCCCTTTTTTAGGTTCAAGAGCTTGCATCTACCTCTCCAAACATCGTTGCATTCAAAGAAGCATTGAAAAGTTTATATAATTGCAAAAGTTTAATATCTAAAAGTGTATCGTAAGATTTCAGAGTAAAAGCATTATTGAAATCTTCATCAAAAATCCAAAAATAGCTATTGTCTTGGCGTTTTGCAATATCGCTGCGTTTATCTTCACCTTTTCCAATATACCAAAAGAAATAATCGTTTTTATAACTTTGTGAAATCATATCATCTACCATATCAATCATCTCTCCACCACTTACATTATTGTAATGTGGGTAGATACTGTCGATGCTAATAACAGCTATTGGGGGTCTCTCAAGTGAAACACCATTGATGTTACTTAGTATATAATTTTCAAGCCATTTACGCTTCTCATCTGTTATAAGAATAATGGTTTTTCCACTTAAAATTTGCTCAAGAGCATAAGCGGTAGTGGTGGTCCAGTTAAAACGTAGCTCCTCGAGCCAAGAGAGACTTCCACCCTCTTCACGAATGGTATCTAAACTCCATTGTGCGAAATCTGGCTGATCAAAATCTGGCATAAGCTTATTTATCTAACTCATAAGCATCGTGAAGACCACGAACAGCAAGTTCAGCATATTTTTCATCAATTACCATAGAGATTTTAATCTCTGATGTTGAGATCATATTGATGTTAATGTTGTTGTCTGCCATTGTTGAGAATGCTTTTGCTGCAACACCAGTATGACTTCTCATACCAACACCAACAACAGATACTTTACAGATGTCTTCATTATAAGAATCTGCATTAATCTCACCATTTTGCACAAAAGAATCTACAATCGCTTTAGCATCACTTAAGTCACCCACTGGCACGGTAAAGTCAATGTTTGTTGTTTCATCCACTGCTTTATTTTGAATAATCATATCAACATTCACCTCAGCACTCGCAAGACGATTAAAAATATCAGATGCAATTCCTGGTCTATCTTTTACCCCAAAAAGTGAGATACGTGCTTGATTTCTATCTAATGCTATTCCGCTTACTAATGGTGCTTCCATGATATTTTCTTCCTTTGTAATTAATGTGCCCTCTTCATTTGAGAAACTTGTTCTTGTTACTAAATTTACATTGAGTTTTTTTGCCATCTCTACTGAACGGTTTTGTAAAACTTTAGCACCCAAACTTGCTAACTCTAACATCTCATCATAAGATATTTTGTCTAGTTTTTTTGCCTTTGGTTCTATGCGAGGATCTGTAGTATATATACCACTTACATCTGTATATATCTCACACAAATCAGCCTTAAGTGCTCCAGCAATAGCTACAGCAGAAAGATCAGACCCACCACGACCAAGTGTAGTAATATCACCCTCAGCATTTACACCTTGAAAACCTGCAACCACAACAATCTTGCCCTCTTTTACAGCCTCTTGCATAGCACTTGGGTCTATCTCTTCAATACGAGCTTTTGTATGATGCTTGTCTGTTACAATCCCTGCTTTACGTCCACTCATAGCCGTAGCCTGATGCCCCATCTCTTGAAGAGCAATAGAGAGAAGTGAAGCAGTGACTCTCTCACCTGAACTTAGAAGCATATCCATCTCAGCACGAGCTGGGTCTTTTGAAAAATGCTCAGCATAACCAACAAGTTTATTTGTCTCACCACTCATAGCAGAGACAACAACAACTACATCGTTACCTTTTTTTACACTCTCACTTACACGATTCGCAACATTTTGAATACGTTCTAAATCACCAACACTTGTTCCACCAAATTTTTGAACTATTAACATCTAAAGTAGTCCTTCATTTTTAAAATAATTTATAACCGTCTCATACACAGGTTTTTTAAAATGTGCTGTATGGTTGAGTACATCTTTAACACTTACATACTTATAATCACTAAACTCTGGATGCTCAGTCTCTAAATTTATCTTTGCATCTTTTGAAAGTTTGAGTAAAAAGTAGCGTTGTGTTTGCCCCTTATAAGGCTTCATCTTTCTTGCAATTTTTTCTGGAAAGTCATAGCTTATCCACTCTGGGTATTCAGCTATTATCTCAGCAGCATCTGTCCCTATCTCCTCTTCCATCTCACGAAAAAGAGCTTCTTTTACCTCTTCTCCTTGGTCAATACCACCTTGAGGAAACTGCCAAATATCTAGTAAATCATTTCTTTGAGCTATAAATATCTCTTTTTTTTGAGGATAGTTTGAAGAAACTATAATCATCGCTACATTTGGGCGATATGTATCTTGTGTACTCATTTACTTACCTATATTAAATTAACGCGATTATACATAAGATGTAATTAATCTTTACTAAAAGAACTTGCTTTGGAGGAGTTTTATCGTTATAATAAATGACAATATGCATAAAAGGAATTCTATAGATGCAAGATGAAGAGTATGAGCAAAAAATGCTAGAAGCTTTTGTAGGCAAAGAAGATAAATTTCTTTGGTACCAAAATGCTTTTTCCAAATTCAATATTAATGGTGTAGATGCTATAAAATGGCATTGGAGTTGGTGGGGATTATTTGGAGGCTTTATATTTTTACTTTACAGAAAAGCTTATCTTGCTTCTTTAGTATTATTTATGGCTTCCATAACCATAGGGATGTTCTTCCCATTTAGCCTTATTATTGCTGTATTAGCAGGTGGCTATAGTACTTATTTTATCTACAAGGCTTATAAATCACAAAAGCAAACCATTGAAGCAGTTATTGAAGATAAAGAAAAAAGAGTTGAAACTATGAAAGAGATTGGTGGGTACCATCAATGGGTTGTATGGGTTTATGGCATTTTCACCGTAGTTGTCATGGCAGTCATCACAACTATGGTTCTACAACTTTCTCATTAAGGATAATTTAGTATTTATGTTACTTTATATTCATATCCCTTTTTGTGATTCAAAATGCTCTTACTGTGCTTTTAATTCTTATGTTGATAAATTTCATTTAAAAGAGAAGTACATGAAAGCACTTTTAGTGCAACTCAAATATGAACTCCAAAGATTTCAAGCTCAAAAGAACACCATCGAAACCCTTTTTATTGGAGGTGGAACGCCATCAACCGTTTCACCTGAACTTTATACCCCCATGTTTGAACTATTAAGACCCTATTTTAAAGAGGGTCTTGAGATTACATCCGAAGCAAATCCCAACTCAGCATCTCCTCAATGGCTAGAGGGGATGAAAAAACTTGGAGTCAATCGCATCAGCTTTGGAGTACAAAGTTTTAATGAAAAAAAACTCAAAGTACTTAATCGTGCTCATAATCCAAGCCAAGCTATTCAAGCCATAAAAGATGCACATAAAATTGGCTATAAAAATCTTTCGCTTGATTTAATCTATGCAACATATGGTGATACAAAAGAGCTACTAGAGTATGATATACAAACAGCTTTTTCTCTTCCTATTAATCATATAAGTGCTTATGCTCTTACCATCGAAGAGGGAACAGCCTTTGAGTCAAAACCTCAAATGTCATCAGAACAACTCTCTCTTACCACTTGGATTTTTCAGAAGATAAAAAAACAAGGCTTCGAGCAATACGAAATAAGTAATTTTGGCTCTTACCAATCACAACATAATCTTGGCTACTGGAGATACAAAGACTACATGGGTGCAGGTGCCGGTGCAGTTGGAAAACTCCATACAAAACGCTACTACCCAACTCCCGACATTGAGGAATACATAAAAAACCCTCTTCAAATAAGAGAAGAGTCTCTCAGTGAAGAAGATTTAAGAATAGAAAAAATCTTTTTAGGTTTTCGCTCTTGTGTTGGAGTAGAAAAAAAGATTTTAAACATAAAAGAGCAAAAACAGGCAAATTTACTCCTCAAAGAGAAGAAATTATCACTCAAAAATGGTGTATTTTATAACGATGAGTATCTTTTAGCAGATGAGATTGCTCTTTTTATCTCTTCTTGAAGTTATTTTAGGTAAAATCCTATCCTAAAATTATAATTTTTTAAAGGTTTGCTATGTTTGGTATGGGTTTTACCGAGATTCTTATTATTGCCGTTATAGCTATCTTATTTTTAGGGCCAGATAAACTGCCTAGCACTATGATTGAGATTGCTAAATTTTTTAGAAGTGTGAAAAATACAATTGGAACAGTCAAAAGCTCTCTAGAAGAAGAGATGAATGTAAATGAGATTAAACAAGAAGCTCTCGCTTACAAGAAAAAACTGCTTGATGCTTCAGCACAACTTGAAAAAGTAAGTGATGTTCAAGGCACAATAAACTCAAAAATGGCAGGTTTTGGAGATGAACTTCTTAACGATGAAGTCAAAACAACTCCAAAAGAACCAAAAGAGCCACAAACAGTAACCTTTAAAAAGAAACCTAAAAAAGAAGATACTCCTGATGTTTGATGAACTTCGTCCCCACCTTGTAGAGCTTAGAAAAAGGCTCGCTATCTCTGCTGCTAGCCTCATTGTTATGTTTTTTGTTATGTTTTACTTTCATGAACCACTTTTAAACTGGATGGTTGAGCCGCTTAACACTGCTCTTATAGAAGTTGGTAAAATCTCTGTACATGCTGCAGATGGAATGATAACAACAAGCCAAGTAGGGGGTGCATTTTTTGTAGCCCTTAAAGTTGCTTTTTTTGCAGCCATAGTGGGAGCACTCCCTATTATACTTTCTCAAATCTGGCTCTTTATAGCTCCAGGTCTTTATGCAAATGAGAAAAAGATGCTTATCCCCTTCATTGTAGGTGGTACAGTTATGTTCATAGTAGGTGTAATGTTTGCCTACTATGTCGTTACCCCTTTTGGTTTTGATTTTCTTATTACTTTTGGTAGTTTTAAATTTACTCCACTTATTAACATTGAAGATTATGTAGGCTTTTTTACTAAAATTATGTTTGGTTTTGGTCTAGCATTTGAGCTTCCTGTTTTTGCTTACTTTTTAGCACTTCTAGGGCTTATAGATGACAGACAAATGATTGCTTTTTTCAAATATGCTATTGTTATTATCTTTATTGTTGCAGCACTTTTAACTCCTCCAGATGTTCTTACACAACTTCTTATGGCTGGTCCACTTATTATTCTTTATGGTATCTCCATTATTATTGTTAAAATGGTAAACCCTGCGGGACCACTTGAAGATGATGATGACGATTCAGAAGAGGACGATGTTGAAGAGGAACAAAAAAAACTAGAAGAGTCTAAGTAGTTCAATGTCATTAGAAAAAGAACTTCTTACAACTAGCTATAACTTTACTCTTCCTCAAGAGCTTATAGCAACCCATCCGGCTCACCCAAGAGATCATGCGAAACTCTTGGTGTACAATCGTATAAATAACACAATCACTCATGCCCATTTTTATGACCTTGAAAAGTTTATTCCTCAAGATGCTGCTCTTATTTTTAACGATACTAAGGTTATAAAAGCCCGTCTTTTTGGAAAAAAACAAAGTGGTGGGAAAATAGAGCTTCTTATAAACAGAGCACTCAATGCACATGATATTAATGTATATATGAGAGGGAAAGTAAAAGTCTCTACAGAGATTCTTTTTGATGAAAATTTGGTGGCAACTACTAAACAACTTAATGAAGATGGAAGTCGCATTGTAACTTTTTCTCAAAATGGCAAACTACTACGTTTTGAAGATTTACTCCCTATCATCGATAAAATTGGTCACATCCCTCTGCCTCCATACATTAACAGAGAAGATAATGAAGAGGATGCAAATGAATACCAAAGTGTCTTTGCCCGTGAGGAGGGAGCTGTTGCAGCACCTACTGCATCACTACACTTTACAGAAGAACAACACCAAAGTATTTGTGAGAACCATCCCTATGCTTTTGTCACACTTCATGTTGGAAGTGGTACTTTTAAACCTGTGGAAGCTGAGATCATTACAGATCATCCTATGCATTCAGAGTATTATAGTATCTCTGAAGATGCAAAAAAACTTTTAGATTCAAAAGTACCCATCTTAAGTGTAGGTACAACATCAACACGAACCATAGAATTTTATGAAAAACATGGAAAAATTACCGCAGGCGAAGCAAATCTTTTTTTACATCCAAACAATAAGCCAAGTAGAGTCAACCACCTCTTAACTAATTTTCATCTTCCAAAATCAACACTTTTAATGCTTGTTGCTTCTTTTGTCGGACTTGAAAAAACACAAGAGCTTTATGCTGAAGCTATCAAACATAATTACCGTTTTTACTCTTATGGCGATGCGATGCTCATTATTTAGCAATTTGCTTAAAGTAAATATACCTTAGAGTTTTTAATCTCTATCTCTCCGGCAAGCTCTGCTTCAAAAACACGAGAAGGAAATTTAGAAAGTGCTTCTTCATAACTTGGTGAAGATTTACAAAACAACAAAAAGTCATCTTCCTTTTGAGATTCTAAAATATCATTTTCACCAAACATAGAACAAAAACTTTCAATATCATAAATCATTTCTGCTTTTTTTTCTTCTAGTAACTTTTGTGTTGCGAGACTTTCACCTAATCTATGTGGTAAAACAAAAATCTTTTTACCCATTTTTAGTGCGAACTCTACACTTCGCATACTACCACTACCAAGATCAGCTTCACAAACTACAAGTACACTCCCTAGTGCGACCACCAACTCATTACGCACAACAAAACTCCAAGGGGTAGCCTTAAAACCTACTGCAAACTGGCTTAGAAGAAGTCCATCTTTAGCTATATCTGTTAATAAGTTTTTATTAATCGCAGGGTACTTTATATCTATGCCACAAGGTAACACAGCAATAGTATTATGTGCACGAGCACCTTTATGTGCAATAGCATCAATTCCCATTGCTCCACCACTAACTATGCAAACATCTCTTTTCGCTAAGCCCTGTGCTATTTTTTGTGTCATCTCTCTTGCATATTTAGAAGGCCTGCGCGAGCCAATAATACTTACTTTTTCTTTTTCTAAAAGTTTTGTATTCCCATCACAAAAAATTTGCAGGGGATATAATTTCATAGCATCTAATTCATCTAATTTTTGCTCAAGAAGAAACATACTTAATAAAGTCTATTTATATAGACTAACTCCACATCTTTAAAAAGTTTTTTTGACTCAAACAAAGCTAAGAGAGTATTTGGATGAGGGTGCCCAATTGCAATGGCTGTACCATGAAGTTTTGCCTGTTTTATAGCTTGTTTTATTTGTTTTAAAACATAAGCCTTATCCATATGGTGATCTAAAAATACATCTCTTGCTACATAACGAAGTCCAAAATTTTTCATCACTTTTGGAGCTTTTGTTTGTGCTGTTGTTCTACTATCTATAAAATTAATATGGTTTTTATTGAGTGCAAATATAAGTCTATTCATAGCTATCTCATTTGATGTAAATTTACTTCCTGTATGATTATTTATATAGTGCACTTTAGGAAACCATTTTTTTATCTGTTGGATTCTCTGTGAAATTTTTTGCTGAGAATCTGTTATACGTAAAGTGTGAGGTTCTTCCGCTGAAAAACTTTGTGCTTCCATCGGGAGATGCACCATATAAAAAGGTTCTTTTGCTGCTAATTTTGCAGAATTTGGTCGTGCACTACTTGGCGGTAAAAAAGACATAGTCAAAACAATACCTACACTTTTTATAGCTTTGATTTGTCGTGCAGTAGTGACATCATCAATAATAATGGCAAGTTTTGGTTTATTTGAACTACGTTTAATGGCTCTTTTTAGTGGTTGAATAGGCTGTGCTACAGTTGAACTGTCAAATTCATGGGAAGCAGAAACATAATCTTTTTTTGTCTCTTGTTTTAAAACAGCTTGTAGTCTTTTAGTAACAGTTTCTTGTTTTTTTTCTTTTCGTTCTAATTTTTTAAACAAAGCAAGTCTTTTTTGTTTTTCTATTTTAACTTGTTTTGAGTTTTGAACTTTACCATCTTCATAACCAAAATAATACCCAGCGACCAATGAGCTTAAAACAAGAGCAATAATTGCTAAGGTCCAGGCTATATATGTTAATGCTTTTGTATTGTTTTTAGTTTTCGCTTTTTTTCTTTTTGCCATTCTTTATTACTCAT
>Ga0256828_1000222_pt1 | contig 39036 bp, 58 predicted proteins | sample CV88metaG_FD_185993 | JGI IMG/M metagenome (GOLD analysis project Ga0256828, IMG submission 185993) | Hydrothermal vent microbial communities from East Pacific Rise, Pacific Ocean - CV88 | ecosystem: Environmental > Aquatic > Marine > Hydrothermal vents | place: Pacific Ocean: East Pacific Rise...
GATTGGGCAAAAGTCTCTAAGGCTTCACTCTTTCGTATAGAAGATGGTTTTATTCGTTCAGTGAGTCTTGGAAGTGACCTCACACGTGCCTACTCCTTAGTCATTGACAGCCGTGGTATCTACTTTGACCCAACTAGCCCTAGTGACTTAGAGCATCTTCTTAACACCTATACCTTTGATGAAGCACTGCTACAACGTGCAAAAAAACTACACCACTATCTTATTGAGAAGAGGATTTCTAAATATAATATCCATCAAGATAAAACACTCACACTCCCTCACCATACCCCCTCACAAAAGGTACTCCTTGTCATTGGGCAAGTAGAAGATGATGCCTCTATTGCCTATGGTGCAAAAGGGTTAACTAACCGTAAACTCCTTCAAACTGTACGTAAAAAATATCCTCAAGCGTACCTTATCTATAAACCACACCCTGATGTCTTAGCTGGTAATCGCATAGGCAATATTCCCAAAGAAGAGACCCTTACCTATGCCAATACCATCATCACAAACGCAAGCTTAGACTCTGTCTTAGCACTCTGTGATGAAGTCCACACAATGACCTCTCTTGTTGGGTTTGAAGCCCTCTTACGAGGTAAATCTGTCCATACCTATGGGCTTCCCTTCTATGCAGGGTGGGGATTGACCACCGATGCCCATACCATTCCAAGACGCAGAGCAAAACGAACCCTAGAGGAGCTGATTGCTGCGACCTATCTACTCTACCCTCACTACATTGACCCATTCACCCATAAACCCTGTACAGCAGAAGTGACCATTGCTAACATCGAGCTAATGAAAATACGTTATAATACCCATCTATTTTATCGTCTAGGCATCAATGCAAGAAACTGGTGTTCACGAAAAATACAACTTCTCATAAAGGTAGTCTTAGGTGAATAGTATTGGGTCTGTGAAAAACAAACATCTTCTTTTTTTACAAGGACCTATGGGGAATTTTTTTAAAAAACTCGATACCCAATTTAGGAAACAAGGGGCATACACCTATAAAATCTGTTTCAATATGGGAGATGTCCTCTTTTCACACCGTGACAACACCACACACTTTACACAACCCCCTAAGCAATGGCGTTATTTTATTGAGCAGTTTCTTCAAGAACATACCATCGATAAGATTTTTCTTTTTGGAGATTGTCGCTACTATCAAAAAATTGCCCGAGAGGTTGCCTATGGGTATGGGATTGATGTCTATGTCTTTGAAGAGGGGTATATTCGCCCCCACTATATTACATTAGAGAAGTTTGGTGTCAATGGGTATAGTACCCTCCCTAGAGAGAGAGCCTTTTATGAAGCACTCCCTTCTAAACGTATTCCTACTCCCAAACACGCACAACAGAGTAAAATGAGTATGGTCTTAAGTGCCTCAGCCTACTATGCCATCTCCAACCTTTTTCATAGACGTTTTCCTCACTATATTCACCACCGTGAATTCTCTGCCATAAAAGAGCTGTTTCATGGAATACGAGGGATTTTTCGTAAAGGACTCTACGCGATTACAGAGAAGAAATATCTCTCCTTATTAACCCATACACTCTCAAAACAGTACTACTTTGTTCCACTTCAAACCCATAATGACTTTCAAATTCTTCAACACTCCTCTTACCGTTCTATTGAGAAGTTTATTATTGAAGTCTTAGAGTCTTTTAGTAAACACGCCCCCAAAGAGAGCTACCTTCTCTTTAAACACCACCCCGTAGATAGAGGAAGAAAAAACTATAAATCGTTCATTGAAGAACAAGCCCAACTCTTAGGTATAGCCCATCGTGTCATGACCGTACACGATGTCCACCTCCCTACCTGCTTAAAACACGCACTAGGTACGGTAACCATTAACTCTACTGTGGGACTTACCTCTGTGGGATATGGTATTGCTACGATTACCTTAGGAGATGCTATTTATGATATTAAAGGGTTAACCAATAAAGGGGTTGCTCTACGTAAATTTTGGCACAACCCTAAAAAACCCGATGCTTCACTCTATAAGAAGTTCCATCACTATTTGGTCAAAACCACACAACTCAATGGAAGCTTTTATGGGTTAATGCCTCAAGAGTTACAAGCACCTAAAAAGAGCCTCTAAAGCATAAAAAGAGAAAGAGAAGCACAAGGCTTCTCTTATAAAATCTATTCGAGGAGGTTGTTTGAGGCTAAAAGATTACCACTTAATCCAAGCGAGTGCTTGTACAATGTTCTCATCTTCTGAACCTGTTTTTGTTTTTTGGATATCAGAGAGTAAAAAGGTGAGATTTTTATTATATTTATAGGCAACACCTGCTACGGTATTGGTCTTCTCTTGGTCATCATAATCTCTCTCCCAATAGTCATATCTTGCAAAAACAGAGTAGTCATCATTGAGATAATACTCACCATTGAAAGAGTATCCATACCCTTTCTCATCTGTTGAAGCATCCGTTTCATTCTTTAAGACATTAAGATATTGTCCAGCTATAAGGTAGTCACTGTTTTTATATGCTGTATGAAGTAGTACCCAGTCAAGGTCACCATCTGGTCCTGTTGCAATCTCATTATGGGCATTGTTATGCACACCAGCCAAAGAGATATTGAAGTACTCTTTTTTATTTTTTGTACCAAATAGATGATAGGTTAATCTTGCCTCCAGACTCACCCCAGCATTGGCATTGTCGGGAACATCTTTATACCCTTCACCTTGAAAAACACCCACTTCACTAGAGAAATTGTCCAGTTTAGTCTTAAAGTTCACCCCTCTATCGGCTGAGCTTGTTAAGTGGAGTTTATCCGTAAAGACACCATAGACAGCTTGTTTTGTAAAACCATAATGCTCTTCATAGTCAATCCATGGCTTATGGACTTGACCCAACTCAACCCCTGTATCTGGGAGAATATTGTTTAAGTAGAGGTAGCTATATTTGATATAAACATCATACGCACCATCATCAAAGTTTTTAGCATCAAGTGTCACTCTTGCATACGATTTTGGGTCTTCAAAGAAATAGGCTTTTACTTGGAAGTAACTTCTATCGACATTAAATGAACCTACATCATATTGGTCTTGGTCTGATACAGAATAAGAGAATCTCTGTTCACCACTAAACTTTAACACACCTGCTTTACTTTTAACTGTGACTCCAGAGTGAGTAGATGGAGCAAGCATCTTTGTTGTAGGTGTCATCAAATCACCACCTGCAAAAGAGAGAGAGGCAAGTGTAACCAGTGAGAGTGCAATCTTTTTCATATTTATATTTCCTTCTGCTTTTAAAGATGTGCGAAGTATAAAAGAAATTGGTTACAGAACGATTACACCACTAGGCGTTTTTAGAGGAATATGCCTCTAAAAATGTCACCATCTTCTTCTGTCCCAACTTTTGTGCATAAGCAATGGCATTCATTCCTGAACGGTCTGTTGCCTCTAGAGATGCACCATACTGAAGAAGGAGGGAAACCATCTTCTCATCACCAAAACAAGCAGCCAATAAAAGAGGTAACATACCACTTTTACGCTTTGTCTCATTTAAGACAATTCCTGCATCTAAACAACGTTGGGCTACATCATAGCGTTTAAACTTAATGGCAATATCCAAAGTAGAGACGTGGTCATCATCATACTGAACAATCTCCACACCGGCATCTAACAAAAGTTCTATCGCTTCAATAGAGGCGTGTGTACGAATGGCATAAAAAAGAAGAGAAATCTCATCGGGGTCTTCTAAGTCATACTCTTCACCTATTATCACACCTTGTGTTAAATCAATATCTGTTTGTAGTATCTGTCTGATTTTAACCAGTGAATCATTCTCAATGGCATCTAAAAGTTCTCTCATAGGTCTCTCCTCTTTGTTCATTTATTCGCTCTTTTAAGATAAAAAGTCTTACCTATGATGCAGTAGCCTCTCTAAGAGAGTCAAAAAGGGTTTATGAACCAAAAGGATTCATTCCACCCATCATACCCATCGCTTGGGACTGTTTATTCTCTTCTACCATCTTCATCGCATCATTCATAGCAGAGATGAGTAAAATCTGTAAATAGGCTTTATCCTCTAAGAGTGTGTCATCAATACTCACATCAACCACTTCACCTAAACCATTCACTGTCACGCTGACCAATCCTCCACCCACTTTTGCACTTAACTCAACATTTTTAGCTTGCTCTTGCATCTTCTGGGCTTGTTCTTGCATTTTTGACATCATCTCTGACATCTTATTCATATCAAATCCATCAAACATTATGCTAACCCCTCAAACGCTTGTGCAATCGTGTTATCATCTTCTAAAATGACAATTTTGGGAAGGTAGGCATCTGCCTCTTGAGGTGTCATTGAAGCATAAGCAATAATAATAATCTTATCACCCTTCTCTACTTTTCGTGCTGCTGCACCATTAAGACAGATATCACCTTTTCCCTCTTCTCCAGCAATAATATAGGTAGAAAATCGCTCTCCATTGTTAATATTGACCACATCAATCTTCTGTCCCACTCGCATATTGGAAGCTTTTAAAAGAGCTGTATCAATGGTAATAGAACCAACATAGTTTAAGTTGGCATCTGTAACAGTGGCGCGATGAAGCTTAGAGTAAAGCATCGTAATATTCATAGTGATTTCCTAGTGTTAACATTTACATAGATGAGATTATAACAAAACTCTCCCACGAACTCTCTAAGAGTCCGATGTAGAGTAGAAGAAGAGGAGCAAGACTCCTCTTGAGAGAGATTTTAACGTGCCATTTGTGCAGGAGGTACAGGCTCTCCCCACATCTCTTCAGGAATGACATACTCCTCTACCACATTCCCACCAATGAGGTGTTCATCAATAATACGGTCAATCTTCTCTTTGGTTAACCCAACATACATCGTATGTCCTGGTTCAACAAGCATCACTGGACCTTGTTGACAACGGTTTAGACATCCTGTTTGAATAGGTTGTACTGTCCCCATAATCCCCTTCATCATCAATGATTGTGCAAGGTGTTGAAAGAGTTGTTGAGACTCTGCATCGTTTTGACTCACACAACTTGGTTTTGGCATACCTGGAGGTGCTGACTGCTGACATTTAAAAATATAGAATGCTGGTTGTGGGATACCTTGTATCATAATTGTTCCTTTAGAATGGTTTTTAATTAAGAGTATTTTACTCCTATTAGCTTAATACTTGTTGATAGAGAGCCTATCTTTCTTCAAAAAGTACCATTTTGCTACACTTTACACCCCCTTACCATTTCCCCTAGAAGATTGATAAATATCAATCTCAAATTTACTTTTTTTGACTATAATTGAACCATTCAAATAAAGGAAAAGCCCATGTACTACCCTTCATTCTTTCAAACTATACCAACCATTCAACTACACGACCCACTGAGTCAATTTCTAGGTGCTTTTAAAGAGGGTATGGTTGAGATAAGCTATCTTGATGCTGTTAAGTTAGCAGGACACTCTTGTCCCACTATTGCGACTGCCTACTTGATGGCACAACAAGGGCTTCAGGCACTCTACCCTGAGACAACACCTCAACGTGGAGAGATTTCTGTGGCAATGAGAGAAGATGAAGAGGAGGGGGTTACAGGTGTGACAGCCATGGTACTCTCTTTTATTTTAGGTGCCAATGGTGCTGGAGGCTTTAAAGGAATTATGGGAAATTTTGCACGTAATAACCGTTTACACTATGGTGTTGCAATGGAGGGTGATGTCACACTCACACGTCTAGATACACAAACCTCTGTTACCTTAACCATTCACCCAGAACATCTCCCTCAACTTCCCGAGCTAAAACCCCTCATGGCAAAAGCCCTACAACCCACAGCAACCCCTCAAGAGAGAGATGCCTTTGCCTCTCTTTGGCAAGTGCGTGTAGAGAAGATGTTTCAAGACCCTACCCTTTGGGGAAAACTCATTACCTATACCAAAACTGAAAAGGAAAACCGATGATTATTTCACAATTTATGACACAAGAACATAGAGATTGCGATAGCCGTTTCGCAGAAGCAGAACAGGCTGTTGCCAACCAAGATTGGGAGAAGGCAGAAGCACTCTTTTTACAATTTTCAAATGAGACACTCACACACTTTCAACGTGAAGAGGAGATTCTCTTTCCAGCATTTGAGAGCCAAACAGGAAGCAGTGAAGGACCTACACAAGTGATGCGTTATGAGCATGAACAAGTCAGAGGTCTTATTGGAAAGATGGCAACAGCCCTTGAAGCCAAAGAGAGAGATAGCTACCTTTCACTGTGTGAATCGATGATGATTTTACTCCAACAACACAATATGAAAGAGGAGCAGATGCTCTATGCTATGTGTGACAGAGTCTTACCTCCTGAAGCAAAAGAGCAGACACTCACTCAGATGAAAGCCATATAGGTTTAGTATGCAAACCCCTCAAAAGATTTTACTCGATGCAAGAGAGATGGAACACCCCACCCCTCTTGAGCAGGCTATGAAAATACTACAACGTCTTGAAGTAGATAACTACTTCTATATGATTCACCGTAAAAATCCTCTTCCTCTTATTGACTTAGCACAAGAGCATCAACTCCAAACACTGAGCCATGAAGACAAAGAGGGGGTTTGGCATATTCTTATTAGTAAAAATCCAAACCACCCCTTAGAGGAACTTCTCCATGTTTAACCAACAAGGACTCTCTCTCGAACAAGCACCACCTATTAGCGTTGTCTTTCGTTTCTTTTTAGGAGGTGCACTCTTTGGTCTACTTGCGTCTTTACTGCTTCTTATCTTTGGAGAAGAGGTCTTTAATATAGCCTCGCCACAATCACGCATCATCACCCACACCTTAACCCTTGGTGTGATGCTCTCTTTTATGTTTGCAGCCCTTTTTCAGATGCTTCCTGTGATTGCTGGTGTCACCCTCACCTCTCCCAAACGTAGAGCAAACTGGGTACAATACCCCTTTTATAGTGGGCTTATTCTTCTACTTGTGGCATTCTATGCACCCTCACCTGAACGCTTTATGCTAGCCTCTCTCCTCTTAGGTGGGTCTATCATTCCCATTGCTGGGGTGATGATAGAGCAACTTCGTAAAGTAGTACACCATAGCCCCTCCTCCAAAGGGATGCTCTTTGCCTTGAGTTCACTGCTTCTTCTAACCCTCTTTGCACTCTATATGACTGCTTCACAAGCTTCTCTCTTACAGGGGGAGTATTATCTACAAGTCAAAACCATTCACTACTCTTTTGGGTTAATTGGTTGGATAACGCTACTCATTATTGCCATCTCTTTTCAAGTCATTGAGATGTTCTATGTGACACCACCCTACCCCTCTTGGATGCGTCGCTACTTAACAGCCATACTCTTTATGGTACTACTGCTCTCTTCCGTTATAAGCCTCTTTCTTCCTCAAGTCTGGCTACTTAGTGGTGGTATCATAGGGGTACTCTTAAGCCTCTATGCCCTCACAACCCTCAAACGCCTCACACAACGCAAACGCCCTCTTGCTGATGCAACTGTCTGGTTTTGGAGGGTAGGAATGAGCCTTCTTTTAGCTACACTGCTTACACTAACGCTTACTCTATTCATACCAAATCCCATACTCTTTAAGCTTGTAGCGATTCTCTTTAGCTTCTTTGCATTGAGTGTTGTCTTTGCGATGTTCTACAAAATAGTCCCTTTTTTAACGTGGTTTCATCTCAACTCACAAGGTTATTTCAATGCCCCTATGATGCATGAGATTATCCACCCAAAAACAGCCATGAAACACCTCTACCTACACCTTGCCTCATTGAGTATGTTTCTACTCTCTTTAGGCTTTGGCGCTTTATTTATGGTAGCCTCTTTTATGTTACTTCTCTCCTTTAGTATACTTGTCTGGCACATACTCTATGCCTCTAGATGTTACATAAAGACACAACAAACCCAAGAGAAATTTACACTCAACCCCTAATACCTAGCCTCTGCTTTTCAAAAGGCAGAGACTCTAGGGTAAGCTATGGTATGATTCTCTAAAAAAGGATACCTATGCGTCAAAAACTCTATCTCTTACTCACTCTTGCACTTCTCATGACAGGGTGTGAGCAAACTCCTCAACCTCAAAGTATGACCAAACGTTTTCAAAGTGTTCCAGAACTGAAAGCCACCCTTTTACAAAAAGGAGAGCAGAGAGAATCTTGTGCTATTTGTGGTATGCACCTTGCTACTTTTTACAAGACCAACCATGTTGCACAAACACTCAAAGGGAAGACCAAACAGTACTGTTCACTCCACTGTGTCGTACATGACAATGAACTCAATAAAACAGACTTAACCAATTTACGTGTGGTTGATACCAAAACCCTACACTTTACTCCTGCACTCAAAGCCTATTATGTCGTAGGAAGTCGTAAACCAGCCACTATGAGCCGTATCAGTAAATATGCCTTTGCAAAAAAAACAGATGCCCTTGCATTTCAAAAAGCATTTGGAGGAGAGATAATGAAATTTTATGATGCCTACAATGTAGCAACCAAAGATTTTACCAAGCGATAAAATCTCTCTAAGAGGCAAAGAGAACCTGCCTCTTTTTACGCCTTGGTGAGTAATTCACGAACAACCTCACGGTCATCGAACGCATAAAACTTCCCAGCGACCTCTTGGGTTGTCTCATCACCTTTTCCTAAGATAAGTAGCACTTCATTGGGTTCCAGTGCTTCAAGGGCTAGCTTTATAGCAAGTTTTCTATCTGGACAAGCTGTCACATTCTCTTTACCTCTTAATCCCACTAAAATATCTTCTAAAATAGCTTCAGGGACTTCTGAGCGAGGATTGTCTGAAGTAACATAGATTTTATTGGCATAGCGTCCTGCTGCTGCACCCATTTTAGGACGTTTCAATCTATCTCTATCTCCTCCAGCACCAAAGACTACCGAGATATCTCTATCTTTCATTGACTCCATCACCGATAAGATACCATCTGGCGTATGTGCAAAATCCACAATCACCAAGGGCTCACGACTCACCACTTCCATCCGTCCAGCCACACCTGCAAAGTTCTCTACCACTTCACAAATCTTCTCTAAAGAGTACTCTGTCAACATCTTAACAGCACCAATCGCTGCCATTAAGTTAAAGAGATTAAAGAGTCCTACCATAGGAGAGTAAAAGGTTGCTTCCGTTTGGAGATGTTTGATTCCAGCTGTGATACCATTTAACAAAGAGAAAGCTTGTACTTTAAAAGTAGCTGGTTCATCTACACCATAACTTTGTGCATTTTTGGGATTATAGGTAATTTTTTGAATCTCATCTTTATTGAGTAGTTTGGGTGTATCATCAGCAAAGAAAAGGCTTTTAATACGTCGATACTCCTCTACGGTGTGATGATAATCTAAATGGTCTTGTGTCACATTGGTATGCACCTTTAATGCAAACACTAACCCCTCAATACGCTTTTGTGCAATGGCGTGAGAACTCACTTCCATAATAAAATATTCACACCCAAGCTTAGCTGTTCGCTTCATATTGACAAGGGTCTCTAAAATAGAGGGGGTTGTCATATGCTTCTGCTCTAGACGCTCCTCTTGTGCAAACAGTCCACGGGTTCCTTGTAGTGCAGGCTTCTCTCCTAAATCAAGTAAAAATGAGTAGATAGCTGCCGTAACGGTTGTCTTACCATTGGTTCCTGTCACCCCAACAATACGCATCGCCTCTAAATCCCATAAAGCAATAAGCTCTTGAGGTGTGATTGACGCATATTCTGCTTCATACGCTTGAAAATAGTGTTGATTTTGTGCTGTTTTTAAAAAGAGGGTCTCTTCATCTAACCCCTCTGTATTGTCTGTAATATACCGATACTTATCGTGATTGAGTGCTATTTTCATTTTAGACTTTCTCCCCTTGAACCATACCATAGAGGGCTAAAACCTCTTGGTCTTCACCAAAGAGCCCAGAAGCAGAGTCTAAATATCCCAATGCCATCTCACTAAAGCCCTCTTGTGCTAAATGTGTCACAAAATCGATAAACTCTTCTTTATCGGTAATGACTACCTTTGTTGAAAACATAATATCTTCAAATGCCTCTTTAAAACTACCTCGACTCTCTATAATCTCTAAAAAATCATGGTAACGAATGCCATCGCTATACTCTACTTCCGTAGCCAATGATTTCTTCAAAAGTGCATCAAGTGTTCCCTTTGAGGAGTCAAGTGCTTGAATTAAATTCAAAATAGTCTCAACTGCATCCTCTTTTTCATCTTTAATTACCTGATAATAGTCAAAAATGGCTTGTGCCTCTTCAGGATTTTCTAATCCTAAATCACTCACATAGACCCCAATCTTCGCCTCTTCAAGTGATGGATAATCTTTCAATAAGAGTCCATAACTCTGTAAAGCATCAGCATATAACCCTTGAATGAGTGCTTTTTCTGCACGTTCTAATAAGCTTTTTCGACGTATACTCACAGCAACTATCCTAATTGGTCTAATTTGTCTTCCCAACCTTGAGGAACAGACATCACACGAATCTCTGGGTGGATTAACATCTTTAACTGTCTCTCCACACCAAACTTAATGGTTGTACCTGCACTACCACACCCTACACAAGCACCTTGAAGTTGGACATAGACCACACCCTCTTTAATAGCAATGAGTTCAATATCTCCTCCATCTAATTTAATTGAGGGACGTACCTTATCAATCACATCTTTTACAGCTGGTTCTAACTCTTCATCGGTAAATGGAAGCATCGCTTCTCCTTCTTATGAATCTTTTGCTCTATTATAGCAAAATCATTGTAAATTATTGAGGGTTATTTATACAGTAAAAAGGTTGTTTTGTCAATGGAAAAATGGGGAAGAATGGGTTTAGGGAGGGTGTATCTCAAGTAGTCACTTGAGATACAAAAAAAGACAATTATACGAGTTCGATAATTGCCATAGGTGCTGCATCACCTTTTCTCATACGTGTTTTAATAATACGAGTATATCCACCATTAACATTTTCATATCTTGGTGCAATTTCATTTACAATTTTGTTAGTAGACTCTTTATGTTGTAACATTGCAAAGATTGCTCTGTGTGCATTAAAGTCACCAGCACTTGCTTTTGTAATCAACTTTTCATAGTAACTTCTAAGCTCTTTTGCTTTTGGCAATGTTGTCTCAATTTTCCCCTCTTTTGTTAAAGCAATAGAAAGGTTTTTTAGAAGGGCTGCTCTATGCGCAGACGTTCTATTTAATTTACGGTAACCATGCTTATGTCTCATGTTCGTCCTTTATTATTCAGCACCTAAAGCTTACGCTTTAAGTTGTTCTATTTTCTTTACAAGATGTGCTCTTGTAACATCTGTGAGTTCAAAGTCAGGACCAAATCCATGTGCTACAAGACACTCATTGATCTCATCAAGAGATTTTTTACCAAGGTTCTTGATATTTTTAATCTCATTCTCACTCATCAATACTAATTCACCAAGTACTTTCATACCTGCTCTATCGAGCGAGTTAAATGATCTTGCACTCAACCCTAAACTATCTACGGTTTGCAAGAAAGGCTTGAGTTCACTGTCGTCACTGCTTCTTTTAACTGGTGTTGCTGAAATATCAACATCTAATACACCATTAAAGACAGAGAGTTGCTTGTTCATCACTTCTAATGCATTTGTAAATGCTTCAACTGGACCAATTTGTGCATCTGTCTCAATATCAAAAGTAATCTTTTCAAAATCAGGATTATCTTCTACAAGTACAGGCTCAATTTTATAGTTTGCTTTACGTACAGGTGTAAAGAATGCATCTAGTGCAATAGAATCTGAAGCAACATCATCTCTAAGGTCTTCACTTGGTACATAACCAATTCCTTTAGAGATAACCACAGTAAAGTTAAGTTCAGCATCTTCATTTAATGTCGCAAGTGGAAGGTCTCCATTAACGACTTCAACAAGATCGTTGTTTAAATCTTGTGCTGTCACTTCTTTATGTCCAGAGAAACTGTAACTTACTTCAACCTTATCACTCTCATCTTTAATCTTAAAACGAATATTTTTAAGGTTGATAATAAATACAGCAACATCTTCGTGCATACCTCTGATGTTATCAAACTCATGTGCAGCACCCTCAATTTTAACAGAGATAGGAGCATATCCAATAGAAGACCCTAAAATGAGTCTTCTTAATGGGTGAGCGAGTGTGACAGCATAACCACTTTCAAAAGGGTAAGCAATAATTTCAGCACGGTTTGCACTAATTTCGTTTACTTCCACTTCTGTTGGCATAAATGGTGCAACTTTAATTTTTCTCATTAATAGCCTTTACTTATGTATTATTTAGAGTAAAGCTCGACGATTAGACGCTCTTCAACTGGGATTGCGATTTCTTCTCTTTCTGGAATTCTAGTAAAGAGTCCAAAAAGTTTCTCTTTATCCATATCAACCCACTCAACCATACCTGTTTGGTTTGTCAATTCAATGGCTCTAAGAATTTGAGGATTGCTTTTGCTCTTCTCTCTAATTTCAATTTTTTGACCTGCTTTTACTCTGAAAGAAGGAATATCTACACGTTTTCCATCTACAAGAACATGTCCGTGATTTACAAATTGTCTAGCAGATGCTCTTGTTGTAGCAAATCCCATTCTGTAAACAACATTGTCTAATCTTTGCTCAAGAAGTTGAATAAGGATTGCCCCTGTATTCCCCTCTTTTCTGTTTGCTTCTTTAAAGAGTGCTCTAAATTGCTTTTCAGATACACCATACATAAATTTAGCTTTTTGTTTCTCTTGAAGTTGAAGACCATACTCAGAGATCTTTGTTCTTCTTTGTCCATGTTGCCCTGGAGCATATGGTCTTTTTTCTAATGCAGATTTACCAGCAAGTCTTCTCTCACCTTTTAATCCCAAATCAACGCCAAGTCTTCTTTCTAGTCTCTCTACGGGACCTCTATATCTTGCCATACTAATTCCCTTCTCTTATACTCTACGTTTTTTCGGTGGTCTACAACCATTATGAGGAAGTGGTGTAATATCTTTTAAGAATGTTACACGAATACCCTCTGTTGCACCGATTGCTTTTACAGCTGTATCTCTACCAGAACCAGGACCTTGTACTTTAATTCCTACTTCTTTAATACCATTTTCTTTCGCTTTATTCATTGCGTCAGCTACTGCTTCTGCTGCTGCGAATGGTGTAGATTTTTTAGAACCTTTAAATCCTAGCGCTCCAGCAGAACTCCAAGAGATTACATTTCCCATTTCATCTGTCACAGTAATTACTGTGTTGTTAAAAGTAGCCGCTACGTATACGACACCTTTAGCAATACTTTTTTTTGCTTTTTTCTTAGCCATACTTCGCTACTCCTTACGCTGCACCGACAGTTTTACGCTTACCTTTTCTAGTACGCGCATTTGTCTTTGTTTTTTGTCCACGACAAGGTAAACCTCTTCTGTGTCTAAGACCTCTATAATTACCAAGATCCATAAGAGCTTTGATATCGAGGGTTACTTTTTTACGAAGATCCCCTTCTACCATAACATTCTCTTGAATATCGTTACGAATAATTGCCGCTTCAGCATCTGTTAACTCGTAAACTCTTTTGTTGTAATCAATACCTGTTCTATCAAGAATTTTTCTTGAAGTTGTAAGACCAATACCATAAATGTAAGTAAGTGCATACTCCATTCTTTTTTTCTTTGGTAAATCAACACCTGCAATACGTGCCATGTTTATCCTTGTCTCTGTTTATGTTTTGGATTTTTACAAATCACGCGTACGATACCTTTGCGTTTAATGATTTTACAATCATCACACATCTTTTTAACTGATGGTCTAACCTTCATTGGTTACTCCTACGATATTTTTGCACCTAGGGTGCATCATTAGCACCCTTGTGTTGCGTGGATTATTGATGTATGATAATCCAATCCTTGAGTAATCAGTGCTACTTAATCAAAGATTCTTCACGCAGTTTCCTAAAACCTGATAGTAATAGGGAGGAGGATTATACCTAAATATTGATAAAACTTTTCTTAGAAAGAAGGGATAGGGGGTGTTTAGAAGAAGAGATGAAACAATCTTTAGCCTTAGCCAAAAGATTAAAGTTAAAAAGAGTGTGTCTACAACACACCCTTTTGATGACTATTTGTATCTAAAAGTAATACGACCTTTATCTAAACTATAAGGTGTTAATTCTACTTTTACTTTATCACCAGGAAGAATCTTAATGTAGTGCATTCTCATCTTTCCTGCAATATGACATAGAACAATATGTCCATTGTCTAACTCTACTCTAAATGTTGCATTGGGTAATGCTTCAACCACTTTACCATCAATCTCAATGACATCATCTTTTGCCATAATTTTTCCTTTTATTTTGTTGCTTCAGTCAATATGACTGCTTTACCATCTACAACTGCTACTTGATGCTCATAGTGTGATGCACGCAGTTGATCCTCACTAATCACAGACCACTTATCTTCAAGAATAATAGGTGTTCCACTCTTTTGACAAACCATTGGCTCTAAACAGAAAACCATTCCATTTTTAATCTTTGGACCCTGATTGGGTTTACCCTCTAGATAGTTAGGAATATTCGGTTCATCATGAGGTTTTGTACCAATACCATGTCCACAATAGTCACGTAACGGAACAAAGCCTCGACTGAGAATAAACTCTTCAAGAATTTTCGTAAGCTCTTTAAATCGCATACCCACTTTAATAGAGTCAATCGCATAATAGAGTGCATCTTTGGAACAAGCAATGAGTGCTTCATCTTCAGCACTTATCTCTCCAATTGCCATAGTAATTGCTGCATCACCATAGTAACCATCAAGTTTTGTACCAATATCTAATCCTAAAATATCACCCTCTTGTACCTTTGTATCTGTTGGTACACCATGAATACAAACTTCATTCAATGAAGTACATACTGACCCTGTAAAGCCATATAGCCCTTTAAATGAAGGCTCTGCACCTAGTGAACGCAAATAGGCTTCACCCATTGCATCAATTTCAGAGAGTGTCATACCTGCTTGAATAGTATTTTGAAGATATTGAAGTGTTTTTCCAACGATTTCGCCAGCTGCTTGGAGCTTGGCGATTTCGTTTGGTTTTCGGATAGCAATGGCCATTATAAACCTACATTCCCTAAGGTATCATATTGGTTCATTGTTCTTTGTGCTTCAATTTTTCTCATTGTATCCAAAGCAACTTGGACAATAATCAAGACAGACACCCCTCCAAAGTAGAAGGCTGCTCCCATTTGACTAATGAGAAGAAAAGGAATGGTTGAAATCATCGCAAGGTAGATTGCTCCTGAACCTGTTAGACGACTTGCCACTTCATTTAAAAACTCTTTCGTATGCTCACCAGGACGAACACCTGGAATAAAACCACCTTGACGTTTAAGGTTATCGGCAATATCTTTTGCATTAAAAGCAATAGACGCATAGAAGAAAGCAAAGAACATCACTAAAATAAAGGTTGCAATATTAAAGACAATGCCCCCAGGACTTAATGTATCTGCAATAGCAATTAAAACAGGATTACTACTGCTTTTTAACATCGTTAAAGGGAACATCAATACAGCAGAAGCAAAAATAGGAGGAATAACCCCTGAAAGATTCACTTTAATAGGGATATAGTTCATCACTCTTTTTGTTTGATTTTGCATAATCGTTTTACGAGAATAAGAGATAGGTACCCTTCTCTCACCCAATTCAACATAAATAATGGCTAAAATGGTCAATAAGACAATCGCTAAAATAAGTAATACAACTAAGAAGTTCATCTCTCCAGCATTGACAGCTCTAATGGTATTTCCAATTGCTGCAGGTAGTCCAGAGACAATTCCAGCAAAGATAATAAGAGAGATACCATTTCCAATTCCCTTTTGAGTAATCTGTTCACCAATCCACATCAACAGCATAGTTCCTGCTAACATTGAGAAAGTCGCTAAGATTGTAAAGGTCATAGGGTCAATCATTACGGCACTCTGTCCTGCACGTCCTGTCATACTTTGTAGTCCCATAGAGACTCCAATAGCTTGAATCACTGTAATAAAAATAGTAAAGTAACGAATAATCTGCATATACTTTTGCATACCATCACGCTCTTTTTTCATTTGTGCTAAAGTGGGGAAAGTGGCGGAGAGAAGCTCCATAACGATTGAGGCTGTAATATAAGGCATAATACCTAAGGAGATGATACTCAAGCGGCTTACAGCACCACCAGAGAACATATTTAACATACCCATTCCATTGCCTGAGTTGTTATCAAAGAACTCTTTGATAACACCCAAGTCAACGCCTGGAGTAGGAATGTAAGCTAAAACTCTATACGCAAATAGAAATCCTAAAGTAATGAGGATTTTTTGAGTTAAAGCATTACTCATTACTATTTTCCGCTTGTAGTAACAGCTTCATCTTTGATTTTCGATGCAAGCTCTTTTGCACTTGCACCAATCAATTTAACTTTTGTTACTGTTTTACCAAGCTTATGAACAGACTTGATTGACTCTAATGTAATCTCTTCAAGTGCTGCAATGGCTTTAATCTTCTCTACATTGATTACATATGGTTTTTCAACTTTAGAAGTGAAACCAATTTTAGGTAATCTTTTGTAAAGTGGCATTTGACCACCCTCAAAACCTCTTTTTCTGCTGTAACCAGATCTTGATTTTTGACCTTTGTTACCACGTCCAGCTGTTTTTCCTGTTCCTGAACCCTGTCCACGTCCTACTCTTTTTCTATTACGAGTTGAACCTGGAGCTGGTTGTAAATTATGTAAACCCATATTTTACCCCTTACGCTTTGATTCTAGTAAGTGCTTGAATCGTTGCTCTTACTAAGTTATTTGGGTTGTTAGAACCGATTGATTTGCTAAGAACATCTTGAATTCCTGCAAGCTCAAGTACTGGTCTAGCAGCACCACCAGCAATAACACCTGTACCTTCAGATGCTGGTCTAAGTACAATTCTACTTGCATTGAATTTATGTTCAATGTCATGTGCAATTGTTGTCCCTTTGATGTTCACTTTTACAAGGTTTTTATGTGCATCATCTACTGCTTTTTTAATCGCATCAGGAACTTCTTTTGCTTTACCAAATCCGTATCCAACAGTCCCTTTTTTGTCACCAATGACGACAAGAGCAGTAAATCTAAAACGTCTACCACCCTTTACAACTTTAGTAACACGACCGATATTAACGATTACTTCTTCAAACTCTTTTTCGATTTCTTCGTTTTTATGATTATTTTGCATCATGGTTCCTTACAACTTAATTCCAGCTTCTCTAAGTGCATCAGCAAATGAAGCAACAACACCGTGGTATAAGTAACCATTTCTGTCGAATACAACACTTTCGATGTTTTTAGAAGCAAGATTCTTAGCCATTTGTGCAGCTATTTTTTTCACATCTTCTTGATTTGCTTTTAAACCAAGTTTTCTACCATCAACAGATGCAAGTGTTACACCAGCATTATCATCAATCGCTTGAGCGTAGAAGTATTTGTTTGATTTAAAGACTGAAAGTCTTGGAAGCTCTGCTGTTCCAAAAATCTTACCTCTAACTCTTGCTTTTCTCTGAGCGCGAAGTTTATTTTTTCTTTTTTGAATACTTTTTAACATCTATCGCTCCTTACTTACCAGCTGCTTTACCAGCTTTTCTGATGATTACTTCATCTGTGTACTTCACACCTTTACCTTTATATGGCTCTGGTGGTCTGAATGCTCTGATTTCAGCTGCAGCTTGTCCAACAGCTTGTTTGTCACTACCTGTAAGAGTAATTACGTTTTTCTCAACTTTTACTTCAATTCCTTCTGGAATATCAAAGTTAACATCGTGAGAGAAACCAAGTTGTAATTTTAAAACTTTTCCATCAACAGCAGCTCTGTAACCAACACCATTAATCTCTAACGATTTTGTAAACCCTTTATCAAGTCCTACAATAATGTTATTAAAAAGTGCTCTGTATGTTCCCCAGAATGCTGCATCTTGTTTTTCGTCACCAACTCTTTCAAAAACAACTTCGTTGCCTTCAATATTGATACCTACTCTACCATGTGTTTCAAGTCTTTTTTCAAGATTGCCTTTTTTAGCCACGAGAGTCGTACCGTCAAGTGATACTTCAATACCACTTGCAACCGTTACTGGTCTTTTTCCTATTCTTGACATCTTGTCTCCTTACCAAATACTACAGATTACTTCGCCACCGATTCCACGTTTAAACGCTTCATCATTAGCAAGAACACCTTGAGATGTCGAAACAACCAAAGTACCGTAACCATTTTTAAATGTTCTAATTGCATCTTTACCTTGGTGTACACGACGCCCTGGTTTAGAAATCTTTTTAATCTCGTTGATTACACTTTTTTCATTCTCATCATATTTAAGAACAACTTTAATGGTTTTTTTATTACCATCTTCTTTCACTTTGTAAGACTCAAGGTACCCTTTGTCTACAAAAATTGCAACAGTTGCTTCAATTGTTTTTGAATGCAAAAGTGTTGTTACATCTAGTCTTCTTTGCGCAGCATTTCTTATACGAGTAAGAGAGTCTGCAATTATATCTGTCATCATCTTGTTGTTCTCCTTACCAGCTTGCTTTACGCATACCAGGGATTAATCCCTCGTTCGCCATTTTTCTTAGACATACACGACAAAGACCAAAGTCTCTGTATACTGAGTGTGGTCTACCACAAATATTACATCTTGTATAAGCTTGTGTAGAGAATTTTGCTTTTCTCTTTTGCTTAGCGATCATCGATTTCTTAGCCATTAGTTTCTCCCTTTAGCAAAAGGCATTCCTAACTTCTCAAGAAGTGTAAATGCTTGTTTGTCATCTTCAGTGCTTGTTACAATAGTAATATTCATACCATGTGTTTTAATCACTTTATCAAACTCAACTTCTGGAAACATCAATTGCTCTTGAAGACCGAAGTTATAGTTACCACGTCCATCAAAACCTTTTCTTGGTGTTCCTCTAAAGTCTTTTACTCTTGGAAGGGCAATAGAAACAAGCTTATCGAAGAAATTATACATATTTTCTCCTCTAAGTGTTACTCTAATACCTGAAGGCGCTCCTTCTCTTGCTTTAAATCCAGCAACAGATTTTTTTGCATTAACCACAACAGCTTTTTGACCAGCAATAAGAGAAATTGTATCTGTCATGTTTGCAATAAGTTTAGAGTCTTTACCCTCTTCACCTGCACCCACAGAGATAACGATTTTTTCAAGCTTAGGTGTCTGCATCGGATTAGCAATCCCACACTCTTCTCTCAGTGCAGGAACGATGTCATTGTACTTTTGCTTCATTCTACTCATAAGATTATGCCTCTACTTTTTTTACATTTGAGATATGGATTGGCATCTCAACATCTGCAAATCCACCCTCTTTATTTTGGTCACTTGGTTTTACAGCTTTTTTTGCCATTTTACAACCAGCAACAATTACTGCATCTTTTTTAGTAAGTACTTGAAGAACTTCTCCAGTTTTACCTTTATCATCACCAGCGATAACCATCACTTGGTCACCTTTTTTGATTTTAAATGTTTTAGCCATTACCATACCTCCGGTGCAAGTGATACAATTTTCATGAATCCTGCATATCTTGTTTCACGACTTACAGGGCCGAAGATACGTGTACCAATTGGCTCCTTTTTGTCATCGATAATTACAGCAGCATTGTCATCAAAACGAATAAGTGATCCATTTTCTCTTTGAATCTCTTTTTTTGTTCTAACAACAACAGCTTTTACTACTTTACCTTTTTTTACTTTTCCTGTTGGAAGTGCTTTTTTCACTGATGCAACGATAACATCACCAACTGATGCATATCTTCTCTTAGATCCACCAAGAACTTTGATACACATAATCTCTTTTGCACCAGAGTTATCTGCTACATTTAATCTTGTAAAACCTTGGATCATTACACTTCTCCTCTCTTCACAATTTCAAGAAGTCTAAAACTTTTTGTTTTAGAAAGTGGTCTACACTCGATAGCAGTAACGGTATCACCAACATTGAGTGTGTTCTTCTCATCATGGATAAGATATTTCTTAAATCTTTTGACTGTTTTGTGATATCTTGGGTGAAGTACACGTCTCTCAACCAATACTGTTGCTGTTTTATCTCCAGCTATTTTAATCACATTACCTGTTATTTGTCTTTTTGGCATAAAGGACCCCTTACTTCGATCTAGCAGCAGTCAATGCTGTCTGGATTCTAGCGATATCTTTTTTCGCTACTCTTAACTCTGAAGTGTTTGTTAATTGCATTGTTTTTAACTTTGCATTTAAAGTAAACAGTTCAAGTTTTTTCTCTTTGAGCATTGCAATTAAATCTGCTTCACTCTTATCTTTTAAATCAATATAATTCATTGCTATCCTTTGCAGTGATGATTTTACACTTAAATGGCATTTTATGAATTGCAAGTGTGAGTGCAGCTCTTGCTAATGTTTCATCTACTCCAGCCATTTCAAAGATAATTCTACCTGGTTTAATATTCATAACCCATTTATCAACAGCCCCTTTACCTTTACCCATTCTTGTTTCAAGTGGTTTAGCAGTAAGTGGTTTATCTGGGAAAACTCTAATCCAAGTTTTACCTGATCTGTTAATTTTTCTTGTCATTGTGATACGTGCTGCTTCAATTTGACGAGAATCGATTCTACCTGCTTCTACTGCTTTAATTGCAATATCACCAAATTCAATCTTATTCCCTCTAAAAGACTTACCACGGTTACGACCTTTTTGTTGCTTTCTCCACTTGGTTCTTTTAGGCATTAACATCGTTATTCACCTCTCTTTTGACGTGGTTTACGACCACCTTTTTTCTCTTCTTTTGGCTCAGCTTGAATTCCTTTTGCAAGAACTTCTCCCTTGAAGATCCATACTTTAATACCGATAATTCCGTATGTTGTATGTGCTTCTGCGAAACCATAATCAATTTTTGCTCTAAGTGTATGAAGAGGTACACGTCCCTCAAGATACCACTCAGTTCTTGCCATTTCAGCACCACCAAGTCTACCAGAAACAGAAACTTTAATCCCTTTTGCACCAGATTTTAATGCACCTTGGATGACTTTTTTCATAGCACGTCTAAATGCAACACGACGCTCAAGTTGAGTTGCAACATTTTCAGCAGCAAGTTGTCCTGAAGCTTGTGGACGTTTCTCTTCTTTAATATTGATTGCTACATCTTTACCAAGCATTTTGATAAGTGTTGCTTTCAATTTCTCAATATCTGCACCTTTTTTACCAATAATGATACCAGGACGAGCTGTTACAATATTGATTCTAAGTTTTTTTACTGTTCTTTCAATAATGATGTTTGAAACACCTGCATAAAAAAGCTCTTTTTTAAGGTATTTTCTGATTTTGTAATCTTCAGCAATAAAATCAGCTGTTCTTCCCTTTGCTGGGAACCATCTTGACTCCCAGTTTCTGTTGATTCCAAGTCTAAGACCTATAGGATTTACTTTTTGACCCATTACGCGTCCTTCTCAGTTTTTTCAGGTACACCCACTTCTACAAGAATGTGTGCTGTTGGTTTAATGATTCTAGAAGCAGTACCTCTAGCTCTTGGTCGCCATCTTTTCATTACAGCGGCTTTATCTACTCTACAAGAAGTAATCACTACTTCTTCTGGTTCAAAATCACCGTTTGCAACAGCAGAAGCAATCACTTTAGAGATGATTCCTGCTGCTTTATTTGGCATAAACTCTAATGATGCTAATGCTAACTCTGCATTCATTCCTTGCACTTCTCTAGCAATTAATCTTGCTTTTGTAGGAGAAACTCTTACGAATTTTAATAATGCTCTACTCATCTTAACCTACCTTCTTCTGAACAGAACCTTTATGGCCCTTAAATGTTCTCGTTGGTGCGAATTCACCTAATTTATATCCTACATGGTTCTCTGTAACAAATACTGGTACAAATTGTCTACCATTGTGAACATTGATTGTTAAACCAATAAACTCAGGAAAAATTACTGATCTTCTTGACCAAGTTTTAATTGGTTTGTTAGAACCCTCTTCTTTTGCTTTAAGCACTTTTTTCATTAGGTGACCATCGATAAATGGACCTTTTTTTGTCGATCTTGCCATATCTCAGCCCCTTACTTTTTTCTTTTACTAATGATGAGTTTATCACTAGCTTTTTTCTTACGAGTCTTGTAACCCTTAGTTGGCATACCCCAAGGAGATACCGGATGACGACCTGAATTTGTTTTACCTTCACCACCACCATGTGGGTGATCGATTGGGTTCATAGCAGAACCACGTGTTTGTGGTCTAATACCAAGGTGACGTGAACGACCTGCTTTACCAATAACGATGTTAGAGAAATCTTCATTTCCTACTGTACCGATTGTTGCAAGACACTCACCAAGAATATATCTCATTTCACCAGAAGGTAATCTAAGAGAGACATATTTACCATCTCTACCCATAATTTGAGCATATCCACCAGCTGAACGTGCAATCTGTCCACCATGACCTGGGCTCATTTCAATGTTATGTACTAAAGTACCCACTGGGATACTCTTTAATTTCATTGCATTACCTGTTTTAATATCAAGACCAGACTCTGCTGAGATAATTTTATCTCCAACATTTAAGCCTTTTGGTTGAAGTACATATCTTCTATCACCATCAACATACTTGATAAGACAAATTCTACAGTTTCTGTATGGATCGTATTCAACTGTTGCAACAGTTCCTTCGATACCAAATTTATCTCTTTTAAAATCGATAATTCTGTAAAGTTTTTTTGCACCTGCTTCTCTGTGACGAGAAGTAATTCTACCGTTACTATTTCTACCTGCTGATCTTGGAAGATTTTTTAGTAGACTTCTAACACTTGCTTTAGCAGTAATATCACCACTATCAAGGTTAGTCATATAACGACGTGAAGGTGTGGTTGGTTTATATGTTTTAATTGCCATCTTCTATCCTTATACCGCTAAACTTTCGATTTTAGCATCTTCAGGAAGTTTTACATAGAACTTTTTAGTGTCTACTCTTTTACCTTCGATACCTTTAAATCTTTTCACTTTACCGTTGACTCTCATTGAGTTTACTCTAAGTGGATTAATCCCAAAGAACTCTTTAAAGACCTCTTTTAGACCATTTTTAGTCATTCTTGGAGTTGTTTGAACTACGATGACACCCTCTTCTTGAAGAGCCAAGCTCTTCTCTGTATACATAATTGATTTAATATCTGTAATATCTGCCATCTTAAGCCTCTTTTGTCAATTTATCAAATATTGCTTTTTCCATCACAATTGAGTGATAAGCAGCAGCAAGATAAGCATTAAGCTCATTTGGTTCAATAAGGTAAGCATTTTGAAGGTTTCTAAATGCTAAGAAAGTCTTATCATCAATCATCTCTTTTACTACCAATACATCTCTCTGCTCAAGACCATTTACAAATGCTAAAGCGTCTTTTGTTTTACCAGACTCAATAGCAATAGAATCTACAACAAAAAGTTTTTCATTTGCTGCCATCTCTGCTAAGGCATGGTAAAGTGCCAATTTCTTCTGCTTTTTGTTTACTTTTTGGTCATAGTTTCTATTTGTACTAGGTCCAAATGCAACACCACCACCAACGAAAATTGGAGATCTTGTAGAACCTGCTCTTGCACGTCCTCCACCTTTTTGTGCCCATGGTTTTTTACCACCACCACTTACGGCTGATCTGTTTTTTGTTTGTGCTGTGTTTGCTCTAAGTCCAGCCGCATACGCTTTACAGTAAAGGTAAAGGTTATGTGGGTGAACTTCCAAAAATTTTGCTGGAAGGTCTGTTGTTTTAATTACTGTTGTTTTCATTATTTAACTATCCTTACTAATCCTCTAGCACCATTGTGACCAGGGATTGAACCTTTTAGTACTAAGATGCCATTTTCAGCATCGAATGAGATTACATCATTTTTTACAGTTGTTTTAGTGTTTCCGTATTGTCCAGGCATTTTTTTACCTTTTTGAACACGTCCAGGCCACTCAGCATTACCAATAGAACCAATACGTCTACCAAATCTATGTCCGTGAGACCCAGGTCCACCACCAAATCCGTGACGTTTCATACCACCTTGGAAACCTCTACCTTTAGTATTTAAAGATGTTTTCACAAGTGTTGCTTCAGCTAGTGCTGCTGGATTTAAATCTCCTGCTTCAGTACCTTCTGCTACTTCGATGGTCATAAATTTATTAAACTCTTTTGAAACACCGAATTTAGTCTGTTGACCTTCGATACTTTTATTTAGTTTTTTACTTGAGTTATACGCAACAAGTGCTTTACCGTCTTCTCTCACTTCACAAACTTTCGCTTCAACGACTTTAAGAAGTGTAACTGGAACACTTGGTACATCAACAGTTCTGCTCATACCAATTTTTTCTACAATAAATTCCATTCTCTACTCCTACTTGTCCATTGATCTGATTTCAACTTCAATTTCAGGTGCTAGATCCAACTTCATAAGTGAATCAATAGTATCTGAAGTTGCCGAAACGATATCGATCATTCTTCCGTGAATTCTGATTTCAAATTGCTCACGTGAATCTTTGTTTACGTGTGGCGATTTAAGCACAGTATAACGCTTCATCTTAGTTGGCATTGGAATTGGCCCTCTAATTTCTGCACCTGTACGTTTAACTGCATCTACGATAGCAGCAACTGATCTGTCTAATACTCTGTGATCATAAGCTTTAAGCTTTAATCTAATTTTTTCCATATTTACCCTTTAAAGAACTCGTTAGCCAAGGACATTGCCTGGGTGCCTAAAACACAAGGATATACCCTCTAACATAAATTTAGGAACGTGTATTATAACAAAAATATCTCTAATCTTCAATGGGATTAACCTAAAATTGGTTAGAATCTAAAAAACTATTTCCTTATCAAAAGGAAATAATGAGGATTTCTCTATGCAACTTTTAGAATATTACCACCATCAAAAAGTAAAAAATGACTTTTTTATTCCAAGAAAATCACTCTTACCCACCACTTCGGCACTCAATCTTTATGGTGTCAGAGGTGCAGGAAAGAGTAGTTTAGCCATTGATACACTACTTGAAGTCGAGAAAGAAAAAGCACTCTATATCGATTGCCAAGACCCTAACTTTACCCTCTCTCCTCTACTTCTCTCCTCTCTTCAACACTATATTGAAGTACACTCTATTACCCATCTTGTCTTAGACCACTATCAAGAGGGGCTTCTTCCCTCTTTTCCTCAAGTTAGACATCTCATTGTTGTGACACGTATCCCCTTAGATAACACCTCTTTAGAGCCTTTTGAACTTTTTCCATTGGATTATGAAGAGTTTTTAGCCTTTGAGGGAGGAAATATCTCCACCAAAGGCTTTAACCATTTTCTTAGAGTAGGCACACTTCCTCTTGTAGCAAAAACACCTAAGCAGACCATGACACTCTTTAAACTCTTTTTTCAAAGTGCTTTTAGCCCCAAAGAGCAAGAGATTCTCCTTATCTTAGCACAACAGCAAACCAACCATATTACCATTCATCAACTCTATACCTTTACAAAAGAGCGTTTTAAAATCTCTAAAGATTGGCTATATAGAACCATTAAAGAATTTGAAAAAGAGAAGATTCTCTTCTTTCTACCTGAGTCTTATCATAAGTCAGGTAAAAAACTTATCTTATTTGATTTTGCATTTCCTAAATATCTCTCTCATAGACAAAGCTTCTCTACACAATTTGATACAATGGTTGCTTTAACACTCTTAAAACACCATATTCCAATAAAAACATTAGGAAAAGAGGGGTATATCACCCAAGAGGGAGAGTTGATAATGCCTGCTCCATTTGAGAGTGAAGAGAGACTCTGGCTCAAAGCCCAAAATAGCTTTAGTCTCTATAAGAAGTTTTCTATTCAAAAAATCACCATTGTGACTGTCGCCAATCACTACCAGTTTAAGATTGAGAAGATTCATTTTGAAGCACTCCCCTTTACAGAGTGGAGTATTCTTAACGACAGCGACCTCCACCACACGAAGAGTGAGGTGTAACAGAGAAACTCTCCTCATACAGACAAGAGAGACAACGATAGAGAATCAATTCAGGCGCACCACACCCTCCACTTCTTCTATCGCTTATCTCTATACTCTTTTCATGACACTGAGGACAAAAACCTCTCTCCAATTGAGCCAATGCCTCTCTCTTCTCTTTAAAGTAGAAAAAAGCTACACTAATAGAGCCTATAAGCAGAATAATTAAAAAGAGAAAAAGATAGATATCCATAACCTTACTTTTTAATCGATAATCTTATTATCTTTAAAAATAACTTCACGGTGAATAGAGCCATCTTTATTATAAGCAATTGCTTTACCATTTTTTACACCATTGACATACGTTGTTGTAATCATCACATCACCATTTGGATAATACGCCTCTTGTACACCATTCTTACGACCATTTTTATAAGGAACTTTCATGAGAATACGACCCTTTTTATCGTACCAAACCTCATCACCATCACGAACACCATTTTTAATATGTGCAATAGAGGTTAATTTTCCATCATAACCGTACTTCTTCAAAATACCATTTTGTCCTGTATTATCATCCATAATAAATTCAGAACGCACCTCTCCACCAGTAAAATACTCTTTTTTTACTTTTTTCCCAGAGAGAGAAGGTGTACTACACGCTGTAAAAATAAAGAGTAGAGAAATTAAAAAAATAGAGTGTTTCATCAAAGGAACCTTATGCTGATTTAGTCAGTTAGTATACTATAAAATACTTGAATTTTGGAAAGATAAAAAAAGATAGAGAAAATGCAAAAAAGAGAAAAAAATAAAAAGTGTAAAAGAAGATAATGGCTATCTTCTTTTACATCAACAAATGAAAAACCTAAGAACACTTCCCTAAGTCTACCACTCTATACTCTGCATCTACCAATGCACATGCTCGTTTGGTAATATTTTGAATAGTAAATCCAAACTTTTCAAAGAGTAAGTCTGCTGGTGCTGAGGCACCAAATGTTTCCATACCTAAAACGTCATCAGCATAACGGTAGTACTCTGTGGCTGTGGCAGCTTCAATAGCAAGTACTTTAGTGCTTGGGTCTACGACGGTATTTTTATACGCTTTGTCTTGTTCGTTAAAGAGGTCAAGACATGGTACAGAGACAACATTGGCATTGACACCTAAAACTTCTAAGTGACAAGCTGCTTGAAGAGCAGGCATAAGCTCTGAACCACTTGCCATAAGTGTAAGGGTAGCATTTTCACGTTTTTTAACAATATATGCCCCTTTACTTACCTCTCCAAAGTCACGTTTTGGTTTAAGGGTTTTTAGTTTTTGACGGCTAAGTACAAAACCGTGTGGTGCTTTCATACTAAGGGCTGTTCTCCACGCTTCTACATTTTCTGTCGCATCTGCTGGTCTCCAAAGATAGAAGCCTGGAAGGGCTCTAAATTGAGAGATATGCTCAATTGGTTCATGTGTTGGACCATCTTCACCTACACCAATACTGTCGTGTGTCCAGACAAAGAAGTTTTGAATCTTAGTCAGTGCCGCGATACGTACACTTGGTTTAAGGTAGTCAGAGAAGACAAAGAACGTCGCATTAAATGGCATAGTAGTTCCATAGAGTGCCATCGCATTGGTAATGGCTGCCATTGCGTGTTCTCTAATACCAAAGTGCATATTTCTACCCTTAGGGAAATCACCCATCTCTTTAAGCTCTGTTTTGTTACTTGGGGCAAGGTCAGCTGAGCCTCCAATAAAGCTTGGGAGTGCTTTGGCAATAGCATTGAGAATTTTACCATTACTGTCTCTTGTTGCCATTGCTGGTTCTGCTGAGAAGTCTGGGAACTCAATGCTCTCTAAGTCTGGGTTGAGTAGCTTCTCTAGAGCAACATTTTGCTCTACAAGTGGTGCCTCTTTTTGTCTGTGAATCCACTCTTTTTCTGCTAACTCACCCTTTTCAATGGCACATCTAAATCTAAGAAGAACATCTTCATCAATCGCAAATTTTGCTTCAGGGTCAAACCCCTCTTTTGCTTTAGATTCAGCAATAATCTTCTCTCCAAGAGGTGCACCATGTGTATGGTGTGTCCCCTCTAATTCCCCTGCTCCTTTACCAATAATGGTATTGGCAATAATGAGGGTTGGTTTTGTAGCAGACTTAACATCATCGAGTGCTTTTTCAATATCATCGTAGCAGTGTCCGTTAATTTTCTTTACATCCCAGTTTTGTGCTAAGAAACGTGCCTCTACATCTTCACTCCAAGCAATGCTTGTGTCACCCTCAATGGTAATGTGGTTAGAGTCGTAGATGAGTACCAAATCTTTGAGTTTCAGGTGTCCAGCCAAAGAACACGCCTCATAAGAGATACCCTCTTGAAGGTCACCATCCCCACATAAACAGTAAACTTTATGGTCTATAAGTTCACATGTTTCTGAGTTAACTTGATTGGCTGTGTAAGCCTCTGCCATAGCAAAACCAACAGCATTGGCAATTCCTTGTCCAAGTGGTCCTGTGGTAATCTCTACACCTTCGGTATGACCATACTCTGGGTGACCTGGTGTTTTCGAATCTAATTGACGAAAGTTTTTTAAATCTTCAAGTGAAACATCATATCCCCATAAATGTAAAAGAGAATAAATCAGCGATGAACCATGTCCTCCAGAAAATACTAAACGGTCACGATTAAGCCATTTAGGGTTTTTAGGATTGTGATTTAACTTTTCAGAAAGGACTACTGCAATATCTGCTAATCCCATTGGCGCTCCAGGGTGTCCTGAATTTGCTTGTTGTACCATATCTGCTGCTAAAAATCGAATGGTATTTGCCATTTTTCTACGCATTTTGTTCTGCTCTGTCATTACTGCCATCATATATTCCTTTAATCTCTTCTCATTTTTTATCTGTTTCAATGCCATCAACGATGATGTCGATGTAAATATTCACGCATTAGTGGCATTAAAGCCTCTTGTAATTTTCTGTCAAACGCTGTAAATCGTTTTTGTAAATCTTTTGCAAGATTATCTGCCTCTTCAATGGTCGCATCTAAGCCCAAAAGATTAACAAAACTATTTTTCTCTTCATCATTTCTTGTAGGTTTTCCCGCCTCCTCTTGTGTTTGTGTCTCATCAATAATATCATCTTGAATTTGAAAGAGTAGTCCTAAATCGATACCAAAATGATACAAACTCTCTTGTATCTCTTTAGGTAACCCAACAATGACACTTCCCATCACTAAAGAGGTTGCAATCAGTTTTGCTGTCTTATTCATATGTAAAAGACGGACTTCATCTAAAACTAGAGGCTTATTTTCAAAAAAACAATCAATAGCTTGTCCTAAAACCATACCCTTTCCTCCTCCATTCTCAGCAAGAAGTGTAATAAGTTTGATTTTAATATCATCTCTTAGAGGTGCTTGAGATATGCGTGCAAAGCTATCGCTATTAAGAGCATCACCGACTAAAATAGCGGTAACCTCATCATATAAAATATGTAAAGTAGGGTGTCCTCTTCGCAGAGGGGCATTATCCATTGCAGGTAAGTCATCATGAATCAATGAATAGGTATGAAACATCTCTAGTGCCATAGCAACGGGTAGTGCATTCTCATAGAGTAGAGGTTCATAAGACTCTACAATACTCAAAAGTAACATAGGACGAAAACGTTTACCTCCAGCTTTGAGCATCACTCCTAAGGCATCATTATAAGATACGTGAAAACTTGGTGCAGTTGGTAAATTTTCCAAAAGATAGGTTTCAAATCGTTGCATTTATGCACCTCTATAAAAAGATTTAATCGCTCAAATTATAGCTAAATTCCATAAAATCCTTCTATTGGCTAATCTAAAAGAGCCTTGATAGAGCCTCTCTTACTTCAATCAAGGTTATTTTTGTTCAAAAGTGAAGCAATCATCTTTAATTGTTCATCAAGTGTTAAATGCTCAACATCAATAATCACATCTGCTACTTCTTTGTAGGCTTTTTTACGCTCTTTATAGAGTGCTTTGGCACGTTGTTCATCTGCAAAAAGAGGTCTTTTTGCCAATTTTGCTTTTGCATTTTTTGCTGTTTTTAAACGTTGATGTATCCATTCAAATGAAGCATCTAGTAAGACCACTGTTCCTAACTCTTTTAAGTTATTTACCTGATAGAAGCCTCCACCACAAGAGATAAGTGTTCCAAAGACACACTCAGCAATCCAATCGGCTGTTTTCTGTTCTTGTTTTCTAAAATAGGCTTCACCCTTTTTGGCAAAGATTTTTTTCACCTCTTTATTCTCTTTAGACTCAATAAGGTCATCTGTATCAAGGATATATGTTCCATATTTTTTACTAAATGCACGTGCTGTTGTCCCTTTACCGACACCCATAAAACCAATTAAAATAATATTCTTCTGCATCATTACACCATATTGTAACGGTCGATAATCTTTTTCACACGTTTACGCAATTTTTTTAATGCATCAATCGCATCTTCACCCTCTGCAACCAATGATTCAAACTCATCAAATTGAATTTTAGCAACCCACCCTATTTTGGTATGTTTTTTAATCCCTACAAAACGTACCTCACCATAGTGTGCTTCTGCTAATTTATAAATTCTCTCTATTCTCTCATCGATTGTTTTTATCTCTTTTGCCATGGTTGTTCCTTTTTTTAATTATTGAGGTTATTATAGCTAATATAGGTACAAAATGGTTACACTTTCACTCTTTGCCACGCACCTTTATTAAAAGTATACCACAACCAAATAGCCTTCACAAAGGTATCAGCTATCATAGCAAAATAGACCCATATCACATGATGGAAATACCAAGAGAGTATCCAAGCAGGAATAATACGAACACACCACAAAGAGATAAGATTGATTTTCAAGGTTGTTTTACTGTCACCTGCCCCACGTAATGCTCCAGAAAGCACAAAGTTAAAAGCCAATGGGATTTGTGAAAAACCCACAATGGTTAAATAGAGCGTTGCAGATTGAATGGTTGCCCTATCTGTGGTAAAAAGAGAGACCATCTTCTCAGGTATTAAAATCATCATAAAAGAGAGAACAAACATAAAAGCAATGGTATATTTTAAAACCAAAAGCACATCTTCTCTTGAACGTTCTGGATTTTTAGCACCTAAACCTTGTCCCATTAGTGCCATGGCAGCAATGGTAAACCCTATTCCAGGCATAAAAGCCAATCCCTCTATACGTAAACCTATCTGGTATCCAGCTAACACATCTGTACCATACCCTGTAATAATAATGGTAAATAACATAAAGCTACCAAATGTTAAAGTACGTTCAATCGATGCAGGAATACCCACTTTTAAAGCTTTTTTTAATAAAAAGAGTGAAAAAACACGACAAGGTTGATAAGGCATTCTTCCTTTCATATAAAGAAAAGTATACATAGCTAACTCTAATCCATTGACAATCACCGTTCCAATAGCTGCACCTTGAACACCCAATGGAGGAAACCCTAAATGCCCAAAAATGAGAATATAGTTTAATAAAAGATTTAAAAGAATAGAACCCAATTTAATAAACATAGGGGTCTTTGTATCACCAGAAGCATTTAATGCTGTTACAAACACTAATTTTAAAAAGATAAAAGGCATCATCCATGTTAATGTTTCAACATAGATACTACCTAAATATGCTACCTCCATCGCTGTACCAAACCATACATAGAGCATAGGTGCAAAAAAATACCAAAGAAGCATCATAACCAAGGAGAGTATCCCTGCAAAATGGAGTAAAGTAGAAAGACCAAAAGAGGCGTAACGATAGCGTCTTGCACCCACAAATCGAGAGAGTACCACAGAAGTACCTACATGTAAAAGGGTTAAGAGGGCAAAAACAAACATTAATATCTGTAAACCTAACCCAACAGCAGCCACAGCAAAAGCAGAGAGTTGTCCTACCATCAAAAGGTCTGTAATCACCTGAAGCATATCTAAAAGAGAGTTGATTCCAGCAGGAATAGCTAAGGTTAAAACCTTTTGATGTTTAAGAGGAAAATAGCGAAGCATCATTATACTTTACAAACAATCTCAATAGCCTCAACGAGTGCCTCTTTTTCTAACTGATGAATTTGAAGTTCATATTCCTCTAGGGTTAATCCCTCTTTGGATAAAACCTTTTGAACAATCAAAGCACCACCATCTAATTCACTGCTTACATGATGAACACTCACACCACCCTCTAAATACTCATCTTCATAACTTCGACAAATAGCATCTAATCCTTTATGTCGAGGTAGGAGTGAAGGGTGTAGATTAATCGCTGATAGATGCTGAATAAAAACAGAGGTTAAAATACGCATAAATCCTGCTAATACGGTTAAATCAGGTTGATACTTACGAATATAATGAACCAATGCTTCATCATACTCTTCTCGACTCTTAAAATCTTTCGGTTCAATGATAGCATAAGGGATATTGGCCTCTTTGGCTATCTCTAAACCTTTTGCTAAAGGATTATTCGTACAAACACACACAATCTCATACTTTTTTAAGTGTAGATGCTTCACTAAGTGTGCAAAATTCGTACCTCTTCCACTTAAAAGTACAGCAAGTTTTTTACGAGACTCTCTCTCCATTCATCACCTCTTTTCTTTTTTAAAAGTCAATCATACCAAAACTCTTAATCATTCACTATTAAGAGTAGAGAGGTGTTGAAGATTCTCAATTAAATCTGTTGGTAACATCGCATAATCTTTGCCCTTATAGAGATTTGAGGCACAAACAAAAGCCAATGAAGCTTGTATGGTTGCATCAATACCACTATACCCTTGGGCTAAAAGTGCCACAATAAGACCAGAAAGTAAGTCACCAAAACCACCTTTAGATAATTTGGCATCACCAAGTGGATTGATATAGAGTCCTCTTTGATGAATGATGAGCATATTAACCCCTTTTAAAAGAAGGGTAACATGAGGATAGTGTTGATGAAATTGACTAATAAAATAGAAACGATTCTTTTGTAGTGTCTCAACACTGATAGACTCATTCATCAATAAAGACCATAAACGGACAAACTCTTTAGGATGAGGTGTTAAAACAATCTCTCTTTTTGTCTGTTTTACAATCTCTAAAAGATAAGAAGATGAGAGAGCATCGGCATCTAACAATATAGGAAGAGGACTCTGTACCATCTCCTCAATCACTCTCATCTCTTGAATCTTACCCATTCCCATACCAATACCAAATGCCGTCGTTGATTGAGGTATATCCGTAGCATACATTAAATAAGCAGGAGAGAGTGGACTCTTTCTCCCTACTAATGTAGTAAGTCCTACACCAAATCGACTCATTGCCATTGCAGAAAGTATGGATGCTCCCTCTTTCTCTCCACAAAAAACAACCCCATGACCAAATAAACCTTTATGTGCCATCTCTAGACTATGACGTTGTGGTAATAGGAGGTCCTCTTTTTCTAACAGATAGGCACTCTCCTTCTCTAAATTGGTATAATATTGCTTTTCAACACCAAGATTGATACAACAAACCTCTCCTACATAAGATTTTGCATAGTCACTATATAGTGCTAATTTATATGCACCCATTGTTACCGTTTTATCTGCTTTAACTGCAATAGGAGAGGGAACTCCTTCTAAATTCAAGCCAGAAGGAATATCACAAGCAATCACATACGCATCTTTCTCATTCATCTCTTGAATGATAGAGGCTCTCTTCTTCTCGAGAGGTCTATTGATTCCTGTTCCTAATAGTGCATCAACAATAACATCACAAGAGCGTACCTCATCAATCAAATCTATCTCTAAAGTTCGCACCCTTTGTAACTGTTTTTTTGCCATCAAAGAGAGAACGCCAAAAGGAAGATAGAGAGAGACGCTATACCTACCAGAAAGAAGTCGTGCTAAAGCAATACCATCAGCTCCATTATTTCCAGACCCAGCTACAATACAGACACTTTTTTCTTGAGCTAATCTCTTATCTACTCTTTGAAAATATTCATCAATAGCACTACATAAACCTAACGCTGCATGCTCCATTAAAATATCTTCACTTAAAGCATACTCTTGTACTAACTTCTCATCTAATCCACGACTCGAATGAAATAGCTTTTGCATCAATAACCCCTTTTCTTTCTAAGTTATTTTATCAAAAATTCAAAAAGTTTCGATATAATCGCGTCTATGTTTATCTCTCTTACCTTAAAAAGTAAGAAATTTTGATAAGAAAGGGGGTGCTTGAGATGCCAGGAATTAAACTAACTCCACGTGATTCATTTGATGACGCTTACAGAAAATTCAAAAGACAATGTGATAGAAACCTTATTGTTACAGAAGCAAGAGCTAGACAGCACTATGAGACTGCTACAGAGAAAAGAAAAAAAGAGAAAATTGCAACACGCAAGAAAATCCTTAAAAAACTTTTCATGCTTAGAAGATACGAATCTAGACTGTAAAAGGTTTGTGATAGAGAGTTCTCTCTGTCACAAATTTCATCTCCCCTCTACAAAAACTTTTATCTCCTCCTATTTATTCTATATCTTAGTTATTTTTTTGCTAAAATAGCCTCAACGATTCATTCCAAAGGAACCCTATATGATATTTACAACCCCTCTACAAACAGATGCCATTAAAATAATGCTTTTAGGCTCAGGAGAATTAGGAAAAGAAGTTGCCATTGAAGCCCAACGTCTTGGTATTGAAGTAGTTGCCGTAGATAAATATGCTCATGCACCTGCACACCTTGTCTCAAATAGCCACTATGTCATCGATATGCAAAATGCTGATGCACTACTAGAAGTCATAGAGAAAGAACAACCTCACTTTATCCTTCCTGAAGTTGAAGCAATCTCAATTGATGCTCTTTTTGAAGCAGAAAAAAGAGGGTTTCACGTTATTCCAAATGCTGAAGCTGTCAATAAAACAATGAACCGTAAAAATATTCGTCTTTTTGCAAGTGAGTCACTTGGTGTCAAAACCTCTCGCTACCAATTTGTCTCCACATTAGAATCTCTCAAAGAAGCAGCACAAAACATTGGTTACCCTTGTGTCATTAAACCTGTTATGTCTAGTTCTGGACATGGACAAAGCATTGCAAAATCTCCAGAAGATATTGAGAATTCATGGGAAATTGCAAAAGAAGCACGAGGAGATGCAAGTGAACTCATTGTTGAAGAGTTTATCCATTTTGATTATGAAATCACGCTTTTAACAGTACGTAATGAGACAGGTACAGTCTTTTGTGACCCTATTGGACATCAACAAAAAGATGGAGATTTTATTCTCTCATGGCAACCTATGGCAATGAGTGACATTGCACTACAAAAAGCAAAAGAGATTGCTAAAGAGGTGACAGATGGTTTAGGAGGAAGGGGTATCTTTGGTGTTGAATTCTTTATTAAAGATGATGAAGTCTACTTCTCAGAACTAAGTCCTCGTCCTCATGATACAGGAATGGTAACACTTATTACTCAAAGTCAAAGTGAATTTGCTCTACATATACGTGCTATTTTAGGTCTACCACTAGAGTTTATCACGTATGGTTCTGGTGCATGTGGTGCATATAAAGCCAAACATGAAAGTCCCACACCACACCTTCATATTCCAAATGAAGCTTTTAGTCACAATAGTTTTGTGCGTGTTTTTGGAAAACCTGAAGCCCATATTGGAAGACGAATGGCTGTTAGCCTAGTACTACACTCATCTGTTGAAGAGGCTAAAAAGCAAGCACAGATGATTGTTAACTCTATCTCTGAAACCGTATGAAAATTGTACTATTAGATATAGAAACCTTAGGAGAAGATAGTAATCTTAAGGTTTTTGAAGCATTCGGAACGGTTAATTATTATGCAACAACACTGACAAAACAAGAGACCATACAACGTCTTCAAGATGCAACCGTTGTCATTACAAATAAAGTCATCATTGATAAAGATATTTTAGACCATACTCCCACCTTAAAACTCATTTGTGTTGCTGCTACGGGTATGAATAATATTGATATTCCTTACGCTACCCAAAAAGGGATTCAAGTCAAAAATGTTTCTGGATACTCTACACACTCTGTTGTACAACATACTTTTGCGATGTTATTTTTTCTTTTAGAAAAGATGCACTATTACCATCACTATGTTGAGAGTGGTCAATGGAGTAAAAGCCCTATTTTTACCCATTTAAAAGAACCTTTTCATGAAATTTATGGAAAAAAATGGGGTATTATTGGTTTTGGACAAATTGGGCAAGAGGTAGCTAAAGTTGCAACAAGTTTTGGTGCAGAAGTTAGTTACTACTCAACAAGTGGAAAAAACCTTAAACATGCCTATCCACATAAAAGTTTAGAGTTTATTCTAAAAGACTCTGATATTATCTCTATTCATGCGCCTTTAAATGAACAGACCTACGAACTCATTAATGAAATCAATCTTCCTTTTATTAAAGAGGATGCTATTTTACTAAACTTAGGGCGTGGGGGTATTATTGATGAGACAGATTTAAGTTATGAACTAGATAGAAAACGTTTCTATGCTGGGTTAGATGTTTTAGAAAAAGAGCCTATCGAACCCTTTAATCGACTCAATGAAATTCAACACAAAGAGCGTCTTCTTTTAACCCCACATATTGCATGGGGAAGTGTTGAAGCACGACAAAAACTCATTCAAGGTATTGTAGAAAATATTACAATTTTTTTGAATCAGAAAGTATAAAAGGAATATAGCATGATTGATGTTTTAATTATTGGTGCTGGAGGTGCTGGGTTGAGTGCTGCTCTATCAGCAAAAAAAGAGGGGGCATCTGTTATTGTTGTCAATAAAAGTTATCCAACCCAATCTCAAACAGCTATGGCACAAGGGGCGATTAATGCTGCATTAGGCAATGAAGAAGAAGATTATATTGCCCTACATATTGCAGATACTTTAAAATCTGCACATCAATTAGCTGACGAAACCATGGTTCGAAGAATGTGTGCAGATGCACCAGATACTATTAAATGGTTAGACTCTTTAGGTGTTCTCTTCTCTCGAAAAGAAAAACCTCAAGAGAATCTACTCTCTTCATTCGCTCAACGAAAAATGGGTGGAGCAAGTGCCAAACGTGCTTGTTATGCCCAAGACTATACAGGTCTAAAAATACTACACAGCCTCTATGAACAGTGCCTAAAAGAGGATATTCCCTTTTTACATGAACATTACCTTTTAGAACTCATTACAGAAAAAGATTCAAAAAACACTACTATAAAAGGGGCTATCTTCCTAGAGATACAAAGTGGTGAGATTAAAGAGATTTATGCCAAGTCTGTGATTATTGCCACAGGTGGATATGGGGGATTATACCATGGATTTACAACCAACAGCTATGGTTCAAGTGGCGATGGGATTGCTGCTGTATTACGTGCAGGTGGTGTATTAAGTGATATGGAATTTATTCAGTTTCACCCAACAGCCCTTAAACACTCATCTATCTTAGTCAGTGAAAGTGCAAGAGGTGAAGGAGGGTATCTTGTTAATGGTAAAGGCGAACGCTTTATTGATGAATTACTTCCTCGTGATAAAGTTGCTCGTGCTATTTTTCAAGAACAAAAAAGTCATGATGTCTTTTTAGATTTACGACACCTTGGTGAGAAGAAGCTCATGGAACTTTTACCTCAAGAGGTTCACTTATGTCGTCTACATGAAAAAGTTGATCCTATCTCTGAATGTATTCCTATTCAACCTGTTGCCCACTATACGATGGGAGGGATTGATGTAGATGAAGCACTTGAAGTAAATGGTATACAAGGATGTTTTGCCGTAGGTGAGTGTAGTAATGCTAAAATTCATGGTGCAAATCGTTTAGGAGGAAACTCTCTTTTGGAGATTATCAGTTTTGGTCGTTTTGCTGGAGAAAATGCTCTCAAATATGCCCGTTATGCTAGCTCTAAAGAGCCTCAAAAAACACCAATAAAAGAGATAGAAGATAAAATCCAAAGACTCTTTTCTTTAGAAAGTCATACAAATTTTTATCCACTACGTAAAACATTAGGAGAGATACTCTATAAAAAAGTAGGTATCATAAGAGATAACCATACCCTACAAGAGGCTCTTGAAGAAACCATTCAAATGCAACTTACCTTTCAAAAAATGGGAGTTCTTGATAAAACAAAACAAAACAATCAAAATCTTGTTGAGTATCTTGAATTTGAAAATGCCCTACTCATAACACCTACTATTATCTCTTCTGCAATTACACGCAATGAAAGCCGTGGTGCTCACTATAAAAAAGATTTTGAAGAAGAGAACCCAACATTTGAAAAACATATTCATATTCAATGGAAAGAGGTCTAAAATGGAAAAAGAAACCATTACTATTCAAATTCAAAGAGGAGAAAGCAGAGAGTATTTTGAAGTTTCAAAAACACTTACATTACTTGCTGCACTCTATGAAATTAAAGAAGAAAAAGATGCTACACTTACATTCTCAGCAGGCTGTCGTTCCTCAATATGTGGAGCATGTACTGTACGTGTCAATGAGAAAGAAGTACTTGCATGTGCCTATACAATGCAAGAGAATGATGTGATTCAACCCTTAAAGTATCATCCTCTTTTGAGAGATTTAAAAGTTGACCGTCATCATAGTCTTACAACATTGAAAAATGCACAAAGCTGGATAAAAGAGTATCACCCCATACCTCTAACAGATAAAGAGATAGTAAACATTGAAACACAATCAGACTGTATTCTTTGTAGTGCTTGTTACTCATCTTGTCCGGTCTATGCTGTGAACCCTCACTTCTTAGGTCCCTTTACTCTCACACATATCTATCGTCTATCTGAAGATTTACGTGAAAACAAAGAACATTTAACAGAGATTCAAAACAATGGTATTTGGGATTGTACATTATGTGGTGCTTGTAGTGAAGTATGTCCTAAAGGTATTGACTCTAAAATGGATATTATGAACTTAAGAATGCTCTCTATACAAAATGGCTACTCTGACCCTTCATTTCAAACAAACTCTTTTGGAACACCTGACTTCTCCATGGGATTTTGATTTTAAAATCCCACTAAAAAAGTTCTTTATGACTTATAGTATCTATAATAGCCAATAAAGGGCTTTAACTACCTTCTCTTATACCCAACCTAACCATTGACATTAAACGTTATTTAAAGGGCTATAAGAGAGCCTAAAGAGTAAAGAGTAA
>Ga0256828_1000223_pt1 | contig 39026 bp, 38 predicted proteins | sample CV88metaG_FD_185993 | JGI IMG/M metagenome (GOLD analysis project Ga0256828, IMG submission 185993) | Hydrothermal vent microbial communities from East Pacific Rise, Pacific Ocean - CV88 | ecosystem: Environmental > Aquatic > Marine > Hydrothermal vents | place: Pacific Ocean: East Pacific Rise...
ATTGGTATCTACATCTACAAATCCTTTTTTGGCACGTAAGTAAGCAACAAGCTTTTGTTTTGCCTTTTGCAGAGATTCAAATGAATCAGATTTGAGTACTATTTGGTATGGCACACTTACTCCTGCCCCTTTGATATCAGGAATAGCAGCAGCAGTGATAAACATCTCTTGAGCATAAGGTTTAAGCGCTTTACGTGTGTTTTGAATAATCTGTTCTTGGTTAACTGGACGCTGCATCTTTGGTGTAAGTTTGACATAAATGAGTGCTTTGTTCTTTTCTCTTGCAGAATCATAGGCTACACTGAGCGTTGTAAAAGTGACATACTTGTTCTCTTTGATCTTTTGTTCTACTTTTTTGGCTTTGCGTATCATCTCTTGGAGCGATACCCCCGGCTGTGCTTTGAGTTTTACCTGGAACTCTGCTTTATCCTCTTTTGGTATAAAATCCATACCAATTTTTGGAAACAGCGAAAGAGAACTTACAAAGAGTGCCAGAACAAGAATAAGTGTGATGATTTTGAAACGCAGTACGATTTTAAGCAGTGCGGCATATATCTTCTCAATCCAAACAAAGATCGGTTCCGTGATATTATAAAAACGGCTCTCTCCTTTATGGAGAACTCTGGCGCTGAGACTTGGAATAAAACTCAGTGCGATAGTGTAGGAGATGATAATGGCAAAACCGACTGTCATAGCAAAACTCTCAAAGAACTTACCAACGATTCCACTCATATTTGAAACAGGTAAAAAGACCGAAAGCAGCATCGCTGAAATTGCCATAATGGCAAAGGCCATCTCTTTGGTTCCTTCATAGGCAGCTTCAAGTTTACCCATACCTGCTTCCATCTTTTTGTAGATATTTTCAATGACGACAATTGCATCATCGATGATAATACCAATAGCAAGCGTAAGCCCGATGAGTGTCATTTTGTTGAGGTCATAGCCCATTAGGTTCATCAGTGCAAAAGTACCGTAGATAGAAGCAGGAATAGAGAGTGCTGAGATAAATGTAATGCGTACATTCCGTAAAAAGAGGAAAATGATGATGGCTGCAAGAATGGCACCATAGATAAGATCGAACTTTACATCATTTAAAGAGTTAATGATAAAAGGTGTTGTATCTTGAAGAGCCTGTACACCAAATCTACCTGCACTTAATTTTTGAAGATGAGGAATAACAGCTTTGACACGCTTTACAATATCAATTGTATTTGTACCTGATATCTTTTGTACTTCTAACATTACACCCGGTGTTCCATTGTACGAGGAGTAGCTGTTCGCATCGCTCAGGCTGTCTTGTACTCGTGCAATATCTTTAAGTCTTATGCTATTTTTAATTTTAATATTTCCAAGTTCTGCAACATTAAGTGCATCGGCATGTACTTTTAAGATAAATTCATGTTGCTTTGTGATGAGCTTTCCACCACCGATCTTTACATTTTCATTCTCTACTGCTCTATTGAGTTCTAAAACAGTAATGCCATATTTATTCAGTGCATCGATATCAGGAAAGATTTTAATCTCTCTGTCTCTGTATCCGATGATATTTACACCACCGACACCAATGATCTTTTGCAGGGAAGGTTTTACCTTCTCATCCGCAAAGAGCATGAGATTTTTGAGATTGTCTTTTTTTGCTGTTAAAAAGATGTTTATAATCGAGGCACTTCCAATATCGAGCTTACTTACAAGAGGAGTCTTTGCATCTTTTGGAAGTTGTACTGCTGAGACCTTGTCTCTGACATCATTTGTTGCCTCATCAATGTTGCGTTCTAAAAAGAACTTTACCATGATGATACTAACACCATCACTACTTGTTGATGTTATACTGTCCACTCCCCCAATTTGAGAGATCGCTTCTTCTATCTTATCGGTAACTTGAGATTCAATGGTACTTGGTTCTGCTCCGGGATAGATCGTCTTTATGGTGACCATAGGGAAATCAATATTTGGAAATAGCGCAGAGGGCATGCTTTTAAAGCTCATATATCCAAATATAACGAGCGTAATAACATACATTAATGTTGTTATCGGTCTGTTTATTGCTATCTTATACATATGTTGCTACTTTTGTTCTTTTGTAATGATATAGCCATCACCAAAAAGACCGGGAATGAAATCTTTGCTCAGTACTTCTGCTGTGATTTTTCTGTCATTGAAGTTCGCTCTGGGATAGATCTTTGAGATAGTTCCAAAATACTCTTTGTCGTCTCCATCAACTTTATACTTAAAAGTATCTCCGATCTTTACAAGTTTTCTGTTCTTTTGATCAAACTGTAGAAGCAGTTTTCTTTTTGATTTACTTTGAATTTGAAAGGCAGTTTTGAGCATCATTCCACTGACCGCATCACCGACTTCGATCTTCTTTGCATAGATAACACCATTAAAAGGTGCTTTGAGAAATGTTTTGTTATAAAGTGCTTCTTGGTATGCAAGTTGATTCTTTGCGCGCTCATACTTACTTGCAACCGCATCGAATTTTGCTTCATCGATGAGACTTTTAATTTTGAGTTGTCGTTCATAATCTTTTTTTGCATACTTATATGTTGTTTTGGCAAGTGCGAGCATTGCTTGTATGTCACTGTTTTCAAGTTGAGCGAGAACTTCACCTTTTTTTACATAGGTTCCGACACTGACATCTATCTTGTCAACAATTCCACTTGAGATAAATGCAAGGCTTGCATCTTTTGTGGGGTGTACTAAAAATGTAGCATAGATTTCAGCTGCGTTTGCAAAACTAACAAACATCAGTAGTGTTATAAGTACCTTCTTCATTATTTTAACTCCTCTAGTATATTTTTTCCGCTGTAGTAGTAGTAGATCGCATATGCAACTTCCAAATCATTCAGACTGCTCTCATAGAGTGCTTTGGAGCTTGTTCTTTTTGTTAGGGCATCAAGATAGACTATATAGTCTACAATGCCTGCATTATATTTTTTCTCTATAGTTTTAAAGGCACTTGTCGCTGCGTTTAGTGCACTTTTGGAACTTTTTATTTTGAGCTTTGTTGTAGCAATCCTTGCAAGTGCAAGCTCATATTGCATTTTCTGCTCTTTTGTCTGGTAGCTTATCTGAGATTGTAGAGCTTGTGCTTGTAACTCTATGGTCTCTTTTGTTTTGGCGAGTCTGCCAAAGTCAAAAAGACGAATATTAGCAGTTAGCAGGAGAACATTTTGCTTATCAAGAGGATTGGCAAATTGTTGTGCTAAAGGATCGAGTCTGTCATATGAATAGAAACTGTATTTGTCCTCGACTCGAAGATTTGGGTAGTAGTAACTATCGACTGCGTTTGCACTGTAGATGATAGATCTTTTCTTTGCTGTTGCAGCTTTAATGTCATCAAGTAACAGATAATCTTGAACATCATTTTTAATAAAGCTAGATGCATCATAATGTTGGATCTTTTTCCCCACTTTTAACTCTAAAAGAGATTTGAGTGAGAGGATCTGAAACTCTATTGTTTGGATATTATACAAATTTGTATCAAAGTCAGACTGTACACGCTCAACATCATCCAAAGTCGCCATCTTTGCATCATAAAACTGTTTTATTCTCTGAAGTTGTGCCTTAAGGCTCTTTTGCGCCTCTTCTCTTGCGTTTAGTGAAGCTTGTAGCGTTTTGATACCAAAAAATGTTTTTGTAATGCTCAATGCCAAAGATTTCTTAAACGCAGTAGTATCGAAAGTGGATGATTTCAATGCCTCTCTCTTTTCATCTACTTGTGAAGAGCGTCGTCCCCCATCGTAGATATCGAGTGTGACCTTTGCATAGGCACTGTAGGTGTCTCCTGCTTGAAAAGGGGATGCTTCGTCATCTCTTTTATAGAAGCCGCCTAAATCAACAGTAGGAAAGTATTCACTCTTTTTTGACTTGAGTGCTTTTTCCTGTGCATTTTCATTATACTTTTTTGAGAGGACTATATCATTCTTTTGTTGTGCAAGTTCTATCAGCTCATGTAGATTGTAGGCTGAGAGAAGAGCAGGAAAAAGGAGTATTAAGAGTCTTTTATTCATTTTTTCACCTCTATTAGAGAAAATATCACATCAATATTTTGATTGAGCTCTTTTTCCAAATCATCAATAGTATGGGTTATGTTACTTGATATGAACATACCTTCACCTAGTGCAAAAAGCCCTTTGGCTATATTGATGGATTCGGGGAGAAGCTCACCTTTGTCAATCCCTTCTTGTATGATTTCGCACATCCAGTTAAAATACCTAGTGACACACTCTGTTTGAAAGTTGGCAAGTTCTTCGTTTGGCGTACTGAGGCTGATAGAGATAAAATCTTTATATATCTCTCGAAGCTCTTTTGTCTCATCACTGTAGAAAAACTCTGCAAATATTTTTACGCGTTCTTTTGTGCTTGCAGTATTTGTAAGTTTTTTCTTTTTACGTTCATCATGCTCCATCATTAAGTGGTATAGGAGTTCAAAGACTATCTCTTCTTTGTTTTGGAAGTAGTCATAAATACTCCCTTTGCTGATACCTGCATTTTTTGCTATTTTTGAGACTGTTAAATCTTTCAATGAGTTGTTTACAAAAAGATTTTTACAAGCAAGTGCAATATCCTTTTTCTTTTGTACTTTATCTACGATAATTGCCATAGAACCTCCATAAGCATTATGACTGACTGACGGTCATTTTTAAAATTCTACTCTTTTAAAGCTTAAGTTGCCATAATTATTTTTATATTACTTAAGCTTACTAAGATATAATTTTTGTAAAAATATTGGGGGATTGTATGGATTATTTGTTGGAATTATTATTGGTTTTTAACAAAGAACTCTCCCAAACGCAGCTCTTGAAGCCAAAATATACTACACATATAGTCCCTAATAATCTCGCCACAAAAGAGAAAAAAGCACGTTTTTTATACCTTATGGTACCACCAACTCAAAATGTTTACAAAGAGTTAATGCAGCGATACAAGAGAGTAGCCAAAGATATTAAAGATGCTAAAAAGAGTGATGAGATAGAGGCTCTGAAAAAAGAGTATAACGCAACAAGTGATGAGGATCTGCTTGCTAGATTGAAACCACATCCTGTAAGTATTGCTCTTGCCCAAGCGGCTATGGAGAGTTCATGGGCAACTTCACGTTTTTTCAATGAAGCCAATAATGCTTTTGGTATCTGGAGTAGTAATCCAAAACAAAAACGAATAGCTGCAGGAGAACAACGCAATGGTAAAGTTACTATTTGGTTGAGAAAATTCGATACGATTGATGATTCCATCAGAGCCTATTATGAACTGATGTCCAAAGGCAAAGCCTATGCAAAATTGCGTAAGCTGCGTTTAGAGAGTGATGACCCTTACACTATTACACAGGGACTTGATAAGTACTCAGAAATCGGACAAGCGTATATTGATGAGATAAATAATGTAATACATCATAATAACTTTACAAAGTATGATAAAGAGGATTAGAGAGAAGAATCACTTCTTTGTGCTGTATTGATTCTAATTTATATAATAAATTTAGCTTTAGTGACCCAAGCGGTCTTAGCGTAGAGAGAAGAATTACTTCTTCTCTTGTTATACATTATAGTACGTCGCCTCAGGATGATAGACAACAAGTGCAGATGTTGACTGCTCCGGATGGATCTGAAAGGTCTCACTCAGCTCGATTCCAAACTCTTCAGGTTTAAGCAGATTAAACAGAGGACGATTCAGCTCCAAATCAGGACAGGCCGCATACCCAAATGAGTAACGACTTCCCTGATATCTGTTCATTCTTACATCAGCGAGAGTATTTCCTTCATCTTTTGCAATGTTGAGGTCAAGGCGTATCTGTTTATGTGCTATCTCTGCAAGTGCTTCTGCAAGTTCAACACCCAAACCATGAAACTGATAATATTCTGTATAGTTACCTGCTTCATAGATCTCTCTTTCAACTTCAGAGAGTTTCTCTCCTGCACTTACACAAGTAAGAGCGATAACATCATGACGATCTGCATGAAAGAAGTCACTGAGTGCACGGTGTGGTTTCTTTCTTTGACGTGGAAACGTAAAGATCTCTTCAGCACGTCCAATAACCTGTTCAAGTGGTTCACGGTTGGCATCTTCGTCTTTGAACCATCCTTCGCTTTCATCAAAGATAAGTAATGAGTTGTCATCACTTCTACACGGCCAGTAACCATAGAGGATGGTAGGCTCGAACAGCTGCTCATCCAAAAAGCGTTTCTTGAGCTTTTCATATGCAGGCCAGACAACTTCATCAAGTTGTTTTTGGTAAGCCTCTTTGCTCATACCTTTTGAAGAGTATCCCCAGCGTGATTTAAATAGAAGTTTATGGTTTATCCATTTAAATGCAAGTTCTACCTGTTGTTGTGTGAGTTTGATCTCACGTCTTCCCCAGAATGGTGGTGTTGGTACAGGTACGTCACGTGAAGGCATTTTGATCTCTTCAAATGGAGGGATGATATACTCTTTCTCCTCTTTTTTCTCGATCTCCGGAGCATCAGGATGGAGATTTGTATCTAAATTACCAGCTTCGATCCTACTCATTGCAGTTACACCATCAAAGGCATCCTTACAGTAGAAGATAGGACCATCATATGCAGGACGACAAAAATCCTCTATAAAGGCACGAGTGAGCGCTGCACCGCCTAAAAGTACAGGGATGGTTATCCCTTTTTCTTGTAGAGTTTTAAGGTTTTCAAGCATTACTTGCGTTGATTTTACCAAGAGACCGCTCATTCCAAGAGCGGATACATGCCCCTCATCAAGTGTTTGTAGAAATTGGTCAAGTTCTACTTTGATACCAAGGTTCTTTACTTTGTATCCATTGTTTGAGAGAATGATGTCAACAAGATTCTTTCCTACATCATGTACATCCCCTTTTACAGTTCCTAAAACAAGAGTGGTATCCACCTGCTTATCTATTTTTGGTAGATATGGGTTGAGGTGGTCAACTGTCTTTTTCATAGTCTCAGCAGATTGCAGTACAAAAGGAAGCTGCATCTCTCCTGAACCAAAGAGCTCTCCGACTACCTTCATCGCATCAATTAGGATCTCATTGACAATCACTTCAGGTTTGATCTTATGGCGAGCTTCCTCGACTAGAGGAATCATTCTATCCTTATCTCCATCCATCAATAATTTGGCGATCTTCTCTTCATCGCTCATAGCAAGATACTCTTCATCAACTGCATCATTATCGACAGCCTCTTTTTTACTGAAGTGTTCAATGAAAGTAAAGAGAGCTTCACCGTTTGGTTTACGGTTAAAGATAAGATCATCACAAATCTCTTGATCCTCTTTTGAGATTTTATTCAGAGGAATGATATGTTTGACATTGATGATAACAGATGTAAGCCCGGCTTGGACACAATGGTGTAAAAACATTGAGTTAAGATAGGGACGAGCATCTTTATCAAGTCCGAACGAGATATTTGAGAGACCGAGCGTTGTGCCCACTTCTGGATGTTTTTTACGTAGCGCACGTATGGCCTCTATGGTGTTGATGCCAGCTTCCCAGTACTCCTCATCACCACTTCCGAGTGTAAATGTTAGAACATCAAAGACCAGATCCTCTTTTTTGATGCCGTGACGGTTAGTTGCAAGATCTATGATCCTCTCTGCCACTGCGAGTTTTTTCTCAACTGTTTTTGCCATTCCTTTTTCATCAATGGTAAGGCAGACCAAAGAGGCACCGAATTTCTTCGCCAATGCACAAACCGCATCAAATTTTGGTTCCCCGTCCTCAAGATTGACAGAGTTGAGGATCGCTTTACCGCCAATGTGTTTTAAAGCGGTCTCAAGTCCGCTTGTCTGTGTCGAGTCAGGCATAAGTGGAATAGCGATCTTTTGTGCATAGAGTGCCATTACTGCGTTCATGTCTTTTGTCTCATCACGCCCTGCAAAGCCGACATTGACATCTAAAAGATGCGCACCTGCACGTACCTGCTGCTGTGCTACTGAGAGCGTTCCTTCATAATCCTCTGCAAGAAGCAGTTCACGAAAGGCTTTGGAACCTGTTGCGTTTGAACGCTCACCGATAAGCAGCGGTGCAGGTTGCTGCATCAACTCTACTGTGTTAAAAAGTGAAGCGATAGAGGTCGGATGCGAACCTGTTGGTGCTTTTGGTGTGATGGAGCTTACCGCGTTTACCAAAGCACGGATATGCTGTGGCGTTGTTCCACAACATCCACCTAAAAAGCTGACACCGTCAAAGTCTAAAAATTTCTTTTGTTGTTCTACGAATTCGTCAGGTCCCATTGGGTAGTAGGTGTATCCGCCGCGGTTTTGGGGAAGTCCTGCGTTTGCATGGACACTGATAGGTGTGTGCCATACTTCACTGAGTGTTTTGACATGTTTGAGTACCTGTTCTGGTCCAGTTCCACAGTTAAATCCAAGACTTAAGATGTCAAAAGGTTCTAAAATGGTGGCAATGGTCTGTGCATCTGTCCCGATAAGCATCGTACCACTGAGCTCAATGGTCACTGAAACCATAATAGGTATCTCAACCTCTCTTTGTCTGTTGGCTTCGGCTATGGCGTGGAGTGCTGCTTTTATCTGCAGAGGATCCTGTGCGGTTTCAATGAGAAAAATATCAACGCCACCATCAATAAGAGCGATACAAAATTCGGTATAGCCCTCATACATCTCATCGTAGGTGATATGTCCAAGTGAAGGGAGTTTTGTCCCTGGTCCTATGGAACCCAGACAAAAACGTGGATGTTCAGGAGTTGAAAATGCTTCACACTGTTTTTTGACCAGTTCTGCTCCAGCTTTTGTAAGCTCATAAGCACGCTCTGCGATACCATAGTCATCAAGTACCCATCTAAAAGAACCAAAGGTATTTGTCGTGATAAAATCAGCTCCGGCTGTGAGATATGCATGAAAAATATCATTCATAACATCAGGTGCTGTAACATTTAAGAGCTCATTACACCCTTCGTTTCCTTCCCATGCTTCTTTTGGAATATCATCATCACGCTGTTGTAGTTGTGTTCCCATCGCGCCGTCAATGATCAAAGGACGTTTTTTGATAGTTTCTAAAATATACTGTTTTGTTGTCATAAATCAAATCTTTTATAGAAAATAGTTATTGCTATTTTAACGTATATGAGCATAAAGAAGGCTTTGTAAATTTTACTGGATGCGAAACTTCAAATTAAAAAATTATTTGCTATAATAACTCAATATTATAATTAAAGAGGGGTAAATAATGTATAAAAAAGTTATTTCTGCATCACTGGTCATGGCTGCCGTGATGTTCTCAGGTTGTGGTAATGAAGATACAACTTGTAGAATCGATGTACAAAATGCAATAGATAAAGGGGAATATGATACTGCAATAGCAGATTTAAAAGGTAAATGTGCCACTGCGTTTAATAGCAGTGATCTCAATATGAATCTTGCATCAGCATATATGGGAAAATCGGGATACAGTGTTAGTGATATTGCAGATATGCTTATTAACAGTGATGATAACGGTGGAGATGCATTTTCCTCTTTTATTTCAAGTGTAGATACAAAAAGAAAACCTGATTCCCTTCCTTTACTGACAGAAGCGAGTAAATATTTTACAAATGCTATCGCACGTAATGGTGTCACAAAAGCAAGTGTAATATGTAGTGCATCCAGACTAAATCTGTTAAATGATTCTAGAGTTACCAATGCTTGCCTTTATATTGGATTTAATGAAACGATCAAAGCTGCAAATACTATTACTTATCTTACGGGAGATGTAAACAATCTTGTTGATTCTATCAACAGTGATTCAAATACGACACCAAATGATATGAGAGCGAGTTTGGATGCATTGGCATGGGTGATTGATGCTTCATATACACCTAAGTCTGATACAAATATTAGTGTCAATGATGTGAATATCAGTGGATATTCTTATGCTAATGTTCAAGTTACCTATACAAATAATGGGCAAAGTGATACTTTTTACAGATTAGCAAGAACTACAACAAGAGAGGCTAATAACACTACTGTAATTACAGATGGGTATTGTGATGAAAATGGTGATAGAAATGTTTGTGAAGGGATCGAAAAAGATGATGGAAGTATAGATTTGTCAAAACGAGCATCTGCTCTTTGTTATGCTTGTCCAGTTGTGATGGGTGATGATAATACTTTAGGTATTGCAGACCTTCTCGTCGATACACTAAATGGTGGAGCAGATGCTATCAGTGCCGTTTCGAATGATCCAGACATTACAAGTAGTATCGCTGATTTTAAAGAGGAGATAACAGGTAGCCGTGATGGTAATGTTACGATTCAAAATATTATAGATTACTTACAAAAATAAGAGGGGAAAAATATGAAAAAATTACTACCGTTATCACTTATTGCGTTTAGTACATTGATATATGCAGATATGTCTACACAAGAGTTTTTATATAAAGACCCTCGAATTATGGGTATGGGTGGTGCCAATACTGCTGTGGGCGGATACTCTACCTCTATCTTTAGTAATCCCGCAGGTATTATCAAGATTAAAAAGAGTCATGGAATTGAGGCTGAAATCCTTGGTCTTTCTGTCTCTGCATCTGAAAAATTTCAACAATTTGCAGATGATCTGAGTAACTCCGAAGATAACGAGATCATTAATACTCTTAATAAATACTCAGGGGATGCGTTTAATGCGACAGTGTCTAACTATACGTCATTCTCTTATCATGCTGAGAATGATATAGCTTACTCTTTTGGTCTGTTGGCTGCTGGAGATATAAATTTTCTGCCACATACTAACAGTGGAGCAAATGGAGTTTTAGAGTCCCATAGTAGAGCTTACGGCGGGATCTTTTTAGCAAGTGCAACGAAATATCATGGCTTGTCAAGTAGTTTTTTAGGCGGTGCATTGGATGGTGACTTGACTATAGGTGTTAGTGCAAAGTATATCAAACAAAAATCATATGAAGCAGGGTTGGACCTTGGTGAAGTAACTGAACATAAAGATGATATTGTGAAGTATCTGCAAGATACTTATGAAGTTGACAACTCTGGTTTTGCTTTTGATATTGGTACTTTGTATGAATTTAATAATAAAGTATGGAATCCTGCAGTTGGTCTTAGTGTAATGAATATCGGTTCATTGGATTTTGATGCATATGGCGCACAACCTCTTTGTGTAAATCTTGGTGCTTCAATCTCTCCTGAGATTTCATGGTCGAACAGTTTGAAGTTCTCAGTGGATTATACTGACCTTTTAAACTCTCAACAGGCTCGAATACGTAATTACAATCCTGATCGTGCTCAGGACCAATATGACAATGCTGACATTGGATATGATGTAATGAATCATCTTCGTATGGGTGCGAGTTTGGGACTTTTTGATAACTCTTTTATCATGACGACATTAAATGCAGGGCTCTATAAAGGAGCTTACACTGCTGGAATAGATTTCCAGCTTACTCTTTTAAAACTACAGTTCGCTACATATCAAGAGCAGCTAGGTTCAACTCTAGGACAGCTTGAAGATAGAAGATATGTTGTAGGACTTGGTCTGGGTTGGTAAAAAAATTCTATAAATGACGAATTAAAGTTATAATTAATTGACTTTATTCGTCATAAGTTGCTATAATGACGATGAAATTTAAAAAAAGAGAGAGGTTTTGTCGCCATGGTTGTAGCATATATCCGTCCAGATAAAAACTTTCTTGCGGTTCACGAGCAGTTACAGCATGTGAATTCTTATGCAATTGCAAATAATCTAACAATAGACAAAGAATTCTTAGATCATACTTCACAAAATAAGCGTCTTGACGAAAGAAGTGATGTGACAAAATATTTTCAGTCACACGCAGATGGGATACTTTTAGTATATGATGTTTGGGTTTTAAGTACAAATATGGAAGATTTGGTGCAAATGGCCAGTTGTCTAATGAAAAATAACTATAAAGTTCATTTTATTAAACACTCTGTCGTAATGTCTCAGCAAAGCAGTGCAATGCTGATACTGGGATTGATGGATCAATTACGTCAAAAGTTGCAAGAGAATGCCAAAAGAGTAATCGGTCGTCCAAAAGGGAGTAAGTCAAGCTCCAAATTCGATGTTTATATCAGTGATCTGCTGCAGTACATAAAAGAGGGCAAAAGTGTGAGTGAAATGGCACGTCTTTTAAATGTAAGTAGAAGTTCATTAAAAGACTACATTGAATCCAGAGAGTTAAAACAGATTGCATCCGGTTCATTAGTATCGGAAGTTACAGATGATGCAGAAGAGAAAGTAATAAATACTATCGTCTGTCCACAATAATTTAAGAGGAGAAAAAAAAGAATGAGTGAAGAGAAAAAAGGGATAAAAATCCCTACACCGTGGAGAATTAAAAGATACTATGTCTATGCATTCGCAACAATCGTTGCTTTAGGCCTACCATGGATCCACATAAATGGACATCAATTTTTTATGTTGAGTTTTGACAAGATGAAACTTGATCTTGCTTTTGTTCAGTTTGATATGCAAGAACTTTATTTGATGCCATTCTTATTAATGTTGATGTTCATTACCATTTTTGGAATGACAGTTATGGGTGGACGTGTGTTTTGTGGATGGGTATGTCCGCAAACAGTATTCCGTGTTATCTATCGTGATCTAATTGAGACAAAACTTTTACACCTTCGTAAAAGAATCGGGAACAAACAAAAAGATCCTGATATGTCACTGCCAGAGAATAAAGTAAAAAAAGCGATTGCTATTACTATTTGGACTGTTTTGGCAATTATTGCAGGTGCTGACTTCATGTGGTACTTTATTCCACCAGAAACATTTTTCCAATATCTTGCACACCCTTCTGAGCATATGACAATGATCGGATTTGTTTTAGGTATCGCTGCATTTTTAATTTATGACATCGTGTTCCTAAAAGAGAACTTCTGTATCTATGTTTGTCCTTATTCACGTGTACAGTCAGTACTTTATGATGAGCACACTGTAATGGCACTATATGATGAACATCGTGGTGGTAAAATCTATGATAATGAACAAAATGTACACCACAAAATTGTTAATAAACAAAAAGATCTTTTAGCAATTGATCCAAATGCGGAATGTACAACATGTGAGAAGTGTGTGACTGTATGTCCTACACATATTGATATCCGTAAAGGTCTACAGTTAGAATGTATCAACTGTTTAGAGTGTGTTGATGCTTGTACAACAGTTATGGGTAAACTAGGTAAACCTTCTCTTGTAACGTGGTCAAGTGATTATGAAATCGTAGAGAGAAAAGGTAAAACAAAATATTTCCGTCCAAAAGTATTGGCATATATGGCACTTCTTGTTGGTTTAATGTTCGCACTTGGGTATATGAGTACAACAAAAGAGCATATGCTTTTAAACATCAATAAAGAGACAAGACTTTATGCGGTAAAACACGTTGCACCAAATAAATTTATGGTAGAGAACTCATATATATTCTTACTACAAAATACTGAGAATAAACCGATGAAATTCTATTTTGAAGTAATTCCTCCAAAAGATATGAAAGGTAAGATCAGAATTGCTAAACCAAGTAGACCATTTAGAGTTGTTCCTGGCGTTAAAAAGAAAAAAATCGTTACTCTTGTGACAAATGATATGTTGGTAGATGATAATAGAAAAGATACTATTTTCCCTATTACAATTCATGCATACGCACTGGATAAAGATGGTAAGCCAAGTAAATATATATCTGTAATCAGACATACAACTTTTGTATTTCCAAAAGAGAGTATTCTAAAAGCAGCAAAATAATTATTTTTTAACACTATCTAAGATAAACTCTACAAATACTATTTTGTGGAGTTTATTGTGTTGAAAAAGATTCAAAAAGTTTTTTTATATCTTATTATTGTTTATGCAATATTAGGTTTCATTGTCCTTCCTTTAGTTTTAAAACCCCAACTGATAAAAATTTTACAAACGCAGACCAAAACAAAAGTAACTCTTTCTAGTCTCTATTTCAATCCATTTTTATTTAAACTACGACTCTCAGGTTTAAAGATAAAAAATCTGCAAAATAAACCACTCTTCTCTTTAAAGTCACTATTAATAGATGTAGACCCATCTTCTCTTGTCTATGGTGCTGTACATATACATCTCGTAGAGCTTGAAAAACCAGAGATTAATTTGGTACGTAACCGTGATAAAAGTATAAATCTAATCAATGTTTTAAAGCAAGATAAATCTCATGTAGAAGAAAAAGAGAACAATGCCTCAGTGACCTTACCTAGAATTATTGTTGAGCGTATAGGTATAGAAGAGGGAAGTATTGCGTTTAGCGATTACACAGTAGCGGATGTATTTAAATTTGATATACAAAACATGGGACTTCGTATAGAAAATATCGATACAGCACACAATGCTCACCCAAAAGGGAAGATACGCTTTTATGCAAGTTTGGAAGATGATGGATTTATTGATCTTCATTCACAAATAAAACATTATGAACCCTTTGCCCTGCATGGAGATTTAGATTTTAAAGCAAATAAGCTCTACACAGAGTGGCGATATGTAAAAAAAATGTTAAATATAGAGGTTGCAGATGGTACGATACATCTCTTCACTGCGTTTGATTTTGATACTGCTGATATAAACGCAACAAAGATCGATGATACACGTGTAGTCGTTGAGAATTTACGTCTTAAACCAAAAGGAGATTATCCTGATGTTCTGACACTACAAAATCTTACTATTGGCAATATAGATGCTCAGCCCTTGAAAAATGATATAAATATTTCAAAAATAGCCATTAATGATCTTGATGTAAAAGTGAAACGTTTGAAAAATGGTAAGATTGACTGGCTCTCTTATGTAAAGATAAATAAGAAAAAAGAGGATCTGCAGGAGAGTGTAAAAGAGAACAATACAAGCAAACGTAATCCACTGTTACTTAATATTGCAAACATATCACTTGCTTCATCCAATATTACTTTTAAAGATGAAGCTTTACATAGTGAACCAATCAACAGTATAAACGATATAAACATTAACCTCCATGATATTAATTTGAAAAAAGGTTCATGGATAGACTACACAACAAGTTTTAAAATTGATCATAAAGGGAGTGTCACAACAAAAGGAAAGTTAAGAGAGACTCCTTTAAAACAGATTGGAAGTTTCAAGATCAAAGATATATCATTGAAGGAGATTACTCCATATCTGCAAGAGAGCAGTTATGTGGCGATAGAAGATGGTCTTTTCTCTGCAACAGGTGAGACAAGTTATGAAAAAAGTAAAAATAAACCTGATTTAAATCTACATGGTTCACTGAATCTCAGTTCGCTGTTTATAAATGATACAAAAGAGAAGAGTCTTCTTTTCTCTTTAAACTCTTTGGATGTTAAAGATTATACTTTAGAACTTTTTCCAAATAGACTTTATGTAAACAGTGTGAATATAAACTCTTTTTATGTTGATGCTGAAATTGATAAGAATAAAATGTTGAATTTTGCAAAACTTTCTAAAAACAAAACGAAAAAAGTAATCAAGAATACGCCGAGTAAAAAAAGTACAAAAAAAGAGAACTTTCCATTTAAAGTCGATAAGGTTCTTGTCGCTTTAGGAAGTGCAAAGTTCCAAGACTTTTCAATACCGTTGAAATTCAAAACAAATATTCATAACCTTAATGGTGTAATATATTCACTTACAAATTTAAAAGGTGAACATACGCTCATTAATCTGCATGGGGATATCGACAAATATGGTTCTACCCGTATAGAAGGCAGCTTAGACAGTTTAAACCCTAAAAAGTTTACAGATATAGATATGAACTTTAAAAATTTGGATTTGAGTGCTATGAGCGGATACAGTGCTGCGTTTGCTGGGTATAAGATAGATTCTGGAAAACTCTTTTTAGATCTAGAATATAATATTATAGATTCTAAGCTGCAGGCGGCTAACAAAGTAGTGATTAAAAAGATAGAGCTAGGTGATGAGGTGGCAGATGAAAATGTAACACATTTACCACTTGGCTTTGTAGTTGGATTGCTTGAAGATGATAAGGGTGTAATAGACATCGATATGCCGATTGACGGTGATTTGAATAAACCAGATTTTAAATATGGTAAGTTGGTATGGAACACTTTTACAAACCTTATTACCCGTGCTGTAACTGCACCATTTAAATTTTTGGGTTCAATGCTTGGTATCAATACTGATGATTTAGAGTATGTAGCATTTGAAAGTGGACGCAGTAGTATATCTCCAATGCAGCGTGAAAAACTTGATAGACTGGCTGTTATTATGAAAAAAAGACCAAAGTTAGCTCTTGAAGTAAGTGGTGTATATGATAAACGCAGTGATAAATATGCCTTGCAAAAAGAGAAACTGATCGCACTTGTTTTGAAAAAAAGTGGTATAAAAAATAAAGAAGAGCATCAGAGTGCCATGACGATCGATATGTTAGAAGAAGTTTATGTTGAAAATGCTAAAAAAGATGCTTTGCAGAAGTTCAAAGCTGAGATCAAAAAGAGTACAGAGAAGGAAAAATTTGTACTTGTCTATAGAGAAAAACTTATTACTGCATGTATAAATATGATGAAAGTAAATCAAAAAGAGTTAGAAAATTTAGCAAAAAAAAGAGTACAGAACTTAGTTTTGTATTTGGAAAAAGAGAGAGCTATTGCCCCTGCTAGAGTGAAAATAACCCCAAAAATTGAAGAGGTTAAGAGCGAGAATGGATTTGTGAATTTAGAGTTAAAATTGAATATATAGTAGTTATAATATAAAAATTTGCTATAATTCGATTTTAATTTCACAAAAAGGCAATATATGGCATTTTCAAAAGAAAATAGAAAAGGTACTATGTCTGGTATCATTTTCGTTGCAATTTTTGCAGCAGCAGCAACTGCTATTGCGCAAATCGCATTTATCAAAGCACTTGGTATTTCTCCTCTTGTTATTGGTATCGTTTTGGGTATTTTTTATGCAAATACTCTTCATCAACATATCCCTAGTGAATGGGGAACAGGTATTACTTTCTCTGGAAAAAAGATACTGCGTTTCGCAATCGTATTTTACGGATTCCGTATAACATTCCAACAAATCATGGATGTAGGTCTGAGTGGTTTTACTGTATCATTGATTATGCTTAGTACAACATTTTTACTTGGAACATATCTTGGTATAAAAGCATTTAAAATGGATAGAGATACTTCTATGCTTACCGCTGCCGGTGGTGCTGTTTGTGGTGCCGCAGCAGTTTTGGCAACTGAACCTGTCTTAAAAGCAGAAGGACATAAAACTGCAGTTGCAGTCTCTATGGTTGTACTTTTTGGTACAATTTCTATGTTCTTGTATCCTGTTTTATATGCGTCAATCATTGAACCTGCAACTGGATTTTTACATATGACTCCTGAGCAATTCGGTATCTATACAGGTGGTACAATTCATGAAGTTGCACAGGTTGTTGCAGTTCCTGCTTCTATCCCTGGTGCTCCTGAGGTTATGGCCAACTCTGCTGTAATTGTAAAAATGACACGTGTAATTATGATCGCTCCTATGCTTATCGTACTTGGTATCTATCTTTCAATGCAAGCGAAGAAGAGTGGTAAAGCCGGTGGAAAATTACAACTTGTAATTCCTTGGTTCGCAGTTTATTTTATTGGTATGGCAGGATTTAACTCACTTGATCTTGTACCGCATAATATTGTAGCAACAATCAATCAAATTGATACATTCTTGTTAACTATGGCTATGACAGCTCTTGGTATGGGAACGATTTTTGCAAAATTTAAGGGACTTGGACTTGCACCTCTTTATACAGCAGGTTCAATGTTCGCATGGCTTGTAATTGGTGGTTTTGTTGTAACTAAAGTAGTTACATCTATTTTTTAATCATATTTTTCAACTCTTAATCAAACTATTTAACAAAAGATTATATAATCTTTGTAATATAGTTTTTTAGGAGTTTTTGATGTCACATCTCCCGAACACACTGAACTCTTTTTGGTTGTGGAGAGAAGTATATAGTAAGTTGGGTATCTCAAATCCAGCTTACAAATATTGGAAAAATACTCCAACTCTTAAATTAAATAATAAATATCTTTTTATAGAAAAGAACCGACTTCCTAAAAAACATGAATATATAGAAGAGCATTTGACAGACCTTTCTGGTCATCTTCCTATTAAGTATGCATCGGATCAGTTGCATGTAAATGAACACTTGTTCTCATCAGATAAAATGTCCCTGCACAGGGAGTTTGAGTATAAGTTTGTCGAGGATGTGAAGTTTGTCAATATACGAAAATTCTTTAGAGAAAATGGTATTAGAGTGCCAAAAAACGCTATTGTTCAGTTGGCAAAACTAAAAGATTTAGAGTTAACGCCTGAGTCTACGTTTTACAATTTAAAAAATGATTATGCTATTGTGGTGTATGAATAATGGATATGTTTTACATAGGGTTTAGAGACCCTCTTTTTTCTGTAATAATCTTTTTTACTATCATTTTTGTCATAACATTTTTCTCTTATTGGTGGGGAAGATATAGACGTAAAGAAGACAGTACTCATCTTGATAGATTTTTGCAGCAGTTTCGTACCCTGCCGACACAAAATGAACTGAAAGTTCTTATCTCCAAAGGAGAGCTCTCTGAAAAATCGTGGTTGCTTTTAGCTGCATCATATTCAAAAAACGGTGATTATGAAAAAAGTATAGAGATATATCATGAGATATTAAAAGTCACTGAACAACAAAAAATTTATGACACAATGTTCTTGTTGGGTAAGACCTATTTCAAAGCAGGTTTTTTGGAACGTTCTAGACAGATGTTTTTGGAAATATTGAAATTCAATCCACGAACACCACAGGCTTTGCATTATCTACTGCTTGTATATGAATATATGAGAGATTATAAGGCGGCCCTGGATGTTTTAGAGCCTTTGGATGAGCTAAATGAAGATATTTTACTCGACAAGGTTTATTTAACAGCCCTTGCCCTTATTAATGATACGAAGTTGTCCCAAGAAGAGAAAGTAGAACAACTGTTGAACCTTTATAAAGAATCAAACAAATTAACTTATATGGTCTTTGAGTATCTTTTTAGAGTTGACGCTCAAACAGCATGGAAAAATCTCAATTTAGACAATGCAGAACTCTTGGCAGAACTCTTTTGGCGTATGGATTCAAAAGATTTGAATTTAGATATAATTTCAAATAGTGATTATTTAAAAGAACTCTATAGTGCAAGAGGAGATATCGCTCTTGTTAAGAGAAGTTCAATCTTTGAATTGGATGTTCTTATTGGCTTGGAAGGGCGAGCGAATGCAACCTTGAGTTTTGAATATGTATGTAGTCATTGTAAAGGAACGTATCCTTTTGCTTTTACTCGCTGTAGTTCATGTCATACAATTGACACTGCTATGGTGGAGTATGGATTAAGTAAAGATTTTATGAAGGAATTTAGTGAAGAAAATAACTCTTTTCAGTGATGGTAGTGCTCTTGGAAATCCTGGTCCTGGTGGATATGGGGTTATTCTAAGATATGGAGAAACAGAGAAAGAACTTTCTGGTTCTGAAGCACATACAACAAATAACAGAATGGAGCTTAAAGGGGTAATAGAAGGCTTAAAAGCTTTAAAAGAACCTTGTCGTGTCGATGTAGTTTCAGACTCTTCATATGTTGTAAAGGGCATTAATGAGTGGTTGGTGAACTGGATCAAAAGAGATTTTAAAAAAGTAAAAAATCCAGATCTATGGAAAGAGTATATAGATGCTGCAAAAAAACATCAAATTAATGCGATCTGGGTAAGAGGGCATGATGGACATGAAGAGAATGAACGTTGTGATATTTTAGCCAAAGAGGCAGCACAAAAAGCAAAAGATTCATTATCATAATAAAAATGAGGGAAAGATGCATAAAGAAATAGAGACTTTAGAAAAAGAATTGGGATATGAGTTTGATGATAAAAAGCTCATTATCGAAGCGCTGACACATAAGAGTTATAAACAGCCCTACGATAATGAGCGCTTAGAATTTTTAGGAGATGCTGTTCTTGACCTGGTAGTCGGTGAGTATCTTTTTAAAAAATTTAAAACTTCAGATGAAGGAAATCTCTCAAAAATCAGAGCATCACTTGTAAATGAAACAGGATTTGATAAGTTGGCAAGAGCTTTACATCTTGGTGATTATATCCTGCTTTCAAACGCAGAAGAGAACAACGGAGGAAGAGAAAAATCTTCTCTACTCTCAAATGCTTTTGAAGCCATAATGGGTGCGATCTATTTAGAAGCAGGATTAAAAACTGTTGAAAAGATAGCTATTCGATTGATCGAGGAGAATCATGAAGATATTTCATTGGATTCACTTTTCCGAGACTTTAAAACGACACTGCAGGAGCTGACACAAGCTCGATTTGGGATTACTCCTGAATATAAAGTACTTGCTTCACGTGGACCTGATCATAAAAAAGAGTTTGAGGTTGGTGTGTTCATAGAGAACAAAGAGTATGCAAGAGCAAATGGCAAAAGTAAAAAAATTGCACAGCAAGAAGCAGCAAGAGTTGCCGTAGAAATGTTGAAAAAGGAAAAATAGTGAATAGTTTTGGAATGAAGTTAAGATTTTCAACATTTGGGGAGTCTCACGGTAAAGCATTAGGATGTTTGCTTGATGGTGTGCCTGCTGGACTGACTATTGATGAAGAGTACATTCAGAGTGAACTTGATCGTAGAAAACCAGGTAAGAGTGAGTTTGAAACAGCACGAAAAGAGGCTGACAAAGTAGAGATACTCAGTGGTGTTTTTGAAGGTAAAAGTACAGGTACACCGATTGCAATGGTTATTTACAATACAAATCAAAAATCAAAAGATTATACAAATATAAAAGATGTTTTTCGTCCAGGGCATGCTGATTTTACCTATTTTCATAAGTATGGCATTCGAGATTATCGTGGTGGTGGAAGAAGTTCTGCTAGAGAGACAGCTGCACGTGTTGCAGCAGGTGCTATTGCAAAACTGATGCTCAAAGAGTTAGGCATCAGTGTTTTAAGTGGTATCAGTGAAGTGGCGGGAATCAAAGGTGAAAATTTTGATTATGAGGCTGCGCAAACGAGTATTATCTATGCATTGGACAAGCAAAAAGAAGATGCACAAAAAGAGGCTATTTTAAAAGCTAAGAATGAGCATGATTCTGTAGGTGGAGTCTCTCGTGTTGTTATCAAAGGTGCTCCGATTGGACTTGGGCAACCTCTCTACTATAAGCTCGATGGAGTATTGGCTGATGCGATGATGGGTTTAAATGCTGTTAAAGCAGTTGAAATTGGAGATGGGGTGTTGAGTGCTCGTTCTCATGGTTCTCAAAATAATGATCCGATACGTGCAAATGGTTTTGAATCAAATCATGCTGGTGGTATTTTAGGTGGTATTAGTAATGGTGAAGATATTGTGCTCAATGTCTACTTTAAACCAACACCATCTATCTTTAAAGAACAGCATACCGTTACTACAACGAATGAAGAGGTAGACTTTTCACTTAAAGGTCGTCATGACCCTTGTGTAGCAATTCGTGGTACGGTCGTATGTGAATCTATGGCCGCACTGGTTATTGCAGATATGATTCTATTAAATATGGGCTCCCAAATGGAGGGAGTAGTAAAATACTACAACTAGAAGTCATCATCTCCGAACTCTTTCTCTAGCTCTCTTTTATATTTTTCATCGCTCTCTTTTTTGAGTTGCGATTTGCTCAAGACTGCTTCATGTAAAAACTCACCAAAGAATGTTTTTGATTCTGTTTTGGCTAGAAATAGATAAATTCCTGCGACAAGTCCTATTGTCGTAAATATTGCAATCACTTTTTGAATTGGATTAAATATTTGGATAGGTTCTTTTTTTCTAATTTCACAAACACCTCCTGGACAATGTTGAGGATCTTTGTCTATAAGAGCTTTATATATCATACAACCTACACATATAGAAAAAGCGCTCTCTAAAATCATTAATGTAAGACAAAGCACACAAATCATAACTTTATAAAAAGTAATATCCCAATGCAGTACAAACCAATCAAGCATAGGTAAAGAGATAAGCCATCCAAGTGTCCAAGCGAATCTTTTTTGTAGCCCTCCTACATACTCAGGTTTTTGATTTTGAACGATAAATTTTCCAAGGAGTAGAGAAGGTGAGTATTTTGGGCTTATAACTCTTGCTGTAAAATCAATAAATAAAAATGCCAAGTATACTCTTGCTACAATAATATGGTTGTATCCAATACCTACAAATATCACTATCATTCCAAGCGTTGCAAGAATACCTGCTGCTGCTCTTGCTTCTCTTTCATTGATAACGGTGACATCATATCCTGGAACTTTGTATCCATATTCCCATATGAAGTTGTGTAAATTCACTATAAAATCCTTTAATTAGTTTGTTAGTTCTTTTAAAATCTTTTTAATCATCTCTTGAGCTTGAGTAAGAGGTTGAATTGATTCTTTATCTTTCATATCAAGTGTTGTGATCCAATTTTGAACACCTAAGAAGCCCATATGCATTTTATTCTCATTTTTAAGCTTATAAATATAAAATGAACATGGTGCCCATGCTCCTGCTTCTGGATGAAGTTTGGAGACTGGGAATATTACATCAAATTTACAAATAGAGTATGTATGATAAAAGTCATATTTATGATAATCATGTTCATCAAAAAGCTCTTCTTGAATATTGATAAAGTTTGGGAATAAAAAACCATAAGGTTCCATTTCTGCTTCAAATTCTGCTTCAAAATCTTCAATATAATCATCCCATGATATATCATCTTCTTTGTTTGTATCACTGATGAAATTGACTTGATAGGATTGATTTATATCAGCTTTTTGAGAAGGAATATTTTTAAACTTTCCATTCGGCAGAGCTTTTTTAAGAGCTTTATGAATTAATGCTGTATATGCTATCAAGTCAGGGTCATTAAGGGGAATATTTGCTGCTCGTGAGATACCGTTGCGTGTTAAGGTTGCTATATTTATACTTTTATCAGTAGTATAAATTGACATCGTCAGTGGTGTAAGTGCTCCAAACTGAGGATATTTTTTTATGAGTTTATAACTTAAATCGTTATTGATATACATAGCAAGATTGTAGTGCATATAGTATGTTCTTCCAAATCTTGCTTGAAATGGTTTGTTCATATCATTATTGCCTAGAACACTCAAACCAACACTCTCGAAGGCTGCTTCAATACTTTTAGCACTTAATGTATTATTAGTATTTTTAGATGTGAATATTTGTACATCTTGTATCTTGTTGATCACAGGTTTATCTATTTGTTTCGGTGTTTGTGCACAACCTACAAAAGAGATAAATAAAGTAAAAACCAGTAAGATTTTGAGAGCATATTTCAAGAGAATCCTTTAAAAAAAATAACCATTACTTTAGCATTGTTTATCTATATTCATGGTTAATGATTTAGAATTTTTACCTTGTCTTCAACTTTAATGCTTGTAGCATTATTTATAACTTTAGCAAATATTCCTCTGTCGTTTTTCAGGAGTTTTGGAAGCTTTGAATTTATAGTAGTAAGTCCTTTGCATAATGTACAATTTTGAGTTATTTCTAGAACTACATCACCAATTTGTATTTGATCACCACTTTTTAATCCATAAGGATTAATATCAATTAAAATATTTTCACCTAAGACACCGGTCTCTATTTCAATATTGTTCTCTTTTGCCATATCATAGCTTTCAAGTGATGTGATGAGAATTGAACGTTGAGAATCTTTCGCGTAGAATTTATCACCTTTAATGCCATTGGAATCAACTTCTACTGTTTGGGAAGGAAGACGTGTTTTATTTTCATCATTTAGTGTAATATATAGTTTTAAAACTTTTCCATCTTTGATATTTGTCATTTATAGCTCTTTATTTATGTATAGGATTTTGAATAATTTTGTAGTATTATAATTTTGTTATTATAACTAAAATATGAGAAACAAGAATAGGTGAGAGAGAGGGTGTAGGAGTATAATACTCCTACAAATAAAGAGGTAAAATTATTTAATTTTACCTTTACCTTTATATGTTTTTCCTTTAAGGTCAACTGCAAGCATTTCTACTTTGTCGCCTTTTTTACCGATACCTTTAAATTTAAATTTGAAGATAGGATTTTTAGATAAAAATTGTGAAGTTGACATATCTAAAACAGTTTCACCATTTACTGTAGCACTAAGATGAGTGATGAAGTTCGCATTATCTCTGCTTCCTGTTTTTTTCTCAGCCATATTGTATGTCATCATCGCATGTTTAACCATTGATTTAACATTTACAACACCATTTTTTAATTTTGCTTTTACTTTAATTCCAGCCATTTTATTTCCTTAATATTTATTTATTATTTTTATAAATGAGAAGGAATTAACCTTCACATCCACCAAGAGCAACATCTAGAGTTTTCTTAGCTGCGTAGAGTTTACCGTCGTTACCTTGTGCAACAATTGTAATAGTTCCTGACTTAGCCATTTTAATTTTGATAGAGTATTTATTTACACTATATTTGTTTGTATCAACTACTAAAACTGCAGCTTCTGGATTCGCATCTTGGAATACTGCGATTGTTTTAACATCTTTATCTGTTGAAAAATCAACTGGAATTGCACCACCATTACTTGCAACATCAGGAGCGTTAAGTTTTACACCTTCCATTACTAATGCATTAGAACCATACATTGCTTTGATAGCATCATCAACAGTTTTAGCTGTCCATACAGTTGGCTTTAATTTTCTGAAGTCCTCTGCTCTAACACTTGCAGGTACTGCAGCTAAAGCTAAAGCACCTAAAGTCATACTTAAAAATTTTCTTCTTTCCATTGTTTATCCTTTGTAGTTATTTACTGTTGTTGATCATATAATCAACAACTGATTTAAAGTTTGCATCTGAGAGGTCTGCTCCGCCTTTTGGAGGCATTCCCGCATCAGTACCTTTGATACCATTATGGTACACTTTATCCATTCCTTTTGATGTGTAAGCTGCCCATGCTGCTTTATCACCCATCACTGGAGCTCCCATTCCTTCTGCACCATGACACATTGCACAGCTTTCAGTATATGCTTTTTTAGCATCAAAAGCACCTGTAGATTTTTCTACTGGTAAATCTCTTACTTCTGAAAGAGGAGGATGAAAATCACTGATTCCTGCACCTTTTATATATACAACTTTTGCAGTTTTTTCTTGACAATCATGCATACAACGTTCAGAAGGTTTTACTTTTTGTGCACCAAAGTTATCTGGATTTGAAAAGTACTTACGTACATTATCGCGACCATGAGGGCCATCAATTTTTGGTTCAAAACCATCTTTGTTTGGCATTTTTATCTTTAAGAATTTTTCACGATTAAGTACGTATTCATCATCTACTTCTTCACCATCAATTTCCATTTCGTTGATATTTAAAATATATGCAACTAAAGCGTATACTTGATCGTCAGTTAAAGAGTCTGTTGACGGATGTGGCATTGCATCTTTGATATACCACCATAGTGTACTTGCTTGTGGCCAATATGTACCAAATACACGTACTGGACCATCCATATCAGGTTTAATTCTTTGATTTGTTAGCGTATCATGTAATTCGTATGCATTTCCTTTAGAAAGTGATGGATATCCTCCACCGCCAGAACCAAAGTCACCATGACACATAACACATTTTGACTCATATACTTCTTCGCCTTCTTCTACTGAACCATGTCCTTCTGGTAAGCCTGTACCATCTGGCATTACATCAGAATTCCACTCTTCATACTCTTTTGCAGTTGGCACACGTCCGTTAAATATCTTCATCTGTGCAACTTGAGGATTTACATGGTAAGGCCCAGTCATATTATTTTTTACTGGATAGCTTACACCACCATCTATTGAAGCTAATACAGGAGTCTTTGTCTCACTATTTGGCATTACATTTTCCATACAAGCTGAAAGACCTAGTGATAAGGTAGCAGCTGCAGAAATCGAGATTAATAATTTTTTATTTAATTTAAACATTATTACGCCTTCCCTTCGATAACTAACTCACCATTTGGTTTACGATCTAATTGAGAACGAATTTCTACGTGAGTTATTTTACCGTCTTTTTCAACTTTCCAGGTCTCTACTGCATTTCTATGATAAACAGCTTCAACACCAACTTTTAATGTTTCTTGGTCGATTGTTGGTTGGATATATCCAGCATCATCCATAGCACGAGAAGTAAGAAGTAGCTCTTCACCCTCTTTATATGTATGCATATAGCTCCAACGTGTCCAACATTTAGGAAGTACTAAACCTTTAAGGTTTGCTTGAACATAGTTCTTACCACCATCAAATGATAAATCAACACCTGTGATAGTACCCATACCAGACCATGCAAGACCTTCGATCTCAACTACATCACCGTCTTTTAGATCAGACCAGTCAATTTCTGGAGATGGAGATGTAACAGTAGAGTTTACTTCATTTGCATAAAAGTGTTGGATAGCTTTACCTGTTGGTTTAAGAACAGTATATTTTGAAGTCTCTTCTTTACAGTACCATGGTTCACTAGCAAAGTCTAAACGGCGTAGCCATTTAACACATAAGTTACCTTCCCAACCTGGGACAAGTAAACGAACAGGATAACCTTGTTCTGGGCGTAATGCTTCACCATTTTGACCCCATACGATCATAGCATCATCTAATACTTTATCAATAGGAATAGTTCTACCCATTTTTGAAGAGTCACCACCTTCTGCTAACATCCAGTTAGCTTCAGGTTTAAGACCTAAATCTTCAAGAATAGTTTTTACATAGACACCTGTCCACTCTGCACAAGACATGAAACCTTTTGCAAATTGTACAGAGTTATATTGAGGACCTCTCCACTCTTGTCCACCATTGGCAGGACATTCAATGAAGTGTGTACGCGTAACACTCGGATATCGTTTGAGTTGTTTCATAGTAAGAACGATAGGTTTTTCTACTAAACCAGTAATCATTAGTCTATGCTCATTTGGATCAATATGAGCTACACCACCATGAGAACGGCTGAAAAATAGACCATTTGGTGTAATTATTCCGCTTGAATCTTGAATTGGTGTTACTGCAATTGATGCTCTGAAGTTACCAGAAGCGAGTAGCTTAGTATATCTTCTTGTTACGTTATGCTCATATTTTGATGGCATTCCGTAAAGGTTCTTTGTAACAGGATCGCCCCATGTTGTTCCCCATTTTTGAGGTTCCATGATAGCTGGATCATCTGCTTTTGCGTTTGAGGATAGAAGTGATGTTCCAGCAAGTGCAGTCACTGAGAGTGCTGCTGTTTTTCTGAAAAAGTCTCTTCGCCCAACACTTGTGCTTGTAGTATCTTCACTAGATACTACATCTAAGTCTTGTTGAGATTTTTTAATATCCACATTTTCTCCTTTAAAAATAGGTTGTTTGTTTATTATGTTTCACTTTGTGTTACAAAGAGTTTTACATTTGTATTATGCCATTTTAACCATTAACTGTAAATTTTTTGGGCAGGTATCATTATACAGAAAAATGAGATACAATTGTGATAATATTATTCTAAAAACTTATTTTAGTTACTTATTGAAACATTTTTTAAGCATTTATTTAAATTATATTATAAAAAAGTATATTTTTAATTTGCATGGCTTATAGTATTAGAAAAAATTAAACTTTTACGATACCAAGTATCAGGTATGTTTCACTCTCTTGTTCATAATAAAAAGGTATATGAAAACCTTTGTGCTCAACATCTTTTATATCTTCATTATCGAAAAAAATCGATTTTTTATATTTACCAACTTTTGTAGGAATATTGATAAGAATCGTATCGAGATATAACTTGAAGTTTTTTGTCGCAGCTAGATCTTCTTTTGCAAATTCATCAAGTATTGCACGTAATTGCGTTTGATAAAGGTCAGTACAAAGTATTTGCATTATTTTTCTTTATCTTTTAGCCATTGTGTGCTTTCTTGCATACAAAGAGAGAATTCTTTTACAGAATTCTTATCTTTGATGTATCCCTCAAGTGCTTCATTTAAACTTTTTTTTGTAGCAGCATGATCTGATGCTTTTGGCTGATTACTCATCCTCTTCATCATCCTCAGGTGCTGGTTTGTTACCATAAATTGCATCGACTTCTTCAGAAACAGTGCTGATATCATCAATTGCATCTTCATAGGCTTCTACTTTTTCAGAATCATCTTCTGTTGCATCTGCAGTTTTAACAGCTTCATTCAATGAATCTTGCATCATATAGGCTTTAAAAGGCATACCGTAGTTATATACTATTTCTCCACCATGTTTACCTTGTAAAAATGTAGTGAACATTGCAGCAATTAGTAAGAGTGTCGCGAAAACTTGAATACCAAATTTTTTCATCTTACATCCAATAATTTGTAAGAGAGCAATAATACCCATTGCTATTGCAAGATAAAGTCCTAATTCTTTATGTTCAAGAAGTTCATGCTTTCCTGCTTGACTTAAGTAATCAAAGATTTGTGGACCAGCTTGATTTCCTGTATACCATGCTGCAATCATTGCAAGTGCGGCAACAAGAGTAGTTCTTGCTAAGATTTTTGACATTGTTTCTGTTCTGCTTATCATATAAGCAATTCCAAATGCTGAAGCAACAACGGGTAGTACCATTGCAAAGTGAGCTGTAGCTGGATGTATCATCATGATGTTTCCTTTTGTTTTAATGAAATTATATTATAGTTGATGTAATTAAAATTTTATCTTATCATAATAATTTCTTATTTTAATATTAAATTTAGTTATCTTTTTTTTCTATAACATCTTTTGCTGATTTGAGTGCTGAACCTAGAACCATTCGTGCTGCTTCTATAGCTTGTGCTCCCATCCTTTTAGCTTCTTTTGCTTTTGGTGACTGCAGTGCAACATCTGCTTTTTTTACTGCGATCTTTGCAAAATTTGAAAATCTTGCTCGAATAACATCTGCTGTCTCTTTTGAAATAAGTACAAGTTCTTCTAGATCATAGCGCATATCTTTATTAATATCTACAAGCATTTTTCTAAGAACTTGCGAGCTTTCACTGGCCTGTGTAAGTATTATTTGAGAAAAGAGGGTATCTGTCTGATTGAGATCTTCAATGATCGTGTCATAATCTTCGATGAGAATGTGTTTTGCTTCAACAGGCATAAAAGCAACTCTTTGTTTAAATCTATCGATAGCTTTGACTAGACCTCCTCGCATACCTTTAAGTGTCAAACGCAGTATCTCATCGGCTTTTGTTGGAGTCGCTTCTGCAACTTCAATTGCAGTTGCAAGTATGCTAGAGAGGATTTTACGTACACGTATAGTGTTTAATGATCCCTCTTTTATTGCTTCAAAGGTTATCTCTTTGATTACTTCTCTTAGTGTTTCATCGAGATCACTCTCTTTTTCCAAGGCTGTAATAATGGCAGACTCAACCATTTCACTGAGGATATCATAGAGGTCAATCGACTGTAGTTTTATTTGATGTAGTGTATGTAGAGTTTTTTCACTTGGTTTGAGCTCATCTTCAAGAACATTAAATATCTCATATTTTGCTTCTTGCAGTTCATCGGCTTTCTTTTCTAAAGCTCTCTCTATCTGCTCTTTTTGTGCTAGAAGGTTTTCTAGATCTGTTTGTAATGATTTTGTCTCTTCTTGGACAAGTGTAGTAGTTAGTGCTTTGATCTCTTCAGTTGATAATGTATCTAGATCAATACCTACTTTTTTTACTGCGTTTATGATTCTTTTAGAAACAGTTTTAAATCTATGACTATAGGCTTTTTGAAGTTTCTCTTCTAATTCACTTGCATCCATTGTATTCTCCTTTTTAAAGAACCATTTTAATATCTTGATGTTTCTTTAAAGCATCATAGATAAAAGTTCTATCATCTTCATTATGTACCAACAGGTCCAAATTCATACTTACGTATTTCCCACCTTTAGAGTTTTTTGAGAGTGTAAGTTTATGCTCTCTCTCATCAATAACATCATGTACAGCTTTTTTAAGGGCTGCTTCTTCTGTCGCTATAACCTTGTAACACCAGTTACAAGGATATGTGAGTTCAAGTTGTTTTCCTTCAAGTTTATCGTTTAAAGTCTCCACTTTTACCTCCTGATTTTGATTCTAATTGCACATTTTGAATTATCATACCTTTATCAATCGCCTTCACCATATCGTAGATAGTTAAAAGACCGACACTGACACCTGTTAATGCTTCCATCTCGACACCTGTTTGCCCTGTAAGTTTTGCTTTTACAGTAAGTTTAAATCCTGGAAGAGACGAGAGCTCTTCTACATCACAGTTGATACCTGTTAGATTTAGAGGATGACACATCGGAATCAAGTCACTTGTTCTCTTTGTGCCCATAATAGCTGCAATAACGGCTGTTTGCAGTACAGGTCCTTTTTTTGTTTTTTCTGAGACAATCGCATCGTAGGCATCTTGACTCATTTGGATAATACCACTTGCAACAGCAACTCTTGTTGTGTCTTCTTTGTCACTGACATCTACCATTTTAGGGCGTTGATTCTCATCTAGGTGTGTTAAATTCATTAGTACTCTTTTATATTGTAAAATCTATTTAACAATATTATAGCAAAGTCTGTTAATAATTTTGTATAATTTTGAGTGCTTCTTGATATTGGTGAGGATGATTAAGATTTAAAAATGGCTGCGTTTGAGAGAAATAAACATATTTGGTATGTGCGTTTTTGAGTAAAAAACCAAGCTTATGTTCATTGGTTTGAAGCATTTTATTAAAAGAGGGCAGAAGAGAAATATGATAAATACCGCAAAGTGGTTGGATGCCGTCATCACTTTTTGCAATAGTAGCATCATATGAATTGTCATCTGATTTTAGTAGTTCTTTGATCTCATTTTCTGAAACAAAGGGTGTATCAACACTTAAAACAAATATCTTATCACTTCTAAGCTTTTCAAACGCAGTTATAAAACCAAGAGTAGGTGCATATACGTTCGTATCTTCTTTATCTTCTATAAACGCAGCGTTAAAATGAAATTTTGACTTGTCTTTACATGAGATGTAAACATTTTTAAAAAGTTTTGAGAGTTTTACGTATTGGTACTGTGTAAGTGTATTAAAGCCTGCGAAAGGAAGAAGTGCTTTATCCTCTCCCATTCGACTGCTTTTACCACCTGCAAAGATAACGCAGGGAATATCATACATACTATTTTCTAGTAAGTTCTGCTTCTATTCTTCTGTTTTTAGCGCGACCTTCTTCTGTAGCATTACTTGCTATAGGATTTACTTCGCCCATACCGACAGCTTGAAGTTGAGCAGGATTTACGCCTCTCTCTTCTAGTGCTTTTACAACAGCTTCTGCTCTTTTTTGAGAAAGTTTTTGATTATATTTTGCACTTCCTCTACTATCTGTATATCCAACGATTTTAGCACTGTAATTTGTGTTCGTAGTTAAAAAAGTAGCATATTGATCTAGCATTTTATTTGATGCTTCAGTGATTTTTGCTGAGTTGTTACCAAACGTAATTTTAAGATTTAGTTTTGCAGGACAACCATCATCATTTACTTTTGTACCGATCATTGTATTTGGACAAAGGTCTTTGTCGTTTAAAACACCATCATTATCAGTATCAAGATTTACTTTACATCCTTGCGCATCAACTTCTGTATTTGCTGGAGTATTTGGACATTTGTCTTGTGCATTAAGTACACCGTCATGGTCATCATCTTGTGCTACAGGACATCCTGTTACATCTACAGTTGTATCTGCTGGAGTATTTGGACATTTGTCATCTGCATCAACAATACCATCACCATCACTGTCCACATCAAGAGGAACAGCTACAATCACGACCTCTTCATGAGTCTCTTCTACCATCTCTTTTGGTGCTTGTTCTCCAAATGAGTAAGTAAGTCCAACGAGAGCCATAAGATTGCTGTCTGCATTTCCTGCATGTGTAAATGAAGGTTTTACCATATAGATAGCTTCAAGTTTTAGTGCAAGGTTATCTGTAAAGTTTACTTTTGCACCAGCACCAGCATCTAAGAAGATATGATCTTCATTTCCTGCTTTGTTCGTTGTGAAGCTTTCTAGTCCTAGCCCCGCTTTAGCAAATGGAATAAAAGTATCTACTTTATCATATGTGTATACACCATTAAATGCACCACGAATGATATCTGTACTTCCACTTGTTGCATAATCTACATTTGGAGCATAGTAGAGTGAGAACTCTGGGCTGATCTTAGAATCGTTAGAATTGATTTGAAACTCTAATCCACCTGTTAAGTATCCATCATTGTCAATGCCAAGGTTACCCTCTGCAAAGTTGTATCCGATCATCGGTGAAAGCTCATATTTGTAGTCTTGAGCTATTGCCATTGTACCAAGTAGAGCTGGTATAAGTAGTAGTTTTTTCATTTATATCTCCTTTTATTTGATAAGTTTTGTTTCTATACGTCTGTTTTTTGCGCGTCCGCTTTTTGTTGCATTGTCTGCAATAGGATTCTCTTCACCCATGCCAATAGCAGTGAGTTGACTTGGATCAACACCATGTTCTATAAGAAGTTTTACAACTGCATCTGCTCTTTTTTTTGAGAGTTTCTTGTTGTATTTTGCACTTCCGACACTATCAGTATAGCCTATGATCTGGGCATGTTGACTTGGATGCCCTTTCAGAAATGCTGCATATTTATTGATCGTTTCAAGTGATCTGTTATCTACGCTTGTCGATTTATACTGAAATTGAATATGCAGGTTTATTGCTTTTTCTTTTTTGAGATTTTCAAATTGGTTTGACTCTGCTCCCATGACATCACTGCTGACAACAGGGATGATCTCCACAGGCGGAATAACTCTCTTTTTGGCAGTTTGTTCTGTGTTTGAAGGTGCTTTTTCTTCATAGATCTCTTTAGAGAATTTTGTAGAACTCTTTGCGTCAAAAGCATAAGTGAAGCCGACAAGTGTTGCAAGATTGCTATCTGCACTTCCTGCATGTGTAAAACCATGTTTCAGCATATAAACCGTTTCAAGTTTTAAAGCAAGTTGCTTAGTCAGATCGGCTTTAAGTCCCAAACCTGCATCCACAAAAGGGCGGTCTTCATTTCCTGCCTTATTGGTTGTGAAAAATTCCATGCCAACACCTGCTTTTACAAATGGTGTGATTGTTTGAAGCTTATGAAATGCATGGACACCATTGAGCATCACTCTCATTACATCAGTAGTCCCACCCTTGGAATAATCGACATTTGGAGCATAGAAGAGTGAAAGTTCAGGAGAGACTGTAGTCTCTTTAGGGTTCATTTGAAACTCCAATGCTCCTGTAAGGTAAGCATTATTTTTAAACCCTAAGTTCCCTTCTGCTGCGTTTACTCCAACAAGAGGTGAAATTTCATACATATAATCATTTGCAAAAGCCAAAGAAGCCAGCAAAAGAGTAGATAGTAAGAGCGATTTTTTCATTTTTTCCTCAACTTGTTTTTATTGGAGCAGAATTATATCTAAAATAACAATATATAATTATAAAACATTTAAAAAGCTCTATCTTGGGTCCGTAATGTACCCTGTTATTGCTGATATTGCTGCAACTGCAGAGTTCGCAAGGTAGACTTTAGATGAACGGCTTCCCATTCTTCCTACAAAGTTTCTATTTGTTGTTGAAACTGCAACTTCTTCATCACCAAGTATTCCCATATATCCGCCAAGGCAAGCACCACAAGTTGGATTACTTACAACACCACCAGCATCTACAATAATATCAATATAACCTAAATGGTTCGCTTCACGTAGGATCTTTTGAGTTCCCGGTGTTACGATAAGACGTACATCAGGATGTACTTTTTGCCCTTTTAAGATTTCAGATGCCACTTTTAGATCACTTAAACGACCATTTGTACAACTTCCGATAAATGCTTGATCGATCTTGATCTTATCAGCCTGTGCCTGAACAACAGAGTGTCCGTTCGATGGTAAGAACGGGTATGCGATCACTGGATCAAGATTTGCAACATCTATCTCTAAAATTTGAGAGTATGAAGCATCTTCATCTGAATAGTGGATCTTTGGTTCACGTGCAAGGTCTTTATCTGCCAAGAACTCTTTTGTAATGTCATCAACAGCAACTATTCCGTTTTTTGCACCAGCTTCAATTGCCATATTACACATTGAGAATCTATCATCCATTGTAAGATGTTCGATCGTACTCCCTGTGAACTCAAGTGTTTTGTAGAGCGCACCATCAACACCGATCATACGGATGATCTCTAAGATAATATCTTTTCCTGTTGTATGCTCGCCAGGTTTTCCAGAGAGAATAACTTTGATAGACTCAGGTACTTTGAACCAGTTCCCGCCTGTGATCATTGCAAAGGCAAGGTCAGTAGAACCCATTCCTGTTGAAAATGCACCAAGTGCACCATGCGTACAGGTATGTGAGTCTGCACCGATGATAACATCACCAGGGACTACAAGCCCCTTTTCAGGTAAAAGAGCATGCTCGATTCCCATGTCCTTTTCATCAAAAAAGTTTTTCAGTTGGTGTTTCTTTGCAAAGTCACGAGAGATTCTTGCTTGATTTGCAGATGCAATATCTTTTGCAGGGATAAAGTGATCAAGTACGATAGAGAATCCATCGGGGTTAGCCAAAGACTCTGCACCGCTATCTTCAAAAGCTTTGATAGAGATAGGAGTTGTAATGTCATTTCCAATTACCATGTCGATCGGTGAACGTACGATCTCACCGGCATATACTTTTCTTCCGACATGTTCGGAAAATATTTTTTCTGTTATAGTTTGAGCCATAATAATGAACCTCTTAATAGTATAAATAGTTTCGCGATTATAGCATAAGAGGTTTAAATAGAGGTTTTATCTATAGGGGCTTTTTTATTTTTTGGTAAATATAATGTGCCGTTGATTTCAGTTTTACATCATCATATTTTCTTTTCCATGAAGGCATATCGTTTTTTGCTGTACCCCAAAAATGTCCGCCATACTTGGCAAATAAAAATATTTGATCTTCGCTTAAAAGAATTTTTTGTAAATTGTATGGATAGATGAAATTCTCATCTGCTTTAGATTGTTCAACATATTGACTCTCTCCATTTCCCCTGTCTCCATGACACATACCGCATTTTTTGTGAAATATCTTTTTACCGACCTGAAGCATATCTTCTTTTTCTTTTAGTGAAAGCTCTCTTGAATCTGAGAGGAGTTGTGCTACTCTTTGATCTCTGTTCTTGTTGAATTTTTGTGAAACATAATGAACAACAGAGGCTATTTGAGTGTCATCATAAACATATTTGAACGTTGGCATTATGTCCGCATGTGCACCATATGTATGTGCACCGAACTTTACGATGTAAAACATCTGCTTTTCACTTAAAATTGATTTATTCAGTTGGCGGGGTTTTACTACTAGTTCCATTTGTGAAGCTGTTTCTCCATCTACACCGTGGCAAGATATGCAGGTCTTTTCATAAATCTTTTTGCCTATTTGCATCATTCCATTATGAGCTGAATTGTCTTGTGCAAATGCGAGTGAGGCAAAGAGCAATACCGTTAAAGAAAATTTCATAGATCTATTTCGTTACAGTTACTTCTAAAAGCATATTGGGATGGATAGCGCACTCTACATCGAATTTACCGACACTTTTAATTGTCACTGTCTTTTTTGTACCGGGAGGTTGCATACCAATATCGAACTCATTCGCTTCATCATCAGTATAAGCATTATGAGCAAAAGGGTCAGAGTTTAAAAATGTCAAAGTATCTCCTACTTTTACTGTAACTTCATGAGGAATGAACGTTTTTCCCTTTTGATCTATAATATGGTCGGCTCCATAAAGTGAGGCTATGCTCAGTAGTGCTGCCAAAAGTATTTTTTTCATTTTTTTATCCTTGCTGTTTATTGTGGAAATTTTGTCGGAACTGTTACATTAAGATCAGGTCCCGTTAATGTTTTCATAAAAGTAACGATCTTATCGATCTCTTTTTCACTTAGATGTCTGTCTATCATCACATCTGATTTGTTCCTTACATTATGTTCATATCGACCGCCTTGTGAGCAGATAACAGTTGCTTCTTTAAGCGTTTTGACACTGCCGTCATGAAAATAAGGGTAGGATTTTGTAACATCTCTGAGAGTAGGGGTCTTAAATACACCGTACCAAGCGGCTCTATGTTTTACATTGTATCGTCCTAGCTCTTTGCCATGAAGTTCTCCGTCGTGAAGACCGATATTTTGAAAACTGCCGTCACTGAAGTTAAATCCATCATGACAGTCCGCACAGTGGGCTTTTCCTTTAAAAAGTACAAAACCCTCTTTTGCCTCTTGAGAGATGGCATTTTCATCTCCTTTTGCATATCTGTCAAATGGAGATTGTGTAGAGACCACAGTTCGCTCAAAAGAGGCAAGTGCTTTTGCAATGGTATCTTTTGTGATGCCCTCTTTAGGGTAGGCCTTTGCAAAAAGTACTCTGTACCCTTGTATTTTTTGAAGTTTTGGGACAAGTTCATTTAGTGGCATGTTCATCTCTACATCTGTCTCTATGGGACCAAGAGCCTGTTGTTCCAAGCTTCTTACACGTCCATCCCAAAATTGGCGTTTTTGGTACGCACTGTTAAGAATGACAGGGGAGTTACGCGGTCCTACTCTTCCTTCAAAACCTACAGCTTTTGCAGTAGGGATCGCATCTGTCCATCCTCGTGAAGGACTGTGACAGGTTGCACAAGAGATCTTATTGTTCTTTGAGAGTCTTGTGTCAAAATAGAGTAGTCTGCCAAGTTCGATACGTTCTGGCGTCAGTTTGTTGTTTGATGGTTGTGGTACTTCTGCCGGTCTTAACCATTTGCTCATATCATCATTGGCACCTATTGGCGAAAAAAGTGCAGAGATGAGAAGTGTAGCAAAGAGTGATTTTTTTATCATGCGTTATCCCCTATTTTACTGTTGTTATATTATATCAATTGCAAACTTAAGAGGGATAATAAATGATAAAGTTTATAAAGTAGTATGATTCTTTAGAAGATAAAATATAAATTTATATGATAAGAGAAGAACAAAAAGCAGATACCATGCTAATGCTTTGATGCGTAGCTCTTGTTTTTTTGGAAAAAGGGTAAAAGTGAGTGCATAGTAGGTACCAAGAATAAGAGAACCGTAGATAAAGTAACCTATGAAGTAGTAGTCTGCACCAAGCAGACAGTAGGGACATTTATGTGTTGGAAGTTCGTAGATATAGCTGCTGAAAAAATAGGTAATAGAGAGATAGGAGATATACAAGAAGAGTAGGCTAAACGCAGCACTTAGAACTTTTTTTTCATAGTATAGAAGTGTCAGCAGAAGAGTAAAAATAAGATAAAAAAGTGTAGGAAGCAGAGCAGTATTGAGAAGGGGTACTGCGTTTACACTCTTATATATCCTTGAGCAACACATGACAGGTTCTATGGTGCTGAGGTGCGTAAAAAAATTGATCTCTAAAAGAGAGTCTATGGATAAAAGAGTAAATATAAAAAGAAAAAAGAGTAGTTTTACTTTGAAATAGGGATGCCCTTTTGCAACGAAATCTTCCTTATTAATGTGAATCCAGATCAACGATAGAATAATGATGATGACTTTGAGAAAGATGAGTGGATCGCCAAAGCTGTTCGCGCTGATAACACCTGCAGCACACATGGCACCCGGAATGATGGCAGATAGAGTATCAATGGTATGAACGAAATAGGCCAGTAAAAAGATGTTGATAAAGAGCGATACCTGTATGATGGTCGTGACAAGATAGGACTTTTTCTCTAAATTGTACTGCTCTTGTGTCGCTGCGTTTGGAGTGTAGCGGCGTAAAATAATGAGCGTCTCAAACGCAGCGTAGAGGAGTGTCAAAAAGAGCGAGAGCGTTACAAAGAGTAAAACAAGGAGTTGGGGAGATAGAAAGATACTATTCAAGCTGTCCCTCTTTGAGATGAAACTCTCTGTCGACACATTTCAGCTCTTGAAAGAGAGGATCATGTGTCGCTATGATAATGGTCTTGCCTGATTCTTTTAATTTTTCTATGATCCCAATGAATTTTAGGCTGTTTTGTCTGTCGAGATTTGCTGTTGGTTCATCACATAAAATGATATCAGCATCATTGACAACAGCCCGTGCAATGACACATCTCTGTTTTTCTCCTCCTGATAGATTTGCGACCTTCTCATCTGCTTTGTGGGCAATATTGGCGATCTCAAGTGCCTTTTGTATGGCTGCGTTTATCTCTTGCATCGAGAGTTGTTTGATGACCAATGGTGCAAGCAGATTCTGCTCAACACTGAGTTCGTCAAAGAGATGAAAAGATTGTGCGATATAGGCTACTTTTTTACTTCTATATAAAGAAGCATGATAATCCGAATAAGAAGCTATGTTCTCACCCTCTACCAAGACAAGACCTTTTGTAGGTTTGAGCAGCCCTGCAAGGATGTGTAAAAGGGTACTTTTCCCGCTTCCGCTGACACCTTGGAGGAGAACGAGCTCTCCTTCTTCTATTTTAAGAGAGATGTCTTTAAGTACGATATGCTCTTTTTTACTGTTGTCATAAAATATTTTATAGAGGTTTTTGAGTTGTATCATTTTAAGACCTCATGTGGTTCTGTGGTCGCTACTTTCCAAAGCGGAACAATAATAGCGAGCATAAAAGGAATAACAAAAAGAAGAAAAAGGAGTACCAGATCTTGGATATGAACAGCTGGGGAGAAGTGTACATTGGTATGAAGGTTACTGTACCCTAAAAAGATATCTCTGAGTATAGGTGCATTCAAAACATAGACATAGACGAGAGCACCTAAAATAGCAAAGATATATGCAAAAAAGAGAAGAATGAAATTTTCCAAAAGTTTAAAATAGATGATCTCTTTGATATTCCATCCTACTGATTTTAAAATCGCTGCCTCTTTTGCATCTATTGTTCTTATCATGGAGTATCGTTGGTATATGATAAGTAAAAAAGTTACTAATGTGAGTATGTAGAGACCGATAAAGATACCGCCTTTGTAGTTAAAGATATTTGCATAATACTTTTTGATATTCTCTTTTGTAATGATCCTGCTGTTAAAATGGGAGATAAGCAGTTTTTCATATACGGTCCGTATCTCATTTTTGTTTGGTACCTCTAAGATAATATCACT
>Ga0256828_1000224_pt1 | contig 38921 bp, 46 predicted proteins | sample CV88metaG_FD_185993 | JGI IMG/M metagenome (GOLD analysis project Ga0256828, IMG submission 185993) | Hydrothermal vent microbial communities from East Pacific Rise, Pacific Ocean - CV88 | ecosystem: Environmental > Aquatic > Marine > Hydrothermal vents | place: Pacific Ocean: East Pacific Rise...
GTTTTAGAGATGGTACAACACTCAGAGAGTGAAGAGTGGTTGGTGTTATATCAAGCACTCTATGGAGAGAGAGGTTTATGGGTACGTCCCTATGAGATGTTTATGCAGACCCTTATGTTAGAGGGAGAGCGTGTGAAGCGTTTTGAAAAGGTTGAAGATGAAGAGTAGCTGTCACTATTGTAAAGGGGAGATTGAAAGAGGGGTGAAGGCGTGTCCTCATTGTGGAACACTCAACCCTAGTATGAATACAAAATCAGCCCTTATCTGGACAGTGGCTACCATTGCCTCTTTCTATCTTATCAACTATTTTATCTCCTAAATTCCCTCCATTTTATGTGCTATAAAGTGTATGAGTCGCTCTCTGCTAAAGCAAAATGCTATCTCAATAGGGCGACAACACACTTGGCAATCTTCAATATAATCACTCTCCTCCTCTTGAGGGTCAAGTACCATAGAGATTCTCTCCCAACAGTAGGGACAGGTAAAGAAGTGTTCCATTATGACTCCTTTTTATTCAAAGGATTTTTGAGCCATTGAGAGGGGCTACACTCTTTACACGTTTGATTACGTTGAGAACGTGTGAGTTGAATGTTTCTCCAAAGAAGAAGTAAGAAGGCTAGGGCAATAAGAAGTTGTACCAATCCTAGAACCCACTCTTGTGCAAGAAGATTTTGAATAGATAAGATAAGCATGACAAAGGTGACAATAAGACACATATTCAGTCCTGATTTTTTCAAATTATAGTACAATCTCTTAAAAAAGAGGATAGATAATGCAACCTATTATTAAACATTTCCAAACCCTAACACAGATTCCCCATTGTAGTCAAGAGAGTGATAAGTTAATGAGATTTTTAGTCGATTTTGCCAAAGAGAGAGGGTATGATGTTGAAGTAGATGCCTTGAAAAATATTTTTATCTCAAAAGGGGCATCGAAACTCTGTCTACAAGCACACTATGATATGGTCTGTATGGGAAAAGCCCCTCAGATTGAAACCTATATTAAAGAGGGGGTGATGAGAGCAAAAGAGTCCTCTTTAGGTGCAGACAATGGTATGGCTATTGCGATGATGATGCAGTGTATGGATGAGGGGTATGCACTCTCATTTTTATTGACTTCTGATGAGGAGATAGGACTCATTGGTGCTAATGGTGTGGCATTTGATATAGAAGCAGAGTATATGTTAAACCTTGACAGTGAAGAGGAGGCAGAGGTCTATATTGGGTGTGCAGGAGGTGCTGATATTGTAGGGGTAAAAGAGGATAGTTATGTAGAAGGAAGAGGTGCGTGTTATGAGGTGAGTGTCAAAGGGTTAGTAGGAGGACACTCGGGTGTAGATATTGATAAGGGTATTCCTTCTGCTATTAAGAGAGTGGGGGAGTATTTAGCCAAAGAGGGGGTGAGCCAACTGGTCTCTTTTTATGGTGGTGAGCGTCGTAACTCTATTCCAGCAAATGCCGTAGCAATTGTACGAAGTGAGCAACCATTAACCTCTACAAAGGAGGTTTTAGTACGTCTTTTAAAGGAGGAGCCTTCTGTTTTAAAAGAGGGAGATAGTGTGATTGCACTCATAGCAAACTTTAAACAAGGTGTCTATGAGATGAATGAGGCTTTAGGTATTCCCGATAGAAGTATCAATTTAGCGATGATAAATGCTGATGAGAAGGGGGGTATGTGTATAGAACTCTCTGCACGTGCTATGAGTGAAGAGGGGTTAGAAGCATTAACTCAAGAGACACTTACACAATTAGAGTCGTATGGATATCAGACACGTGTAGAAGATAAGTATCCAGCATGGAGACCAGATGTTTCTGATTTTACAGCGTTGGTGTCCCAAGAGATGAAAAGTGTTTTTGGTCAAAGTAAAATGATGGCGATTCACGCAGGATTGGAGTGTGGTGTTATTGCACAGAAGTATCCACAGATGAAGTTTGCCTCTATTGGACCGACCATTCGTTACCCCCACTCAACAAGAGAGGAGGTTGATTTGGCTTCGGTAGAGAGAACCTATGAGGTGCTTTTAGGGGTTGTTCACCGTTTAGAGTGTTGTTAGACTTTAAAGGTCTGTGATGTTTTACAATAGGCTTTGAGAAAACACCCTTCACATTCGGGTTTGAGTGCTTTACACTGATAGCGTCCAAAGAGTACCATTGCTTGGTGAAGAAGGTGAAGTTGGGTTTTAAATTTTTTGGTTAAATCCTCTTCACACTTGAGTGCTGTTTTGGCATCACTCAGCCCTAAACGGTGTGCTACTCTAAAGACGTGAGTATCGACTGCCATCAAGTTAGCCCCAGCATACTCAATCATCACCACATTGGCTGTTTTTTGTCCTACGCCAGCGAGTTTTACCAACTCATCACGCTCAAGAGGAATCTCTCCTTCATAGTTCTCTACAACTGACTGTGCCATTTTGATGAGGTTTTTTGCTTTATTGTTAAAGAAAGAGCAGGTATTGAGGTAGGACTTTAACTCCTCTAAATCGGCTTGGGCTAAGGCTTGGGGAGTAGGGTATTTTTGAAAGAGTGCAGGGGTGATAATATTGACACGTTTGTCCGTACATTGTGCAGAGAGCATCACTGAGACGAGTAACTCATAGAGGTTGGTATAGTTGAGTTCTGTGACTGATTGAGGGTAGTGTTTTAAAAAGAGTGCTTTAATGGCTTCTATCTCTTTTTTGGTTGCTTTTGGAACCATTTTGGTTGTTTTTTTCACGCTAAAATCCTCATTTTTGTTTTTGCCATTTTATCAAAAGCTATTAATGATTTGTTTAACATCTAGGGATATGATACTTCTATCAAGATTATTTTAAAGGAAATACCTATGTTTAACGTGGTAAAGAAAACCGTTTGGACAACAGCACTACTTCTCTCATCTGTGGTGGCATCTGATGTACTTGTGAGTGTTAATGGCGTACCTATTACAGAAGAAGATGCTGAGAGTTTTGTGGTGATGAATGCACCAAATCAACACTTTGCACAACTTCCAAAAGAGCAACAAGAGATGATTGTTGATAGATTGATTGAGCGTAAACTCTTTGCCGATTTAGCAAAAGAGGAGGGGGTTGAGAAAAATCCAGAGTACCTTGAAGCGTTAAATAAGGTTAAAGAGGATTTATTGGTCAATATGTTAATGAAGTTACAATTAGAGAATGCTATTGTCAGTAACAGTGAAGCCAAAGCCTTTTATGATAAAAATTCTAAGAAGTTCTCTCAGCCTGAGAGGGTACATGCACGTCACATTCTTCTCTCTTCAAAAGAGGATGCACAAGGTGTGATTGATGCTCTTAAGGGGTTAAAGGGTGAAGCATTGAAAGAACGTTTTATCGCTTTATCCAAAGAGAAATCAACAGGACCTTCTGCTTCAACAGGAGGAGATTTAGGCTTCTTTACAAAAGGTCAAATGGTACCAGCCTTCTCTAAAGCTGTCTGGTCACTTCCTGTGGGGAGTGTGAGTCAAACACCTGTTAAGACACAGTTTGGTTACCACGTTATCTATGTTGAAGAAAAAAAGAAGGCTTCTGTCTTACCGTATGAAAAAGTAAAAGCACAAATTGTGGCAAGCTTGAAACAGAAACAGTTTAGAGAGCGTATTGAAGAGTTAGCAAAGGGTCTCAAAGCCAAAGCTAAGATTGTGAAGCCTCAAGAGAAAAAGTAGTGCCATCAGATAAAAGAGATGGTTAATTTATTATTTATCAATATTAGGTAAAATACCTAAACTATATATTAAAGGAAAAAGTTCAATGAAAAAACTTTTAATGACAATGGGACTCATTTTTGCACTGACTTCAGGAAGTCTATTTGCTAGAACAGCAGGAACAGTAAATGGAATGAAAATTACCGTAGATGAAGCAAATAAGGCGTTGAAGATTTTAACACAAGGTAAAATGACTTGGGCAAAATTACCAAAAGATGGAAGAAAACAACTGATTACAATGATGGCACCAAGTAAATTGGTTGCTGCTGCTGCAAAAAAAGGCTTAACTGCAAAAGAGAAAGAGGCTGCTATGGCTGGTTTCTGGATGCAGAAGAAGATGGCATCGGTAAAAGTTTCAGATAAAGAGGCAAAAACAGCTTACTATAAAATGAAAAAAGCAGCGAAGAAAGCGAAAAGTAAACAGAAAATTCCAGCATTTAGTAAAATTAAAAACAATATTAAAATGCAGTTGAAACAAGAAAAAGTGGTTGCAAGTTTAATGAAACGTGCAAAAATTAGAGTAAAATAATTGAGAAGAAGAGGGGGAGATGAGATGTCTACCAAGGTTTTAGATGTAATAAATGCAGGTGTGGTCACAGGAGATGAACTTTCAAAACTCTTTCAGATTGCAAAAGAGGAGGAGTTTGCTATTCCTGCTGTGAATGTGGTGAGTACTTCTTCAGTTAATGCTGTATTAGAGTCAGCAAAAAGAGTCAACTCTCCTGTTATTGTGCAGTTTTCAAATGGTGGAGGTGCTTACTATGCAGGAAAGGGTTTACCTTCTGATGAAGCAGCTATTTTAGGAACTATCTCAGGTGCACAACATGTACATACCGTAGCACGTGCGTATGGTGTTCCTGTGGTACTTCATACTGACCACGCAGCTAGAAAGCTTTTACCTTGGATTGATGCACTTCTTGATGCAAGTGAAGCACACTTTAAGATGCACGGTGTTCCACTCTTCTCTTCACATATGATTGACCTTTCAGAAGAGCCAATTGAAGAGAATATTGCAACATGTAAAGCCTATTTAGAGCGTATGAGTAAAATAGGTATGACTCTTGAGATTGAGTTAGGTGTAACAGGTGGTGAAGAGGATGGTGTTGATAACACAGATATTGACAATGCACTACTCTATACGCAACCAGAAGAGGTAGCGTATGCCTATGAAGAGTTGATGAAAATCTCTCCAAACTTTACCATTGCTGCATCATTTGGAAATGTACATGGTGTCTATAAACCAGGTAATGTTACTTTAACACCTAAAATTCTTGATAACTCTCAAGCGTTTATTGAGGAGAAGTTCAAAACAGAGAAAAAACCTGTTGCTTTTGTCTTCCATGGTGGTTCAGGAAGTGAACTTTCAGACATTCGTGAAGCAATTCGTTATGGTGCTGTAAAGATGAATATTGACACCGATACACAATGGGCATTTTGGGATGGTGTAAGAGGGTATGTTGAGCAGTATCACGCCTACTTACAAGGACAAATTGGAAACCCTGAGGGTGAAGATAAGCCTAATAAATCTTACTACGACCCACGTAAATGGCTTCGTAAAGGTGAAGAGTCTATGATTGCACGTTTAGAAAAAGCGTTTGATGACTTAAACTGTGTTGGACGTAATTAAATCTTCTCCTATTGAGAAAATCTCTCTTGCAGGAGCCTCTCTCTTTTTAAAGAGAGATGACCTGCTACACCCTGACTTCTCTGGTAATAAAGCCCGTAAATTCTACTACTACCTTACCCACGATTTTCCATCAGTTCATACGCTTATCTCATGGGGTTCTATACAGTCTAATGCAATGTATTCACTCTCTGTGCTAGCCAAATTAAAAGGGTGGGAGTTTCGCTACTATGTCCATCATATTCCTGACTATTTAAAGCAACATCCCCATGGTAACTACTTCTATGCGTTAGAGAATGGTATGAGGGTAATAGTAGGAGAAGTACCTTCTTTAGGAGAGAGTAAGGGTATTTTATCTATTCCAGAAGGAGGTGCCATAGAGGAGTCCTCTGAAGGAATAGCCCTTTTAGCTAAAGAGATACTACAATGGAAAGCAACATTATCGCTAAAGAAGTGTGCTATTTTTCTCCCTTCTGGTACAGGTACGACAGCACTCTTTTTACAACGCTACCTTCTTGATGATTGTGTCTATACCACCCCTTGTGTGGGAGATGAGGCATATTTAAAAAAACAGTTTACTCAGTTAGAAGCACAACAAACCCTGCATCCTACCATTCTTACCCCTCCTAAAAAGTACCATTTTGGAAAACTCTATGAGGAGCATTATCGGCTTTGGTTAGACGCAAAAAAGGAGACAGGTGTAACATTTGATTTACTCTATGACCCTTTAGGGTTGAGGGTGATGTTAGATGCGTATGAGGATTTCTCTTTACCTCTTGTCTATATTCATCAAGGTGGATTAAAAGGGAATGAGAGTATGCTCCCTCGCTATGAACGTAAATATCCCACACTTTTTTAAAAAACTTTAGAGAGATAACTATAAAATTTAGCTAAAATGACAAAGAAAAAAGGGGCTAAAAGCTTGAAGAAGCCTTCCCCTAATAGAGGATATAGAATGAAAATAATAGAGAGTAAACAGAAGGCTTTTAAAGCAGAATTTGAAGCACTTTTAGAGCGTGGGAAGATGGATATTGAGGGTGTAACAACCATTGTCTCTGGACTCTTAAAAGAGATTCAAGAAGAGAAAAATGGTGCTTTAAAAAGACAGATTGCACAGTTTGACCGTTGGGAACCCAAAGCAGATAGTGACCTCTGTGTGAGTAAAGAGTCTATGAAAGAGGCGTATGATGCACTCGATAGTAGACTAAAAGATGCTCTTCATTTAGCCTATGAGCGTATTGAAGCGTATCATCAAAAACTTATGCCAAAAAGTTGGATGCATACAGAAGAGAGTGGTACTATCTTAGGACAAAAAGTCACAGCAGTCGATAGAGCAGGACTCTATATTCCAGGAGGAAAGGCAGCATACCCTAGTTCACTCCTTATGAATGTGATTCCCGCAAAAGTTGCAGGGGTAGAAGAGATAGTTGTCTGTACACCAGCACCTGATAATGAGTTAAATGCGTTACTTCTTGCAGCGTGTCATCTTTGTCAGGTAGAGAAGGTCTTTAAAGTAGGTGGTGCATCAGCCATTGGTGCGATGGCATATGGAACAGAGACAATTCCTAAAGTAGATGTCATTACCGGTCCTGGAAATATCTTTGTTGCCACTGCAAAAAAATTGGTCTATGGAGAGGTGAATATCGATATGATTGCTGGACCTTCTGAGATTGGTATTATTGCCGATGAGACAGCAAGAGCAGAGTATATAGCCATTGACCTTCTCTCTCAAGCTGAACATGATGAGATGGCAAGTTCTATTTTAATTACAACCGATATGCAATTAGCCCATGCTGTTACTAAAGAGGTTGAACGACTCTTGTTGACATTAAGTCGTGAGAGTATTGCACGAAAATCTATTGAAGAAAGAGGTGCTATTATTGTGACTGAAACATTAGATGAAGCTATTACACTTATGAATGAGATTGCACCAGAGCATTTAGAGGTAGTTACCAAAGAGCCAATGGCACTTTTAGAGAAGATTAAACATGCAGGTGCTATCTTTTTAGGGGAGAATACTCCTGAGCCTATTGGTGACTATATTGCAGGTCCAAACCATACACTCCCAACAGGAGGAACAGCCAAGTTCTACTCTCCATTAAGTGTAGAGAACTTTTTAAAGAAGTCTTCTATTATCTCAATGAGTCAAGAGGGTATGGCTCAAATAGGTGAAGCGTGTGCATTAATTGCACATACAGAAGGATTAACAGCACATGAAGAGAGTGTTCGTATGCGATTAAGAGATATTGACTAAGTGTTACCTCTTCTCTTCTTTTCATCAGAAGAGAAGAAGGAGTTAAATCTTTATTACTTTATGCTTAAGACTATAAAGTAGTTGCCCCATAGAAGTAGACCCTTATGGCTTTTTTATCTCTATATAAAGATTGCCAATGTCCAATTACTTAATCGCTATGTTTTAGGAGTAGTTGAGAAAGTATAGTAGATGTAGAATTTTATTATAGTATAGATATACTGATATCTATTAAAAGTATAGGCTATTTTAGTATAAGAGATGATTTTTTAAAAGAAGTGGCGCGGCGGACGAGACTCGAACTCGCGACCCCCTGCGTGACAGGCAGGTATTCTAACCAACTGAACTACCGCCGCACCTAAATACCAACTTAATGGTTTGAAAGTATAACTTTAAAAAGCTTAAAGTTATATAAAATGGTGGTCGCTACAAGACTCGAACTTGTGACATCTACCTTGTAAGGGTAGCGCTCTACCAACTGAGCTAAGCGACCGTTATGTTAAAAATGGCGACCCCTAAAGGATTTGAACCTTTGTGACTACGATGAAAACGTAGCATCCTTGGCCACTAGATGAAAGGGTCAAAGACTGACCTTAACATAGGGTTAATGGTGGTCGCTACAAGACTCGAACTTGTGACATCTACCTTGTAAGGGTAGCGCTCTACCAACTGAGCTAAGCGACCAGACATAAAAAATGGTGACCCTTCATGGATTCGAACCATGGGCCCACTCCTTAAAAGGGAGTTGCTCTACCAACTGAGCTAAAAGGTCTTAAGTAAAAATGGCGCGGCGGACGAGACTCGAACTCGCGACCCCCTGCGTGACAGGCAGGTATTCTAACCAACTGAACTACCGCCGCACCGAAAAAATGGTGACCCTTCATGGATTCGAACCATGGGCCCACTCCTTAAAAGGGAGTTGCTCTACCAACTGAGCTAAAAGGTCATTTTTCCCTTAATCGTTGTGATTAAGTGGACGGAATTATAGCTCATAAAAATAGTATTGTCAAGGGTTTTTTGAAATTTCTTGAAATTTTTTTATTTTACTCTCTTTGAGAGGGCATCAATGGCTGATTTTGTTGCTTCTGTTTGTATCTCTTCTCTTGAGCCTTTAAAGAGATAGAAGTTGACCTCTATGCCATAAGAGGGAGAGAGAATACCAATGTAGACACTTCCAACGGGTTTGGTAGGTGTTCCTCCTGAGGGTCCTGCAATGCCTGAGATAGCAATGGCATAATCACTCTGTGTCATCTTCTGAATCCCTTGAAGCATTTGTTCCACACAGCTATGACTGACAGCCCCCTCTGTTTCTAAAGTCTCTTTCTTTACACCAAGCCACTGCTCTTTGATGTCATTAGAGTAGGTGACACAAGAGCCATTAAAGACAGAAGATACCCCAGAGATAGCTGTAAATGCACTGGCAATACGACCACCTGTACAGGACTCTGCAAAGGAGATGGTTTGATGGTTTTGTTGAAGTGTTTGGATAATTGTTTCAATTAATAAAGTCTCTTTTTTCATACTTTAGATTATAGCACATACTTCTATAATGATATTTTAGTTATAATCTGCCGATAATATAACACAGGCAAAACAGCCAATTATGAAGGTATTATCGATGATGGACTACAAAGAGACACTTCTTCTTCCTAAAACTGACTTCCCTATGCGTGGAAACCTCCCAACAAATGAACCTAAAAGATATAAGGCTTGGTATGAAGCCAATATGTATGAGCAGATGAAAACCAAACGTGAGGGTGCTGAGATGTTCACCCTTCATGATGGTCCTCCTTATGCCAATGGTGATATTCATATTGGACATGCTCTGAACAAGACTTTAAAAGATATTATCTTAAAGTATCACTACTTTCAAGGAAAATCGGTACGTATGACGCCAGGATGGGATTGTCATGGATTGCCTATTGAGCAGAAAGTAGAAGAGAAGTTAGGTAAGAGTAAAAAAGAGGCGATGCCAACAGAGAAGTTCAGAGAGCTTTGTCGTGAACACGCTACAAAATTTGTAGAGATTCAAAGAGATGGCTTTAAGCAACTAGGTATTATGGCAGATTGGCAAAACCCTTATGTGACAATGGATTTTAAATTTGAAGCAAATATCTATCGTACACTTTGTGATGTAGCAAAAAAAGGGTTACTTGTAGAGCGTCATAAACCTATTTTTTGGTCTTGGGCAGCAAGAACAGCACTCGCTGATGCTGAAGTAGAGTATGAAGATAAAGAGGATTACTCTATTTATGTTCATTTTGAACTCTCTAATGAAGCTAAAGCAGAACTGAGCTTAGAGGGTAAAGCAGGGGTGGTTATCTGGACCACAACACCTTGGACACTACCAGCAAATACAGGGATTTCACTTAACCCTGAAGAGCTCTATGTTTTAACAGATGATGGACATATTGTGGCTAAAGCACGTTATGAGGCAATGAAAGAGGAGGGTGTGGTATCGGGAGCGATATCTCAATCTTTTCCTGCAACTGCATTAGGTGAACTTCGTGCGATTAACCCTCTTAATGGTCGCCCTTCAACCATTGTCTTAGGTGAGCATGTCTTGATGGATGGTGGAACAGGGTGTGTACATACTGCTCCTGGGCATGGGGAAGATGACTATAAAGTAGGCTTGAAGTATGGTCTTGATGTCGTTATGCCTGTGGATGAGAGAGGATGTTATGATGAGTCTGTAAAGGGACTCAATCTACTTCCTAATCCAGATGAGTTTATAGGAATGCACATCTTTAAAGCCAATGAGCCTATTTTAGAGCTACTTGGTGAGAGTTTGTTAAAACAGAGCAAGTTTGTTCACTCTTATCCACACTGTTGGAGAACCAAAAAACCCCTTATTTATAGAGCAACCAATCAGTGGTTTATCTCAATCGATGATAAACCAGAGGGTTCTAAAGAGAGCTTAAGAGAGAGTGCTTTAGATGCTATTGATGGGGTATCATTCTATCCTGAGAGTTCTAAAAATAGACTCAAACCAATGATAGAGGGACGTCCTGATTGGTGTATCTCTCGTCAGCGTTCTTGGGGAGTGCCTATTGCATTCTTTAGAGTAAAGAGTACCAAAGAGGTGATTTTAGATAGTGATGTCTTAGAGCATATTGCCAATCTATTTGACATTCATGGTGCAGATGCGTGGTATAGTATGAGTCATGCAGAACTTCTACCTGAGGGTAGCAAGTACAACCCTGATGATTTAGAGAAAATTTCAGATATCTTAGATGTATGGTTTGATAGTGGTTCTACTTGGAACTCAGTATTAAGTTCTGGTAACTATGATGCAGGGGAGTATCCAGCATCACTTTACATTGAGGGAAGTGACCAACATAGAGGATGGTTCCAGTCTTCATTGCTTTTAAGTTCAGCTGTCAATCAAATCTCACCATACAAAACACTCATTACCCACGGATTTACCGTAGATGAGAAGGGTGAGAAGATGTCTAAGTCTAAGGGGAATGTGGTAGCACCTGATAAAGTCATTAAGCAGTATGGTTCTGAGATTTTACGTCTATGGGTAGCACTCAGTAACTATCAAACAGATTTGAAAATATCTGACGGTATCTTAAAACAGACAGCAGAGCAGTACCGAAAAATCCGTAATACCTTTAGATTTTTATTGGCAAATGTCAATGATTTAGAGGCGTATGTACAACAAGATGAGTATGGTGAGCTTGATAGATGGATTCTCTCTAAAGCAAAAGAGGTATTTGCATCAGTGAAAGCAAGTTTTGATGTCTATGATTTCCTTGGTGGTTTAGCAACACTAAACCACTTTATTACCAATGAGTTAAGTGGAATCTATATGGATATTACTAAAGATAGACTCTACTGTGAAGCAAAAGACGCTATAACAAGACGTGCCACACAGTCTGCTATGGCACATATTGCTAAAGCAATGTTGGGACTCATTGCTCCTGTATTGACCTATACAGCAGATGAGATTTTAGAGTACGCTCCAGCACTTTTCAAAGGTGATATGGAGAGTGTATTTGACCTTGTGTATGTAGAGGTACCTAGGGTAGAGGCAAGTTTTGATGATACACTACTGATTGAAGCACGTCAAAACTTCTCTGAGGCAATTGACTCTTTAAAGAAAGAGAAAATCATTAAAGCAACCCTTGAATTAGAGATTGTAGGAGATGCAAGCTTTTTACCTATTGAGAATAGTAAAGATTTAGAAGATTGGTTTGTTGTTTCAGCCATTAAATCAAGCTCAGAGGGTGAGCAAGTAGCTTCCTTTGAAGTAGAAGGTAAAACATTTACCGTACATAAAGCAACAGCCCATAAGTGTCCTCGATGTTGGAGATTTACTTCAACATCACAAGAGTGTGCGTGTGAGCGTTGTAGTGGTGTGGTTGATACTAAAGAGAGAGCATAATGTTTGACCTCTCAAAGCCTATTCCCACAGAGGTGATTGTAGGTTCTATTGTATTCATTCTTGGATTGGTAGGTATTGGGTTGGCTATTGTGGCGTATTATAAAAAGAAATTCAATGTGTAGGGAGTTGTTGTGATAACACTAAAAGAGGCATTAAAAAAATCTCCAGAAGAGATGGAAGCATTAAGGGTTGAGTTAGAAGCATCTGCAAAAGCCTCTAACCTTAATGCCTATGTTGGATTTGAATCTTCAGGTGAGGGTGTACCTATTCTCATTAAAGATAATATTCAAGTCAAAGGCTGGTCTGTAACAGCAGGTTCAAAGATACTCCAAGGCTATATTGCTCCTTATGAGGCAACGGTCATTAGTAACTTGAAATCAAAAGGAATGATGGCATTTGGACGTGCAAATATGGACGAATTTGCTATGGGAAGTACAACGGAGAGTTCCTGTTATGGTGCAACACTAAATCCTCATGGAGAGGGACGTGTTGCTGGTGGAAGTTCTGGTGGAAGTGCTGCTGCTGTGGCTGGTGGTATTGCTATTGCAGCATTAGGTTCAGATACGGGTGGTTCCATTAGACAACCAGCAGCCTATTGTGGTGTGGTTGGAATGAAGCCTACTTATGGACGTGTGAGTCGTTTTGGTTTAGGTGCGTATGCTTCAAGTCTTGACCAGATTGGACCTATTACACAAAATGTAGAAGATAGTGCTATTTTATATGATGCTATTAAGGGTCACGATGAGAAAGACTCAACATCAGCAGATTTTGAGATAGAAGATATTGCGAACAATCTTAACCCTGATGTGAAGCTTACTATTGCTGTGATTGACTCTTATGTTTTGGAAGCAGATGAAGTGGTACAAAATGCATTTGCTCAAACAGTGAAAAAGTTAGAAGAAGCAGGGCATACGATTATTCATAAAGAGATGAATAATACTAAATATGATATTGCTACTTATTATGTTTTAGCCACAGCTGAAGCAGCAACAAACCTTGCACGTTATGATGGTGTACGTTATGGGAAGCGTGCTGAGGCTAAAAACACAGAGGAACTCTTTTTTAATACTAGAAGTGAAGGGTTTGGAGAAGAAGTGAAAAGACGTATTATGTTAGGAAACTTTGTTCTCTCTTCTGGGTATTATGATGCCTATTATGTTAAAGCACAAAAGGTAAGACACCTTATTCGTGATAGCTTTAATGCTATTTTTGAAGAGGCAGATCTCATTCTATCGCCAGTAGCCCCAACAGTTGCTCCAACATTAGGTGCAAATGAAGACCCATTAGAGATGTATAAGTCAGATATGTATACTCTTGGTGTTAACCTTGCAGGTCTACCAGCCATCTCTGTACCTGTGGCAAAGAGTGAAGAGGGAATGCCTATTGGGCTTCAATTGATTGCGAAAGCATTTAACGAAAAGACACTTTTTGATGGGGCAATGAGCCTTGAAAAAGTGGTAAATTATACAAAATAAAAGGAATAGTATGAATATTAAAAAAAGAGCATTAACATTTGAAGACGTTTTATTGGTTCCACAACACTCTACGGTTTTACCTAAAGAGGTGAGTGTAAAGACACAACTTACAAAGCGTGTCTCTTTAAATATTCCTATTGTCTCAGCAGCAATGGATACGGTTACAGAGTTTAAAGCAGCCATTGCTATGGCACGTTTAGGTGGGATTGGTGTAATTCATAAAAATATGGATATTGCAACACAAGCGTTTCAAGTAACAAAGGTAAAAAAGTCAACATCAGGTATTATTATTGACCCTATCTTTATTAACCCAGATGCACAAGTGAAAGAGGCAGATGCGTTGATGGCTGAGTATCATATCTCAGGTGTACCCGTAGTAGATGAGTCACAAACACTTATTGGTATTATTACCAATCGTGATATGCGTTTTATTAATGATATGAATTTGAAAGTATCTGAAGTCATGACCTCTGCACCACTTGTCACTGCTAAAGAGGGAACGACCCTTGAAGAGGCAGCCAAAGTGATGCAACAACATAAAATTGAGAAACTACCTATTGTTGATGACAACAACAAATTGATGGGACTCATTACCATTAAAGATATTGAGAAGAAAGAGAAACATCCTCATGCAAACAAAGATGAGCATGGACGTTTAAGAGTTGCAGCTGCTATTGGAGTAGGGCAACTTGACCGTGCAAAAGCATTGGTAGAAGCTGGTGTTGATGTGATTGTCCTTGACTCAGCCCACGGACACTCTCAAGGAATTATTGATACGGTTAAATTGATTAAAAAAGAGCTTGATGTCGATGTGATTGCTGGAAATATTGCCACAGGTGCAGCAGCACAAGATTTGATTGATGCTGGAGCAGATGGTGTGAAAGTAGGAATTGGACCAGGGTCTATCTGTACAACACGTATTGTAGCAGGTGTGGGTGTACCACAAATTTCAGCCATTGATGAAGTGGCACAGGTTGCCAATAAAGCGGGTGTACCAGTTATTGCTGATGGTGGTATTAAATACTCTGGTGATGTGGCAAAAGCTCTTGCTGTGGGTGGAAGTTGTGTGATGCTCGGAAGTGCACTTGCAGGAACGTATGAAGCACCAGGAGAGATGATTCTCTTTAATGGTAGACAGTTTAAAGAGTATAGAGGTATGGGAAGTATTGGTGCGATGACGAAAGGGAGTACAGACCGTTACTTCCAAGAGGGAACAGCAGCCGATAAACTTGTTCCAGAGGGAATTGAAGGGCGTGTACCTTACCGTGGTAAAATTGCTGATGTTGTACACCAAATGATTGGTGGACTGAGAAGTTCTATGGGGTACTGTGGTTCAGAGAGCATTAAAATGTTCTGGGAGAAAGCAGAGTTTGTTGAAATTACAAGTGCTGGACTTAAAGAGAGTCATGTTCACGATGTAACGATTACAAAAGAGTCTCCAAACTACCACGGATAATTGAGGTTTTTATAAAAAGGAAAACAGATGAAAACAATCATCATGGTCATAGTAAGTATATTTATAATGAATGGGTGTGGTACTGAACCACAACTATCCAGTAGCCCATTAAGTTATAAGCTTTCTGACTATCAAAAAACAATTTATCATCAAGTAGAAGAGGGTAGTTCAACGGATGTTGAGATATTCTCTTCAAAATTAGCATTTAAAGAGGTGGATAACACCTCTTATGAATCAATGTTAGTTGTAGGTATGCAGATGTTTGTAGATAAACATCACTCTATTGTTTTAAAAGCAGGAAAACATACGATTAAATACTATTACGATGTCTACTCTATGAGTAGTGCAACTATTCTTTTTGAAGAAGGGCATAAATATCTCTTTGATGCAGAAGTGACAACACTCTCTTCAACTAAAAGAAAAATTCAAGCTTGGGTTTATGATTTAACGGATAAAAAAGTTGTTTTTGGAATGAAACCAGAAAATATAATGTATAGATAATTGCTTTTTTGTAAAAAGTATGAATAAGCACTATTAATATATAAGGAAATAAGAATGCATGAGCAAACCCTTGCAATCCACGCTGGATATGAGAAAGATGAACAAGGTACGATGGCTGTACCTATTTATCAGACAACAGCGTATGAGTTTAGTAGTACCCAACACGCAGCTGATTTATTTGAGTTGAAAGAGTTAGGGAATATCTATACGCGTTTGATGAATCCTACGACAGATGTTTTTGAGAAGCGTTTTGCCTCTTTAGAGGGAGGTGAGTCAGCTATTGGGACTGCATCGGGTATGGCTGCTATCTTTTATGCTATTGCAAATGTGGCTGAGGCTGGAGACAATATTATTGTCGCTAAGCAGGTCTATGGTGGCACAACGACATTAACAGGACATACTATTAAGCGTTTTGGTATTGAGACACGCTACTTTGATGTGCAAACCCCTACTGAATTAGAAGCGTTAATTGATGAGAAGAGTAAATTAATTCTCTTTGAGAGTATTACCAACCCTAGTATTGATGTGGCAGATTTCGATGCCATTGTAGCCATTGCCAACAAGCATCATATCTTAACGTGTGTAGACAATACCGTAGCAACGCCTATTTTATGTAAGCCTCTCTCTTTAGGGTGTGATTTGGTTGTACACAGTACCAGTAAATATACCACGGGTCAGGGGTTAGCCCTTGGTGGTATTATTGTAGAGCGTAAAGGATTGGTTGAGAAGATTAAAGGAAACCCTCGTTATGCACACTTTAATGAACCCGATGAGAGTTATCATGGATTAGTCTATTCTGATTTGCCACTGCCTCTTTTTTGTTTAAGAGTAAGATTGGCACTCTTACGTGACTTGGGAGGTGCGCCTAGCCCTTTTAACTCTTGGTTACATATTCAAGGTTTAGAGCATTTGCCTTTACGTATGAAGCAACACTCTGCTTCTGCACTGAAGATAGCACAATTTTTAGAGGCACACCCTCAAGTAAAAAAGGTAAACTACCCGGGCTTACTCTCTGATAGTAATTATACGTTAGGGCAGAAGTACTTTAAAGGGGGACACTCTGGATTGCTCTCTTTTGAAGTTGAGAGTAGAGAGATGGCACAAAAGATTGCCGATAGTACAGAGATTTTCTCTTTGGTTGTGAATATTGGTGACTCTAAATCAATCATCACCCATCCTGCAAGTACGACACATCAACAACTCTCATCAGAAGAACTTATTGATGCAGGAGTTCCTGCTGGTCTGATTCGTCTGAGTGTAGGGCTAGAAGATAGTGAAGATTTAATAGAGGACTTAAAACAAGCATTGGCTTAAGCCCTCTTAATACCTCACCTACAAAGTTTAAATATGATAAAATATGTTTATCAAATTAACCATAAAAGCAGTCTATGAAAATTGAAACCAAAACAGCCCATTTTAGCGCACCACTCTATTTAGAGAGTGGTCGTATTTTAGAACCTTATGAGATAGCCTACGAGACCTATGGTGAACTCAATAGTGATAAATCTAATGTTATTTTACTCTGTCATGCCCTCTCTGGTTCACATCACGCAGCAGGGAAATATGAGGGTGAGAGAAAAGCTGGTTGGTGGGATGGACTTATCGGTGATGGTAAAGCCATTGATACCTCTAGATATTTTGTTATCTCAACCAATGTCATTGGCTCTTGTTTTGGAAGTACGGGTCCTATGAGTAATAACTACTCCACACAAAAACCCTATCGTTTAAAGTTTCCAGTTGTGACCATTAAAGATATGATACGCGCACAGATGCACCTCTTGTCTGATTTGGGTATCTATCATTTGCGTGCTATTATTGGTGGTTCAATGGGGGGAATGCAGGCACTACAATTTGGAGTAGACTATCCTAATCTTGCTGATGATATTATCTCTTTAGCTGCGACGTACGCAACACGTCCTTGGACCATTGCTTTTAACAAAGTAGCAGTAGAAGCTATTCGTAGAGACCCCCGTTTTTTAGAGGGTAATTATGAGAAAGATGCCTTTAGAGAGAATGGATTAGACGGATTAGCCATTGGACGTATTGCAGGACATATCTCTTATCTCTCTCCTGACTCTATGGATGAGAAGTTTGGAAGAAACTATGTAAACAATGATGGACTTTTTGAACTCTTTGGACGTTATGAAGTAGAGCGTTATATGGAGTACAATACCAATAACTTCTCTCGTATTTTTGACCCACTCTCTTATCTTTATATTGTAAAAGCGATTAATACTTTTAATTTAAGTCGTGGGTATGATTCACTACATGAAGCGATTTCTCGTATAAAAGCTTCATTACACCTTATTAGTTTCTCTTCAGATTATCTCTTTTTCCCTTCAGAGATGGAGCATATTGCAAAGATGATGGAGCGTAATGGACAAAAACATAGCTATTTAGAGGTTGAGAGTGATTATGGACATGATGCTTTTTTAGTGGAGTTAGAGAAGTTTGAGTGGAAAATTCGAGAGGTGTTGGTATGAAAACACTCCCTTTTGAGAAGCATTTAGAAGAGGCACAAGAGAAGTTAGATAAGTTGATGCATCAAGAGATTGCATTAGAGGATGCTTTAACCTTCTATGAAGAGGGGTTAAAACATCTTGATGAAGCAGAGAAGATACTTCAAGAGGCAAAGTTAAAAGTGAGTTATCATCAAAAGAAGCTCAATGATTAAGCACTTTTTTGAGTAAAAAATGGGTATGAGAATAGGTAAAAAAGAGGGGAAGAGATGCGTCAAACAGACTATTTCCAAAGACAAATTACGCTTGTAGGTAAAGAGAAGCAAGCATTACTTCAAGATAAAAAAGTATTGATTATTGGTGCTGGAGGATTGGGTTCAAGTCTTGCCTTAGCACTAGGGACTTCTGGAATTGGTCACGTTGATATAATAGACTTCGATAGGGTTGCTTATCATAACATCCACCGTCAAATTGCTTTTACTTTAGAGGATGAGGGGCTTTTTAAAGCTGAAGTGGTGGTTGCTTTATTGAAAAAGAAGAATCCTTTTGTTCTCTCTGAAGCATTTGTTGAATCATTTGAGTCATGGTCGCAAAAAGAGGAGCTAAAGGAGTATGACCTCTTCATTGATGCCACAGATAATTTTGAAGTAAGAGAAGCCATTGATGCTTATGCAAAGTTAAAGAAGCGACCATGGATATATGGTAGCGTTGAAGCTTTTCAAGGGCAGGTCTGTTTTTTTGAATCTTCTAATTTTCATATCTTTAAACAAAATAGTCAACATCAAGTATCAGGTGTTTTAGCACCCATGGTGATGTCTATTGCCTCTTTTCAAGCCAATTTAGCACTGCGTTATTTATTGGGATTCCCTTTAGAGAAAGAGAAGCTTTTCTATTTCTATTTTGATGAATCAGGGATACTTCAGACACAAAAATTTACAATGCCACAAGGCTAATATGTTACAATATAAAAAAGAGAAAGGAGAATGTCTATGAAAAGAGAGAGCCTCGCTATTGTCGTACTATCTACACTGTTCTTTACAGGATGTACACAAGAGACACAAAACTCATTAAGTCGTTCCTTACAAAATTGGACTGGAACCAATGGTGTTTTAGATGTCTATGCTGGAGAGAAGTTGGTTCACCGTTTTATTAAAATTGATAAAATATCAACAGCATATGGAACCAATGATAGTAAAGCAAGACCTTACCGTTATGGATATGGAATTGATGATGTCAACTTAAATGGAAAACAAGATAGTGATGAGAAGAAAGTCTATTTTGAGTTTTCAGACTACTCAACATCGTATATTTTTTACGAACGTAATTAATCTAAAAAGGAGAATTTTATGAAACTAATTGCAACAGAGGAAGCACCAGCTGCTATTGGACCCTATTCACAAGCCATTGAAGCCAATGGTTTTATCTATACATCAGGTCAAATTGCACTAAAAGCTGATGGAACAATGGAGAATAGAGATGTGGAGCATCAAACCCATCAAGTGATGAAAAACCTTTTTTATGTTTTAGAAAAAGCAGGTGCTCACTTTAATGATGTGGTTAAAACAACTATCTATTTAGCTGATATGGATGATTTTGAGACAGTCAATCACGTCTATGCACACTACTTTGGTACACATAAACCAGCACGTAGTACAATAGCAGTGAAAACATTGCCTAAAAATGCTTTAGTAGAGATAGAGTGTATTGCCTTAGCCAATGCAAACTATAATTTTTAATCAAAAGTAAGAAAAAATCGTCTATATTTAAAATTACATTAAAAGAGTTTTAGGTATAATCACGAACTTTTTAAAATACAATTAGACATAAAGGGTTTGCAATGTACGCAATCATTAAAGCAAGTGGTCAACAATTCAAAGTTCAAGAGGGTGATATCATCTGTTTTGACAAAATGAATCTTGAGCCAAAAGCAGAAGTAGAATTTAAAGAAGTTCTAGCATTAGACAATGGCGAATTAACAGTTGGTACACCTTTCGTAGAGGGTGCAGTTGTTAAAGGTGAAGTGATTAACGAAGGTAGAGATAAAAAAGTAATCATCTACAAAAAAAGAAGAAGAAAAGATTCAAAGCTTAAAAGAGGTTTCAGAAGAGACTTTACTAGAGTTAGAATTACTAAAATTGCATAAGTAATAGAAGGAGCAAAGTATGGCACACAAGAAAGGTCAAGGATCCACTCAGAATAACCGTGATTCAGCTGGTCGTCGTTTAGGCGTAAAAAAATTTGGTGGTGAAGCCGTTATCCCTGGTAACATCATTATTAGACAAAGAGGAACAAAAGTACACCCAGGTAATGGTGTTGGTATGGGTAAAGACCATACAATTTTTGCTCTTATTGAAGGTGTAGTGAAGTTTGAAAACAAAACTGCAACAAAAAAGAGAGTATCAGTCGTTCCTGCATAATCTCTTATGGAGAGAGGACTCTTTTAGAGTGACTCTCTTCTCTTACTCTTTATAGAGTTTCCTACAACGATTTCTTCCAATAAACCATCCTGTATTATACTCTCTATTATCATTAAAGAGTAGATGTAACTTTTGATAGTTCCCTTGAGCTGTTTGACACCCATCTATAATACCACGTTTCATATAACGTGAAAGATTCTCTCCAAAATAGATATGCTGATAGTAATACCCTCCTTGAGAGATAGGTGCTTGGTACTCTCCACACCCTTGAAACATAAGTAGCCCCACCACCAGTAACGGTTTCAATGAGACGCCTCCCCTAAACTTCATAGACATTCCTCCTTCATTTTTAGAAATTATATCAACACTTTCTATAATTTAGATATAATGACACCATTCATTTTCAACAATTGAGAATCAACTATTTTAGAGAGTTAAAGGGAACGGTATGTTTGTAGATAGCGTAGAGTTAAAGATTAGTTCAGGAAAGGGAGGGGCAGGTGCCATCTCTTTTTGGACAGAGAAGTTTGTAACCAATGGTGGACCAGATGGTGGTGACGGTGGACGAGGGGGGTCTGTATTTTTTCAAGTAGATAACAATACAGATACACTCTCTGCCTTAAGAGGACGTGTGCATATTAAAGCTGAAAACGGTAGACCTGGTGAAGGACGTAAATGTTATGGACGCAAGGGTGTTGATACGGTTATCACCGTACCTCCTGGTACACAAGTGGTCGATATGGAAACAGGAGAGTTACTCTTAGATTTAGTCGAAGAGGGGCAGAAGGTTCTCTTTATAGAGGGAGGAAAAGGAGGGCTTGGTAATATGCACTTTAAATCCTCTTCTAATCAACGTCCAACCTATGCACAGCCTGGATTACCAGGTATTACAAAACAGGTACGTTTAGAGATGAAATTGATTGCTGATGTTGGATTGGTAGGGTACCCAAATGTAGGGAAGTCAACCCTCATCTCAACCCTATCCAATGCACGTCCACAAGTTGCTAATTATGAGTTTACAACCTTAACCCCTAAGTTAGGTGTGGTTCACGTTGGAGAGTATGACTCTTTTATGATGGCTGATATTCCTGGAATTATTGAGGGTGCAAGTGATGGACGTGGTTTAGGTTTGGAGTTTTTAAAGCATATTGAACGTACGAAAACATTATTGCTTCTGATTGATGCTGCAAATTATAGAGAGATGCAGTATCAGTATGAGACACTTCTTGTGGAGCTTCAACGCTACTCAACAACATTAGCTACACGAAAATATGCTGTGGCAATTACCAAAATTGACTCTCTCTCTTTAGAAGAGGTCAATAGATTAACCCAAACATTCCTAGAGTCCATTTCTCTAGAGGCTAATGATGTCTTAGGACAATATAAGGTTAAAGAGGGGTATCTCTCTTATGGTTTTGAAGAGGATTTTGGGGTGGAGCTTCCTGAGGATAAACCTCTGTTTGTTTTACCTATCTCGTCTGTGGCACATATTAATACAGAGGCACTTCGTTATGCCCTTGGACACTTTATTAAGAGTGTAAAAGAGGAGAGTGAGTCGTAAGATGAAGAGGCAACGTATTGTCATAAAGGTAGGTTCTCACGTCTTAACACAAGAGGGGCAGATTGCAAAAGAGCGTATGTTGGCTCTTGTGGAGTTTATTGCCTCTTTAGATAATGCAGGGTATGAGGTTATTTTAGTGAGTTCTGGTGCCGTAGCAGCAGGGTATACAAAGCTTCAACTCAATAGAGGGTCTGTTTCACATAAGCAAGCATTAGCAGCCATTGGACAACCCTTACTCTTAGCGATGTATCAAGAGAAGTTTAAACGGTTTGAGCTTCTCTGTTCACAGGTGTTACTAGGTGCTGATGTTTTTGATTCTCGTAAAGCAACATCCCATGCAAAAGAGGCGATTGATACACTCTTAACGCATCGTGTGATACCGATTATTAATGAGAATGATACTGTAAGTGTAGAGGAGTTAATTTTTGGTGATAATGATAGGCTCTCAGCCTATGTGACACACTATTTTAATGCAGAGATGTTAGTGATTCTTTCCGATATTGATGCACTCTATGACAAAGACCCTCACCAGTACCCTGAAGCAAAACGCAGAGCAATTGTAACAGAGATTACCCAAGAGGAGTTAGAGGCTGAACATACACCCAATAATCCTTTTGCTACGGGAGGGATTGTCACAAAACTACAATCAGCCCATTTCTTAATGAAGCATCAGCGTCAAATGTTTTTAGCATCAGGATTTCATTTAGAAGATGTTAAGGCATTTTTACTAGAGAAAAGACATCAGGGAGGGACGCTATTTCAAGCCCCTTCTAAAGAGAATGAAGCATCTTAAAGGAAGTAGTATGATGAAGAAAAAAATTGTTTATATGGGGACACCTCACTATGCACGTGCTATTTTAGAGGCGTTAATTGATGCTGAAGATATGGAGGTGGTTTTAGTTATTACCCAACCAGATAGACCCGTAGGTCGTAAAAAAATCTTAACACCTCCACCGGTAAAGTGTGTAGCTTTAGAGCATAATATCCCTGTCTTGCAACCTTCTCGCTTAAAAGAGGAGGGGATTGAAGCATCTATTGTTGAGGCGAAACCAGACTATATTGTGGTAGCTGCATTTGGACAGATATTGCCTAAAAGTATCTTAGATATTGCTCCTTGTATTAATCTTCACGCTTCACTCTTGCCTCAATATCGTGGTGCATCACCTGTTCAGCAATCACTTCTTAATGGAGATGCGATAACGGGTGTGACCTCTATGTTAATGGAGGAGGGGTTAGATACGGGGGATATTCTTGAAAAATCTTATTTTGAGATTCCTGAAGATATGAGACTCTTTGCATTAATGGAGCAGTTAACACTCGATGCTTCTGCATTGACACTCTCTACTTTACGAAACTTTGAATCGTTAATACCTATCCCACAAGATGAGTCAGAAGCAACGCTTTGTAAAAAGATTCGTAAAGAGGATGGAAGAGTCAATTTTCAAAATGCCGTTGAGATATACAATAAATACCGTGCTTTTGAGGGGTGGCCTGGTATTTTTGTTGAGAATGGTACCAAGATAGATGCCTTAGAGCTACATCAAAAAGAGAGAAGTTTTACCCCTTATGAGATTCTCTCTTTTGAGGGAGATAGTGTGATGGTTGGGTGTGCAGTAGGGGCGTTATGTATTGGTTCTCTTCAACCCATCTCAAAAAAGCCTATGTCAGCCAAAGCCTACTGTGTCGGAAGAGGGTTAAAAGTTGGACATCTACTTTTTTAATCGCTTAGACTCTACTCAGCGTTATCTCCTTGAGGCATTAAGAGAGAAAGAGCTTCACGCACCCGTAGGTGTCTTAGCTTATGAGCAGTATGCAGGTGTTGGAAGTAGAGAGAATCAATGGTTAGGGGAGAGAGGGAACTTTTTTTTCTCTTTTGCCCTCTCTTTAGAGGCACTTCCTTCAGATTTACCTCTCTCTTCAGCCTCTATCTATTTTGCCTACCTTATGAAAAAAGCCCTTTTAAAATTTACCTCAAATGTCTGGGTAAAGTGGCCGAATGATTTCTATATGCATGATGCAAAAGTGGGGGGTACGATTACGAAAAAACTCTCTGATGTATTGGTTTGTGGTATTGGGTTAAATCTTCAAAAAGGTGTGGGAGCCTTTCAGGGATTGAACCTCTCTTTAGAACCAGAAAAACTTTTAGAGGAATATCTTCAATCCTTAGAGAAACTTCCTTCATGGAAGCAGGTATTTAGTGAGTATGAGGTAGAATTTGAATTAAGTAAAACGTTTTCTGTCCATATTGAAAACACTCCAATAAGCCTTAAAGAGGCACAATTGTGTCAAGATGGCTCATTAATAATCAATAAAAAGAAGGTATATAGTTTACGATGAGTGAAGTAATTAGTATAGCCAACCAAAAAGGTGGTGTGGGTAAAACAACAACAGCAGTAAACTTAGCAGCCTCTTTGGCTGAAAAGGGGAAGCGTGTACTTCTTTTGGATATTGACCCCCAATCGAATGCTACAACAAGTTTAGGGTATAGTCGTAATGATTATGAGTATAATATCTATCACGTCTTAATTGGGAGTAAAAAACTCTCTGAAGTAGTCTTAAAGACACAGATGAAAAAATTGGATTTAATCCCTTCTAATATTGGTCTTGTTGGGATTGAAAAAGAGTTTTATAATCCAAAGAAGAAGAACAGAGAGTTGGTTTTAAAAGAGAAGCTTAAAGAGATTGTCTCTAGCTATGACTTTATTATTATAGACTCTCCTCCAGCGTTAGGACCTATTACCATTAATGCTTTAAGTGCTTCTGATTCGGTGATTATTCCTATTCAGTGTGAGTTTTTTGCTTTAGAGGGGTTAGCTCAGCTTTTAAATACTGTTACACTCTTAAAGAAGACCATTAATCCAAAGTTGAAAATTAAAGGTTTCTTACCTACGATGTACTCAACACAGAACAATCTCTCGAAGCAAGTTTTAGATGATTTATCCCATCACTTTAAAGATAAACTTTTTCACTTAAAGAACCAAAAAGAGTGTATTGTTGTACCTAGAAATGTAAAAATTGCAGAGAGTCCAAGCTTTGGAAAACCAGTTATCTCTTATGCAACAAACTCTAAAGGCTCTTTAGCCTATCGTGATTTAGCAACGGTTATTGTAAGGGGGCAGTAGTGGCATTAGGACGTGGATTAGGAGATATTCTTTTAGAGGTTGAAGAGGCGTATGAGAAAGATTTAAGTGATATTGAGAGTTTTGAAGTCAAGCAAGAGGGGGCACGTATTGCCTCAATTAGCATAGAGAGTATCTCGCCTAATCCCTATCAGCCACGAAAACATTTTGACCAAGATGCTTTAGAGGAGTTAAGTGCTTCTATTGTAGAACATGGACTACTCCAACCCATTGTGGTGATTGAAAAAGAGAAAGGTTTTTTACTGGTTGCTGGTGAGAGAAGGCTTCGCGCACATCAGTTAGCCTCCCTTAGTGAAATTAAAGCTATTATTGCCGATATTGATATGGATGAAGTGCGTCTTCGTGAACTCGCACTCATTGAAAATATTCAAAGAGAAAATCTTAATGCCATTGAGTTGGCAGATTCGTATGCTGAACTCATTGAAGTCCATAAAATTACCCATGAAGAACTCTCTCGTATTGTCCATAAGAGTCGTTCTCAAATCACCAATACTATGAGGCTTCTCTCCTTGTCCGAACGTGTGAAAAAAGAGATTGTCTCAGGTAAAATCTCTCAAGGACATGCGAAGGTCTTAGTGGGGTTGGATGTTGAACGACAAGAGCGAATTCTTCATAGTATTATTGGACAAAAATTGAGTGTTCGAGAGACGGAAAAAATGGTCAAAAAGTATAAAGAGACTCCCTCTTTGGTTGAGATAAAAGAGGAGAAACTGTTGAAAAAATATGAAGAGAATCTACACCAACTACTCCCTTTCCCCTTTAAAATAAAAGCAAAAAGTTTAGAGATAAGTTTATCAAATGAGAAAGATATACACAACTTCTTAAACTTCTTGAAAAAAGCCGAAAATAAGGTTGACTTTTAACCAACGTTTCATCTCCTTAATGATAAAATTATGTGAAATTACACGAGGAGTTTGAATGCTTGACATACATGTACCATTGATGTTGTTCGTCTTGGTTCTTTTTCTAACCCTTCTTGTTCTTTTAAATAATATGCTATTTCAGCCATTACTTACGTTTATGGATGATAGAGATGCCTCAATAGCAAAAGATTTAGAAGCAGCAAAAGGGCTTAGTGGGAACAGTGACGAACTCAATGCCAAAGCAGATGAAAATATTAGCAATGCTAAGAATGAAGCTGCTGCAATCAGACAGAAAGCAATCGATGAAGAGAAAACATTGGCTGCGAGTAAAGTCGAAACAAAACAGAGTGAACTGAACAAAGAGTATGAAAACTTTGTAGAGAAGTTGAATGAGGAGAAAGAGGCATTAAAAAGCACCCTTCTTTCTCAAATGCCTCTCTTTAAAGAGAGCCTCAAAGCTAAGTTTAGCAAACTATAAGAAAGGGATGAAGATGAAAAAATTAGCACTATTCGCTCTACTCATGGTTCCTGCTATTCTTTTAGCGAATGGACACGCTGTTGAAGGTGAAGTGACACGTTATTTTGCTCAAACAGGTCGTGACAGTGACTATTGGCCAAGAGTGGTGAACTTCACTATTTTTGCTGCAATACTTTACTATCTTGTCGCTAATCCTATTAAAGCATTCTTTCAAGGAAGAAGTGAAGGTATCTCTGCTCAATTAAATGAGATTGAAGAGAAGCTTCAAGCAGCCAAAGATGCAAAAAAAGAGGCACAAGAACGTCTAGAAGAGAGTGAAGCAAAAGCAGCACAAATTTTAGAAGATGCAAAAAAAGAGGCTGAGTTATTGGCTTCAAAAATTGCAGAAGCAAATGAAAATGAGCTTCTTCTTATGGCAAAACAGTTAGAAGAGAAAATGACACTTGAAGAGCGTAAAGCAACACGTGAAGCAATCGATGAAATCTTAAGTGAACATATCACCAATGAAGAGATTACTTTAAGTGAATCTAAAGTAGTTGATATTATTTCAAAAAAGGTGGCGTAGATTATGGAAGAGTTAATTGCTAAAAGATATGCTACGGCATTACTATCTGTCAGTGATGATGTTAAAAGTGTTTCAACAATTTTAAACCTTTTAACTGAAGCAATTTCAGATGAGAAAGTAAAAACTATTTTACACTCTCCAATGGTAACTGCTGAGCAGAAGACAGAGATGATTCTTTCTGCGTTAGGGAAAGAAGCAAATACAACTGTTGTAAACTTTATTAAGATTTTGGGAGAAAATAAGCGTTTAGACCTTATTCCTGCCATTGCAAAAGTTTTAAATGCAACACTTCAAAAAGAGGCAAATGTTTACGAGGGAATTCTTACAAGTAAAGAGACTCTCGGTAAAGATGAGTTGAAAAAACTAGAAGAGACATTAAAGTCTTATACTGGTGCAACCATCAATTTGAAACAAGAGCAGAGTGATTTTGATGGATTACGTGTAAGTGTTGATGATTTAGGTATTGAGGTTAACTTCTCTAAAGAGAGAGTGAAAGAACAACTAATTGATTTTATTAAGAGATCATTTTAGAGGTTAATATTGCTTCATACCTTTAGGGTATAGAGCCAACTGCAAATATTGTCGAGAGACAGTGAATTTTTCTAAAGATTTTAGAAAATGTTGCAAATTAAAGTAAAGGAGTAGTCAGTGGCAGTTAAATTGCAAGCAGATGAGATAAGTTCGATTATCAAAGAGAGAATTGAGAATTTTGAAATTGATGTAGATATCAATGAAATAGGAAAAGTAGTAGGTATCGCAGATGGTATTACAACCGTTTACGGTCTAAATAATGTTATGGCTGGTGAAGTTGTTGAGTTTGACAATGGAGCAAAAGGTCTTGTTCTTAACCTTGAAGAGGCAAATGTAGGTGTTGTTGTTCTTGGTTCAAGTGCTGGTATCAAAGAGGGTATGAGTGTTAAAAGAGCAGGAGAACTTTTAAAAGTTCCAGTTGGTGATGGACTTATGGGTAGAGTTGTCAATGCCCTTGGTGAAGCAATTGATGGAAAAGGTGAAGTTGAAGCAACTGAGTATAACTTTGTTGAAGAGAAAGCACCTGGAATTATGGCTAGAAAATCTGTTCATGAGCCACTTCAAACAGGAATTAAAGCGATTGATGCCCTTGTACCAGTAGGTCGTGGACAAAGAGAGCTTATTATTGGAGATAGACAAACAGGTAAAACAACATTGGCAATTGATACAATCATCAACCAAAAAGGTCAAGATGTTGTATGTATCTATGTTGCAATTGGTCAAAAACAATCAACTGTTGCTGCAACAGTGAAAAAGTTAGAAGAGCATGGTGCAATGGATTATACAATCATTGTAACAGCTGGTGCAGCTGACTCTTCAGCATTACAGTTCCTTGCTCCATATACTGGTGTAACAATGGCTGAGTACTTTAGAGACAATGGTAGACATGCTGTTATCTTCTATGATGACCTTTCTAAACATGCTGTTGCATACAGAGAGATGTCACTTATTCTTAGACGTCCTCCAGGTCGTGAAGCATACCCAGGAGATGTTTTCTATCTTCACTCAAGACTTCTTGAAAGAGCAGCAAAAGTCAATGATGAGTTAGGTGCTGGTTCAATTACTGCATTCCCAATCATTGAAACACAAGCTGGAGATGTAGCTGCATACATTCCAACAAACGTTATTTCTATTACAGATGGTCAAATCTTCCTTGAGACAGACCTCTTTAACTCAGGTATTAGACCTGCAATTAACGTTGGACTTTCTGTTTCTCGTGTTGGTGGTGCAGCTCAGATTAAAGCAACAAAACAAGTATCTGGAACATTAAGACTTGACCTTGCTTCATTTAGAGAGCTTCAAGCCTTTGCACAGTTCGCATCAGACCTTGATGACTACACAAGAGGACAACTTGAGCGTGGACAAAGAATGGTTGAAGTTCTTAAACAAGGACCTTATGCACCAGTGGCTATTGAGAAACAAGTTGTGATTATCTTTGCTGGAGCAAATGGATACCTTGATGATATTCCTGCATCATCAGTGACTAAGTTCGAAGCAGAGCTTATGCCATTTATGGAAGCAAAATATGTTCATATTCTTGATGCTATCAGAAATGAGAAGAAAATCTCTGATGATACAGAAGCAGAGTTAAGAAAAGCTATCGAAGATTTCAAAGCTTCATTTTCAGCGTAAGAAAGGCTAATTATGGCTAATTTAAAAGAGATAAAGCGTAAGATAGGTTCTGTTAAGAATACACAGAAGACTACTAACGCGATGAAGCTTGTCTCTTCTGCTAAACTGAAAAGAACAGAAGAGCTAGCAAAGCGTTCAAGAGTCTATGCTGAGAAGTTAACAGAACTCTTAAACGAGATTGCTCAAAAGATGCAACAGTCAAATGCTGATGGAATTGACAACATTTTCTTTAAAAATGTTGAAAATCCTCAGCGTGTTGATATTGTATTTATTACAGCAGATAAAGGACTATGTGGTGGTTTTAACTCTCAAACCATTAAACGCACAAGTCAATTAATTGCAAACTATAAAGAGCAAGGTGTTAAAGTACGTTTACGTGCAGTGGGTAGAAAGGGTATTGATTTCTTTAAATTCAACAATGTTGAATTGAGTGATGAAGTCATTGGACTTTCTGCTGCACCAGACTTCAAAGAGGCTTCGGCTTTCATCTCTGAAGTTGCAGAGTCGTACATTAATGGTGAAACAGATAAAATTATCTTGGTACATAATGGTTATGTCAATATGATTACCCAAGAGATTAGAGAAGATCAAGTTTTACCTGTTGATACATCAAAGTTATCATTAAACTCTGTCTCTACTTCTGAATTAGAGGTTGAACCAGATGATGATGATACACTATTAGATGCCTTGGTAAAACGTTATATTGAGTATACAATGTACTACTCACTCATTGACTCTCTTGCAGCAGAACACTCTGCACGTATGCAAGCTATGGATGCAGCGACTAAGAATGCAAAAGAGATGGTTAAAGAGTTAAATGTTAAATATAACAAAGCAAGACAAGAAGCGATTACTACTGAACTCATTGAGATTATCAGTGGTATGGAATCAATGAAATAATTAGAGGAGAAGAAATGACAGGTAAAATAGTACAAGTCTTAGGTCCCGTATTAGATGTGGATTTTACAGACTATCTACCAGAGATTAATGAAGCGTTAGAGACAACATTCATGGTTGACGGTAAAGAGCAAAAATTGGTTTTAGAAGTAGCAGCACAACTTGGTGATAACAGAGTAAGAACAATTGCTATGGATATGAGTGAAGGTGTTGTAAGAGGACAAGAAGTAAGAGCAACGGGTGATTCAATTAAAGTACCAGTTGGTGAAGAAGTTCTTGGTCGTATCTTTAACGTTATTGGTGAGCCCGTAGATGAAGCTGGTCCAGTTGAAGCAAAAGAGTACTGGTCAATCCATAGAGACCCACCACCATTTGAAGAGCAAAGTACAAAAACAGAAGTATTTGAAACAGGTATTAAAGTTGTTGATCTTCTTGCTCCATATAACAAAGGTGGAAAAGTTGGACTCTTCGGAGGGGCTGGTGTTGGTAAAACCGTTATTATTATGGAACTTATTAACAACGTTGCAATGAAACACTCAGGATACTCAGTATTTGCTGGTGTTGGTGAGAGAACACGTGAAGGGAATGACCTTTACTTTGAGATGAAAGAGTCAAACGTATTGGATAAAGTTGCACTCTGTTATGGTCAAATGAGTGAACCTCCAGGAGCAAGAAACAGAATTGCATTGACTGGTCTTACAATGGCTGAGTACTTTAGAGATGAGATGGGTCTTGATGTTCTTATGTTTATCGATAACATCTTCCGTTTTGCACAATCTGGTTCAGAGATGTCAGCACTTCTTGGACGTATCCCTTCAGCTGTTGGTTACCAACCAACATTAAGTAGAGAGATGGGTGCACTTCAAGAGCGTATTACATCAACAACAAAAGGTTCAATTACATCTGTACAAGCTGTTTATGTACCAGCAGATGACTTGACTGACCCAGCACCAGCATCTGTATTTGCTCACTTAGATGCAACCACTGTATTGAACCGTTCAATTGCAGAAAAAGGTATCTACCCAGCAGTTGACCCATTGGATTCAACATCAAGAATGTTAGACCCACAAATTGTTGGTGAAGAGCATTATGCTATTGCAACAGGTGTTCAGCAAATTCTTCAAAAGTATAAAGACCTTCAAGATATTATTGCAATTCTTGGTATGGATGAACTCTCTGAAGATGACAAATTGGTTGTTGAAAGAGCAAGAAAAATTGAAAAATACCTCTCTCAACCATTCCACGTTGCAGAAGTATTTACAGGAAGCCCAGGTGTTTATGTAACACTTGAAGATACTATTGAAGGGTTCAAAGGACTTCTTGAAGGTAAATATGACGATATGAACGAAGCTGCATTCTACATGGTAGGAAATATGGCTGAAGCTATCGCTAAAAATGATAAGATCAACGCTAAATAATTTTAGCTTCTGCTCTTATAAAGGATAATTTATGGAACTTATGAAGCTTGAAATTGTCACACCAAATGGTGTGATTTTTGATGCTGAAGTGAAACAGGTTAATCTCCCAGGTTCAGAAGGTGAATTTGGGGTGTTAGCTGGTCATGCTACTTTAGTATCACTATTAGATACAGGTGTAATTGTGATTGACAAAGCAGACGGGAGTGAAGTTGCTGTGGCAATTAACTCTGGTTATGTGAAAGTTGATGAAGAGAAAACCACTTGTATTGTAGATGGTGCAGTTGCACTCTCTGGTGATGATAGTGATTTAGCTCAAGCACTTGAAGCAGCAAAAGCGTTGCTTAAAGCAGCTGAGTCTTCAAACACAGCTATTGCTTCAGCAGTAGCCAAGGTAGAACAAATTGGAAAGTCTCTTTAATTTGGAAACACTCTTCAATTATTTCATGGGTAGTAGTGCAATTACACTTTTTGTGCTACTACTCCTGTCACTCTATTTTATTGTCACATTTTGGATTTTCTTTCAGCGTCTTTTTGTTTTAAATGGACGGATAAAATCTGAGAATGTCTCTCTTAAAGCACTCTATACAGGTCAGTCAAAATCAGTCTCACATATGTCACTTATTTTTACTTATCTGAGTCGAGTCAATCAACCCAATCGTGCTATTTTAGAAGCTGCCTCTTCAGATGCTTTACGTGTAGCAACAAAAGGTTTAACGTGGCTCTCTATTATTGCTTCAACCTCTCCTTTTATTGGACTCTTTGGAACAGTCATTGGTATTTTGGAGACTTTTAGTAAGTTAGGAGGAAAGAGTTCAGCTTCACTTTCTGTGGTTGCTCCGGCTATCTCTGAAGCCCTTATTGCCACAGCAGCAGGTATTGCCGTGGCTATTTTTGCCTATACTTTTCATCTTATTTTAAAACGTAAAGCGTATGAACTCTCCTCCTTATTAAACTCTCAAGCAGAGGTTATCCTCTCTCAGGAAGATTAAATGTTTTCGTGGGATGAGACACCAGACTTAAATATTACACCATTGGTTGATGTAATGTTGGTCTTAATGGCTATTTTAATGGTGACAGCACCTACCATCACTTTTCAAGAACAAATTACATTACCTGAAGGTTCAAAAAGTGTGAAAGTAATTGCCCCAAAGGCGTTAACTATTCGTATGGATAAACAAGGGGTTATCTATTTTGAAAAAGACCACTATACGTTAGAGACTTTTGGTGATGATTTTGCAAACTTAACCACCTCTTTTGATAAAAAGAGTGAAGTCTATATTCGTGCAGATGAGCAGTTACGCTATAAAGATGTCATGTATCTTTTAAAGAGTGTCAAAGCTGCAGGATTTACGAAAGTTTCGCTCATTACATCATGAAACAAGACTCTTTTTTTTGGCGTTCAGGATTTTTAGCCCTCTTTATCTACTTCTCTTTAATGGGTACACTTCTGTACTATTTCTCTTTTTATCAAAAGAGTAAAGCCAAGGAGTATGTTGAAAAAGAGGCACTCTTAGTTACGCTTCGTACACTTCCTCAAACACCAATAACACCAACACCCCCACCAAAAAAGAAGCATAGTAAACCTGAGTCTCCTCGTGTAAAACCAAAGCCAATACCTAAAAAGAGTACGGTAAAGCAAAAACAAAAAGAGTCAAAAAAGCCATTACCTAAACCAAAAAAAAGAGAACCAAAGCCTCATAAAAGTAAGCCTAAAAAACATAAACCTCTCTCAACAAAAGAGTTGTTTGCTAAAGTAAAAACGCCTAAAAAGCGTACGACACACACTAAAAAGCCATCACCTAAACGTGACCTCTTTAAAGCACAAAAACGGCAATCTAAAGGGATTGAGAACCGTTATGTGAGTCAAGTAAAAGAGAAGTTAATGGGCTGGACAGCACAGAGTGATTATGCTGGAGAGAGGGCTTTGGTTCGTATTCGTGTCTTACCTGATGGCTCTTTTACCTTTCGTTTACGCTCCTCATCTTCTAATCGTGCCTTTAATGAAGGTTTGATTGCCTATCTAAAACAGATGCAACGCTTTGGCTTAGGACACCATAAGGGGAAAAGAGCCTATACCATAGATGTAGAGTTTATTGCTACGGAGTAGTTTTCTTGTTGGATTCATTTTAGAATTAGACGTGATTAATGAAGATTTTAACTCCTCCTTGATACAATGCTTTGTAAATAGTGTTTATAAAAAGGGAGAGGTTGTGAGATATTTATGGTTTGTACTATTATGGGGTTATACAGCACTTTGGGCTGTTGATGCAACCTTAAAAATAGAGAAAGATGTAGAGCAACGTAGCCGTATTGCACTGATTGATGGCTCTGCTTTAGGGAATCAAACTTTTTTTCACATACTCTTATCAGATTTTAAAATCTCAGGACACTTTCTTGTAGATAAAATACATCATCAAGGTACGTTTAGCTCAAACTACCTTCTTCCTCTTTTCCAATCACGTGAATATGTTTTAAAATATACCTTTTCACAAGAGCAGGGGTCACACTTAGGGATACGTCTTTTAAGAGTACGTGATAACAAAGAGGTTTTTCATAAGAGTTATACCATTCCTAGTAGAGGGAAGTATCCTTTCTTAGCACATAAAGCTGTAAGTGATATTAACCACTTTTTGCACTATCAACCCATTGATTGGATAAATCGTTATGTGGTCTTCTCTCGCTATACAACACCACGTAAAAGTGAAATTGTCTTAGCTGATTATACAATGACCTATCAACGTGTTTTAATTCGAGGGGGATTAAACCTCTTTCCTCAATGGGCAGATAAAAAGCAGACATCTCTTTATTACACCTCTTATAATGAGATGCTTCCAACACTCTATTTGTTAAACATCTATAATGGACGTAAAGAGAAAGTACTCTCTTCAGAGGGAATGTTGGTCTGTTCTGATGTCAGTGCTGATGGCTCAAAACTACTTCTAACGATGGCTCCAGAGGGTCAAGCTGATATTTATGAGTGGAACCGTTATACCCATCAGAAAAGACGTTTAACCCATTTTCATGGTATTGATGTCAATGGAAAATATTTAGCAGGAGAGCAACAGTTTATTTTTGTCTCTAACCGTTTAGGCTCAGCCAATATCTTTAAAAAAGCGTTGGGTGGTGCAGGAGTTTCAAAAGCTGTCTATCATGGAAGAAATAACAATGCGTGTGATACCTATGGTAATGAGATTGTCTATATTAGCAGGGAGAGTAACCACGCTTTTAAGTCAAATCTCTTTAATCTCTACTATACAACACTCTCAGGTGCAGAAACCAAGCCTTTAACATCAACGGGTAACAATCAATTCCCACGTTTCTCTATGGATGGTAGTGTGGTACAGTTTATTAAAAGAAGAGGTGCCAGTTCATCAATTGGGTATATAAACTTAAAGAGTCATCAGAGTTTACTATTTCCACTCTCTGGTAAGAAAATTCAATCAATCGATTGGTAAAAGATTAATCTATTTAAAAGGAAGATTTTATGCGTATATCAAGTATAACACTGACACTTGCGACAACATCACTTTTTCTGTTTACAGCATGTGGACAGAAGGTACCTGAAGCACCCATAGACCCCAATATAAGACCTGTCATTACTGACCCAAATGCCTTTACAGATACCCCTGTAATGGTCAATGAGGGAATGGATGCGAATACAACATCATCAGGAAGTGAAGTGATTACTCAAGGTGGTAGAAGTATTGATACGAGTCGTTTTAACAGTAGTGGTAATGGTTTTAGAAGTATCTATTTCCCTTTTGGTGGATATGGTATCTCTCCTCAGATGCAAGCAAGAGTTAACCAAGATGCAGCGATTGTACGTTCATTAAGTAGTGGACGTGTTAAGGTTGAAGGAAATTGTGATGAGTTTGGAACAGATGAGTATAACTACGCACTTGGTTTAAAAAGAGCAAAAAGTGTCAAAGACCATATTGTTGCACAAGGTGCAGACCCAAGACGTATGGTGATTGTGAGTTTTGGAGAGAGTAACCCTGTATGTAGTACACCAACAGATGCGTGTTATAGTCAAAACAGAAGAGTCGATCTTCGTCTTGTAAGGTAAGTAGCGAATGAAGAAACATATAGCGTCTATTTTGTTTTTAGGAACAGTTGCCTATGCAGAACCATCGGTTTATGGTTTTGGTGGAGGCTCTCATGGTGGAGGGTATACAGCTTCAGCCCCTTTAGAGACTAGACAGAGAGTCAATTCTCAACCATCCTATGCACAGCTACAAGCTGAATTAGCTGAACAAAAAGAGCGTATTGATGGTTTAAGTAGTTTAGTAGATGGTTTGAGTACAACACTCAATCAATTACAGCAACAAGGCTGTGGAACAGGTAGTGTTAATACTACATCAACCCTTCAAAGAAAAATTACTTCACTTGAGAGACGTCTTCGTACTTTAGAGTCACACACTACTCAAAAAGAGCCTATTTCTACAACAATGAGAAGAGAAGTAAAACCTCTTCCAGCTGTTGATGCGATTACAAGAAAACCACTTCAGAGTGTAGAAAAAACACTCAACACTTCAGTGAAAAAGCCTACCATTGCCTCTTTATACAGTGAAGGGGTACGACTTTTTCAAAAAAGACGTTATGATGAAGCGAAGAAACGCTTTATAGTGTGTGATAGTAAAGGGTATAAAGCAGCAGCTTCGAGTTACTATTTAGGAGAGATAGCCTACTATACCAAACACTATAAAGATGCTATTTTCTACTTTAAGAAGAGTGCAGGTATTTATGATAAAGCAAGTTATATTGATGTGCTTCTTCTGCACGCAGGTATCTCTTTGGAGCATACGGGCGACAAAGACCAAGCAAGACTCTTCTATGAGAATATTATAGAGAACTATCCTCAACGTAATTCAGCAAAAATTGCACGTGAGAAGTTAAAGAGGTTATAGGTGTTAGGTGGTATCGTTTTAAGAGGGCTTTTGCTTAGCTTATTGATGCTCCCTCTATATAGTGTAGAAGCAAAAAAATTAAACCGTGAGTTAGTACCTCTTTCTAAAACAGTCTTTAAAGTGGTAGATTTTCAAAAAGAGCGTGCTAAAATTGTTGATTTAACGGGGAAAGATTTTATTCTTGTCTCCGTTCGAGAGAAAGGGAGTGATGGGCGTTTTTATGCTGTCGATAAAGATGGTACTGTGTGGTGGAGTGGTCCAGTTACTTCAGGTGCATTAGAGTATAGAAGTCCATCAGGTATTTTTCCTATTTTACAGAAGAAACGTTTTCATATGTCGCATGATTATCCCGATGAGAGTGGGGTGAACAATATGGATTATATGATGCGTTTTACCCGTTTTGGACATGCACTTCATAAAGGGAGTGTCAATTGGATGTCACACGGTTGTATTCATATTGACCCAAAAGATGTGCCAGTCCTTTTTCGTTGGTCACATCAGAATATGCCTGTGATTATTACACGACACAGTTATATGCCATTTGCAAAAAATGACCTGCGTCGTATCTATTTAGATTAATCGCTACAAGCCTAAGGTAAGGGTCTTATAACCCTTGGGCTTTTTTATACGCCTCTTCAATGGCATCAATACACGATGCACGAACCCCACCTCTCTCTAAAGCACTATATCCAGCAGCTGTGGTACCAGCAGGACTCATTACACCATCTTTTAAAAGTGCAGGGTGTTGGGTTTGAATGAGTTTTCCAAAACCTAAAAAGAGTCCTTGCATACTCTTCATCGCATCTTCTCTTTTGAGTCCTTGTTTTACGGCACCATCTGCTAATGCTTCAGCAATGAGGGCTAAGTAGGCAGGTCCAGAACCAGCCAGTGCTGTGGCAATATCTATCTCTTTTTCACTACCGAGCCAGAGTGTTTCTCCAATAGCACTAAGTATTTTAATGGCTTCTTCTTTTTGGGAAATATCTCCTGTGAGGGTGGTCATAGATGCACCTACTGAAGCAGCTAAATTGGGCATACTACGAATGGTAGCATCAGCTGAGAAATGCTCTTTGAGGGCATGTAGTGGTGTACCAGCTAAGACAGAGATAAGCAATGAAGCAGACCCTTTGAGTTGTTTTGCTACCTCTTGAATATTATTGGGTTTTACACACAAAAGAACAGTTTTTTCTCTCATATCGAATGATTCAAGTAGATGTTTCTCAATAGGTGTGGCTAATGCCTCTTCAAAGGCTTGAAGTTTTTGCATATCTCGTCCTACTACCTCAATCTGATAGTATGCTTTTAAACCTTGTGCAAGGCTCAGTGCCATATTTCCATTTCCAATAAACGTAATTGTCTGCATTGTCTCTCTTTTTCATTTTAATAGCAACTATTATAGCATAACTAATTTGCTATAATATGGCAACGATTTAATTTCCTAAGGAGTAGTAGATGGAACAATTTTTAGAAGAGGCAAAGGCATCAAGTAGGGTACTCTCAACACTGAGTGGACAAGAGAAGAATAGCGTTTTAAAGGCGATGGCTGAGGGATTACGACAAAAAAAAGAGTCAATCTTAGAGGCGAATGCTTTAGATATGAAGCACGCACAAGAGCATCAACTCTCTGTGGCATTAAAGGATAGATTGTTTTTAGATGAGGGGCGTATAGAAGCGATGGCAGTAGCTATTGAAGAGATTGCCTCTCTCAAAGAGCCAGTAGGGCGTGTTTTAGATGGGTGGTATGCTGATGCTGGTTTTAAAATAGAGAAAGTCTCTGTTCCTATTGGTGTGATTGGGGTTATTTATGAGTCACGACCAAATGTTACAGCTGACGTAGGGGCATTGTGTTTTAAGAGTGGAAATGTGGCCATTTTAAAAGGTGGGAAAGAGGCAGAACACTCAAATAGAGCCATAGCCAATGTACTTCAAGAGGTACTGCAAGCCCATCAATTACCTAAAGGTGCGATTGCACTTTTACCAGACTCTTCTCGTGAAGGGGTAGCAAAGCTGATTAAGCAAGATAGCTATGTTGACCTGATTGTACCTCGTGGAGGTGAAGCACTCATTAAGTATGTCTCTACTAATGCAACAGTACCTGTGGTAAAACACGATAAAGGGTTATGTCATACCTATATTGATGAAGATGCAGATATAGAGAAAGCTTTGGCTGTGGTTGTGAATGCAAAGTGCCGTCGTACAGGTATTTGTGGGGCATTGGAGACACTTTTAGTAGACAGTGCCATCGCATCAGAGATACTCCCTCATATTAAAGAGGCGTACCAAGCTCACGGTACAGAGTTAAGAGGGTGTGCTAAGACTCAAGAGGTCATCAATGTAACACCTGCTACGGTAGAGGATTATGCAACAGAGTATTTGGACAATATCTTAACCATTCGTATTGTTGATGGGGTAGAGGAGGCGATTGGTCATATTGAGATGTATGGCTCTTCACACTCTGAGTCTATTATTACAGAAAACTACACCACAGCAGAGAAGTTTTTAAATGCCGTAGACGCAGCGTGTGTCTATCTGAATGCTTCAACCCAATTTACAGATGGTGGGGAGTTTGGATTTGGTGCAGAAGTGGGCATTAGCACCAATAAACTTCACGCAAGAGGTCCTATGGGAGTGAGTGAACTTACAACCTATAAGTATAAGATTTA
>Ga0256828_1000225_pt1 | contig 38850 bp, 37 predicted proteins | sample CV88metaG_FD_185993 | JGI IMG/M metagenome (GOLD analysis project Ga0256828, IMG submission 185993) | Hydrothermal vent microbial communities from East Pacific Rise, Pacific Ocean - CV88 | ecosystem: Environmental > Aquatic > Marine > Hydrothermal vents | place: Pacific Ocean: East Pacific Rise...
CTCTTTTAAGATATTTTCTATCTGAAGTGCAGATATCCTTTTACCGGCTATTTTTATAATCTTGTTACTTCTTCCTACAAGCTCAAACCCGCCATCTGCATCTGTTTTGATTATATCTTCTGTTGTGTATGGTTGTTTTAACTCTACAATACCTTTGTTTATAAGATATTTTGATATAAACTCAGATGAGACACTCAGTTTCTCATCATCACTTCTCACCAAAACACCATCCAGAGGGTGCCAAATACTCTCTGTCCCTCTTTTGTATGCTATGCCACCTGTTTCTGTTGAGCCAAAAAGCTGTACAACAGATGTATTGTATTTTTTTTGAAACTCATCCACATCTTGCATACAAAGTGGTGCGGTAGAAGATATAAAGAGTGTTTTTGAGAGGTTTTCATCAGATGGCAGTTTGGCAAGTGCCTTGATAAAAACAGGGGTGGTAACAACAAGTGTATCACCCTTTTTTGCCTCCTCCAAAAGCTCATAAGGCAAAAAATCCTCTTTTACAACAAGCTCAATATCTCCAAAACTCATAGGTAGCAGCAAACCCGCCAAAATACCGTATATATGCACAAAAGGTACACTCACTACCACTCTTTTTATATTGTGGGAGGAGACAACCTTCCTTAGACTCTCCACCTCCAAAGAGAGGTTTTTTTCTGTTTTAAAAGCTCCCACAGGAAAACCGCTGCTTCCAGATGTAAAAAACAAAATTCTAGAATCTTTGTCTATATTTTGTATATTTTGCATCTCATTTATATCGTTGTTGTTATAAAAATTAAGCAACTGAGTGTGATTTGAATCAAAGAGTACAATCTTTTGGGCATTTAGGTATCTTGGTACAAACGATTTTATAAACTCCAGCTTGTTTGCAGATTGTAGATATTGCCATTTTGAAGTTGTCTCAACTTCCCCGTCCAATTTTATTTTTTGCCTCTTTGCATCTGCATAGATATAATCCAAAATCATCTCATACCTTTTATCAAAATCAAAATTGCTCCACATCCAAGAGTGATAACAACACCGATGGAATTTAAAGCAGTTATCGAACTAAAAATCAAAACACCAAAAGCTGAAAATGTACTCAAAAGCGAATATTTTATAGCTGTCATTGTGTTTTGCTCTTTTGTTGAATTTGCCATATATATACCATAGTCTATACCTATTGCAACAACTATAATCAAAGAAAAAAGGTGCATAATATTTATGGTTGTAAAAGTTGTCAATACCGCCAATGTGACACCAAAAGGGAAGAGGATATAATTTAGTGCATATACAAATCTGTTTTTGACACTAAAAAACAAAAGGGCAAATATAAGCACAAGCACACCAAGACCAAACTCAACCAAATCTCTGTACATAGTTTTTGCAGATTTTCTAAACATCTCTTTGACATCAAGCGAGGTAACAAAATCGTACTCTTTTAAAAGTTTTGTATCTTTTACAAAAACAGTGCTGTAATATCTGTTTTTGTCTTTGTAGATACCAAGCCCGTATGATGCAAACAGATCATCATCACCAATACCACACGATATATCTTTTTTTGCAAAAGCATAAGCATCTTTAAAATACCCGTCTCTAAAGCCGATTTTTGATGCTTCTTTGTTAATAAGTCGCTTTAGCTTCTCAAAATCATACTCTTTTAGTTTTTGTTTTTTCTCCATGCAGGTTTTTGTATCCAAAACAAATGATGCCAAAGAAAATGTATCTTTGTACTCTTTTTTTATGGTATGCAGTCTTTTTAGAAGTATCTCTTTTGTTGGTGCTTCTACAACGACGGGGGAATATTTTGTAGAGGAATTGGTTTTGAAAAGTTTTTCAAGTTTAAGGAGGTGTTTGTTTTGGTAATCAAGGTCTCTTATGTTGCCGTTAAAACTAAAATTTGCACCGCCATAACCTATCAAAACAATACTCACAACAAACAAAACAGATGCCGGTATCTTGTTTTTGGATTTTTGAGTTTGTTGTTTTGGCAACTCTTTGTAGGGTTTTATATCCAGATATACAAACACAAAAGTAAAAAGTACATAGGCAAACGAAAGGGACAAAAGAGCAAATATAGATATCTGAGATATAAGGGGAATAGGCAAAAATGCCAATATAACAAATGCCGCAACTGTTGTCATATATCCAAAAAGTACATTTTTGTCCACTTTTTTACAGCTTTGATAAAAATTATGAAAATGGTAGTGCAAAAGATAATCTATACTCACAGCAGTAAGGCTCATACCAAATGCCAAAGACAATACACTAAAGTTTTCTACAAACAAAGCACATATTAAAGTAGCAAAAAGCATAGAAGAAGCAAGTGCCACAAGTGTATGAAAAAGAAGTTTCATATTTTTGAGCAACAAAAAATATACAAAAAGCAAAAAGAGTGTAGAGATAACCATAATCAACTCTACATTATCCTGTATTTTTTGCGAATTTTCCACTGTATAAAAAAACGGTGCAAAAACCACGACATCTTTGTATTTTAAAACAATCCTGTTTACATCTGTATATAACTCTTTTGAATAGTTCATATCTGAAGGATCTATATCTGTTACAACCCTCATCAAAAACCCATAATCTCCAAGTGTGATATAACTGCCCCTATGGCTTTTTGCCAAAACATCACTGCTCTTTAATGAAAACAAAGAGAGTGGATCACTTTTGTTTACATTGGTATAAAAAACAGAAGAAAGCTGCTTGTCATAGACCTCTTTGAGCCTTTTTTTTACCCAGCTTTCATCTATCTTTTTATTATCAAAATCTGCTAAAACACCATAATGGCTTTTATAGTATTGTTGTATTTTCTCAGTTGGTACAATGGAGTAGTATATATATTTTATATGTTTTAGCTTTTTAAACTCTTTTGCAAGTTGGCGAACCTTTTTTTTTGATTTTGAATCAAACCCCTTCACAGCAACAAGCATCTCTCTTGAATACCCAAGATTATTTGCTATGCTAAGTGTCTCTATGCTCTTTTTATCTGCAAAAAGAGACAGCAGATTTGTAGAGAGGTGCAAAGAATCTTTTGAAAATATTCCAACCAGCAAAAGGGTGAAAAGTATTGTAAGGTTTATATGTTTAGCCATCTATCGTTATGCTTATCGTATCGTTGTTTTGCAAAAAAAGTTTGATATTGTGAAAGAGTTTTGAATCCTCTTGAAGTTGGATATATTTTATATAGTTTTTTATAGAACCGGTTGGTGTCAATATCTTCATACCATCTTTTTGCGATATATCAAACATCTCAGAGATCTCAGAGCTATCCCCTCTGTGTATCAAACCCAAAAGCTCAAAATACTGTGCCATCTGTGCTTTTTGCAACGACGGAAGCTCAATCTCTCTACCCTCTTGAAGATAATGCAAATCATCATCTTTGTATATCAACTCTTTTTTTGCTTTTGGATATACAATTTTCAATCCGTCGTTGAAAAACTCTATAACCCCATCTACCTGAGTATAACGACCAATAGCATCGCTGTATCTTAACTCTGTAAAATTGTAACTCTTTGCAAAGAGAGTGGTTGCAAAGAGTAAAAAAAGCAAAAAAGTTCTAAACATTATTTTAGTATCTCGTATGTTTTTTCAAGAGCATATTTTGATGAAGTTACAAAACTGTTACTCTCATCCCATACATAACCGCTCAAAATAGAGATGATTTTTTTTGTTACCTCTTCATTTTTGTCATCTGAGAAAAGGATTGTCTGAAGTGTACCGTCATACCATGCATTTACATAATCTCTAAACACATCAATACCCATCATCATATAGTCATCATACTCAACTTTATAATCTACATCTTCACCTTTTAACTCTTTTGCGGTAAGCTCAGCCGCTTTTGCACCAGACTCAAGAGCCAAAGTAACACCAGATGAGAAAACAGGATCCAAAAACTCAGAAGCATTACCTGTGAGTATAAAATTTTTGTCGTGCAGTTTTGTAACTGCTGATGAGTATCCGCTCAAAGAATCCACATCTGCCAAAAGTTTTGAATCTGCATATCTTTTTGCAGTGTGCGGGTATGTATATATGATATGTTTCCAAAACTCATCATCACTCATACCAAATTTTTGAAAATATGCCTCTGTACAAACAATACCAACAGAGGTACTGCCGTCTGAGAAAGGTATATTCCATATCCATGCTTCATTATCACCATAAACATCTATAAATATATATCCATCTTTTTCATCATCTGGTCTTACATCTTTATCTACCCTTGCAAATGTTGCACGACGAAATTCCAACTCAGAATCTGCTCTTAAATTCAACAAACGGGGCAGTACATGACCATACCCTGAAGCATCAAGCACTTTTTTTGCTTTGTAAAGTTCCTCTTCACCTTTTGCATTTTTTACAGTTACGATATTTTTCTCTTCATCATAGGCAACTACCTCTGTTTCATACTCAACATCACACCCTTTTTGCTCAGCATCATCTATGAGTATTTTGTCAAAGATCTCCCTTTTTACCTGAAATGAGCTACCCCATTTTTGACCAAGATTTTTGGAAAAATCAAGTGCGGTATAACCACCGTTTGCATTTTGAAAAACTGCTCCACCTTTAAATTGAAAACCAGCTTTCTCAACTGCTTCTAGCATATTTGCATCTTCAAGAAGCTCATTACATCTTGGAAGCAAAGACTCCCCTATAACAAACCTCGGCATCTTCAGTTTGTCAACAACTTTTACATCAAAACCCTCTTGAACAAGTTTCGCTCCAGCAATAGAACCAGCAGGACCAGCTCCTATAATAAATACATCTACCTCTCTCATGACTACCAACTCCTTTAGTTAATTTGATATTATAATAAAAATTTGTTTAAGTTATCTAAAAGCACTAACCTTTACAAATTTATATCTCTCTTCAAAACAGTCTATATAGATAATATCTGTTTTGTTTTGCAGTGCCTGATTGACAAAACTGCTTGGTATTGTCTCAAAATAAGCACCTGTGTTGTTGTTTTTTAGCTTTGTACACCTCATAGAGGTTATAACCTTACACTGAGCATTTTCAACGACGGAGAGTATCTCATCATATGTATAAAATTTCATGTCAAACTCTATCTCACCTATGGCATCTTTACTCTTTAGAGATAATTTTTGATAATTTACACTGCTTGTAACATCCACCTCTTCATCAACACCAAGTACCCTTTTTATGACCTCTTTTGGGTTTGTTGCCAAATCTATTGCACCTAGTATTGCATCTTTTTTTGATGAATTTAGAGATGTAAAGACACTGATAAGGGTATTTATATATGTAAAACGGTTTGATATCTCAAATATATTTTTGTCTCTCAAGCCAAGCGAAACAGAGACATAGTAGCTTGTTGTATTTCCAAGCATATTTATAAAATCAAACGGTTTTATAAAATCTTTCTCTTCGCAGACATATTTGTTTGTTCTTTGCAAAACATCTATATTTCCCACACCACTTGTGATAAAAAGCTCATCCAAAGGTGATATCTCTGTTTTGTCTTTTAAAAGTTGAGCACCATAAACTGCCAAATGTATAAAAGAATCCTGCCTTCTTGTATCTAGCGAATATTTTGTTTTTAGCTCCCCTTTGAGAGCTTTGGCATCTATATCGCCACTAAAACTGCTTATAGCTTTTACATATAGTTTCATCTTATCTCTTTTTTGACAAGTACTGAGGTATTGTTACCGCCAAAACCAAAATAATTCAGCATAAATGTACCGTCTTCACATGGTTTGTGATTTAGCAGTGGAACATACTCATCTATTATAGATTTTTCATGGTTTATTGTTTTTGGGATAAAGCCATCATCAATACACGAGATCAACATTGCCAACTCCAATACACCACAGGCTCCGAGTGTATGACCGACATATGGTTTTAGAGTAGTAAAAACCACATCTGGAGAAAAAACTTTTTTGATAGCATTTATCTCTGAGAGATCGTTTGTCAATGTACTTGTTGCATGTGCCTTTATCGCTGTTATATCATCTGTTTTGACATTGCAAAGCTCCATAGCCCTATTTATCACCTCTGCATACTCATCACCCTGTGGGCTTACAGATGTTATGTTTAAGGAGTTGCAGTTTGAATATCCGCCAAGCAAAGACCACTCTGAAGTATCACTGCCAAGCAATACACCAGCAACTGCCTCCCCAAGCACAAGACCGTCTCTTGATATATCAAAAGGTTTTTGGATACTGCCTGAGAGCAGTTTCATAGAGCTAAAACCATCACTCATCATCTGTGAAAAAACCTCAACACCTATAACTATGGCATGTTTTACAACACCGCTGCCAATGAGATTTTTTGCCTCAAGCAAAGCATTCATGCTTGATGTACAGGCTGTACTTATTGTCATTGTATATGGGTGTAGTCCAAGCTCATCAGATATCTCACAGGCAAAAGAATCTATACTTTTTTTAGCTGAAGTATAAGGCTTTTTTTTGTAATCATAAACAGTGCTTTCAACTGCCTCGACAAGATGTGTATCTACAAGTGAAGTACCGACAAACAACACAGTATCTGCTTTTTGCTCATCACTTAGAGTTTTTGCTATTTGTATCACGATATCTTTTATTATCTTTTTGATGGCAGAGACTGATTCGCTCGATTTTTCTTCAAAAAGATAGTAGGGTATCTTCACACTCTCATTGAGAGTTGAGACCTCTTTGTAAGATATATCTATATCTGTATCTTTTATAGCTTTTAGAGTCTGTTTTGTATCTCCCTGAGAAGTTTTGACTTTGTAATCTAATATATATACACTATGCATTTTGTTCTTTTATATACTCTGCCAAAGCATCTATGGTGGTTACAACCCTCCTAAACTCTTTAGGATCGGGCAATCTTATACCAAACTGGTTTTGTAAACCCATTGAGATTTGTAAAGCATCCAAAGAATCAAGATCTAAACCACTTTTGTTTGAAAAAAGCTCAACATCATCTGCGATATCTTCTACAGATATATCATCTTTTTCACACTCATCAATAATCATCTTTTTTAGATCAAATTTCAATTTCTCTATATCCACTTACAAACCTTTGTTGATTTTTGTTTGTAATAATAACATAGATATTATTAAAGATACCACCCCGATAACAACAAGCCCTGTAACATTTGTTATAACCCCGTTAAGATCTGCTGATTTCAAGAAGATATCCAAAAACCCATCCAATCCCCACGACATAGGCGATATTACAGTCAGTTTTTGCATCATTTCAGGCATAATAAATTTCGGTACCATAACACCCCCTATAGCACCAAAGAGGATATTTAGCAACCCACCTACCGTCGTTGCAACCTCACTCGATTTTGCACTTACAGCTATAAGTGAAGATATCCCAACCGCAGCAATACTAAGCGATAAAGAAACAGCACCAAGAGCCACCAAAGAGCCGTTAATCTCAAGTGCAGGAGTATCAAAAAGTGGTACTATATAGATACCCACAAAAAGCATAATAACCACTTGAACCTGATTTATAAAGATATATGGCAAAGTTTTTGACACAACAAGAGAGAGAACAGAAACATTCATAGAACTCAGCCTTGAGAGGGTGTTTTGTTTTCGCTCGTTTACATATATGGTTGAGAGGGGTATGATAACAAAAAACATCCCAAAAACTATCCATGAGGGAACACTCTGCTGTGTTGAGTTTGGTATATCTTCAGAATCGTTATATGTAACACTGTAAACATCATCAGAAGATACATTTATACTGGGCAGTTTCCCAACATCATCTGGAAGTTCATCTTCAATATTTTTTGTCAATACAGATAATTTTGCACCAAGTATATGCTCAAGCAACATCCCTTTACATGCTTCTATCTGGTCACTTTTGATAGAACCCAAAACAGCTATCTCTATCTTTTTACTCTCATTGTTTTCATATCCGTCAGGGATTTTCAATACAAAATTTGCATCCTGATTATCTTTTACTATAACAAATTTTTTATCTTTTTTGATGTTTGTTATAATTTTCTCACTCATTACACTTTTGTCAATATCATCAAGAGACAGTCTAAACTCAACACTTTTGCTGTTAAACTGATCTCTCATGGCAACAGACATAATAAGTATAAAAACAGCAGGCATCACAAAAAGTGCCATGATGGCATGTTTGTCCCTAAAAACAAGCAAAAACTCTTTTTTTACCATAGCTTTAAACATCATATATCCGTCTTTTGCAAGAAATGTTTCTCAAGATTTGATGAACCATAATTGATATTTTTTATCAATATATTATTTTCCTTGCATATTTGCAAAATATCACACAGGTTTGATTCAACACTCTGTATAGTTGTATCATCTATAAAATTCAAGCCCAAATCGTGTGCCTTTGATGAATAGACTGTTTGTATTGTTATTGTATCTGTATTACGATTTGATATCAGATCCTCAACACTGGAGTGTTCTATGAGCTGACCTTTGTCTATAATGGCAACCTCATCACAAATCTTTTCTATCTCATTCATATAGTGGCTTGTATAAACAACAGTTATCCCAAAATCTTTGTACCCTTTTATAGAATCCAAAATCTCGTTTCTGCTTTTTGGATCTATACCGACAGTCGGCTCGTCAAAATATATAATCTGAGGATTGTTCAACAACCCGATAGATATATTCAATCTTCTTTTTTGCCCCCCTGACAAAGAAGATGCCTTTTGTTTTAGCAAATCCTCCAAAGAGTTTATCTCTATGGCATTTTGTATATCTTGTGCTTTGGCATTTTGGATTTTTGCAAAAAAATCAAGATTTTCCTCTACACTCAAATTTTCATAAAATGCAAAATTTTGTGGAATTATAGAGCTGATTTTTTTTATATCTTTTATATCTTTTGATATATCAAACCCACAGATATTGACACTTCCGCCATCTGGCTTGACAAGTCCGTTAAGTACAGAAAGCAATGTGGTCTTACCCGCACCGTTTACACCAAGCAAACCAAACACAACCCCTTTTTTTATATTCAAAGAAAGCCCGTCTAATGCCTTTTTGTCTTTATATCTTTTTGTAAGTTGTTTTATCTCTATCATTTTTTGTTTTTTTCACAAAATTCCAAAAGTTTTTGATAGACTTTTTTCTCTTGTGATGCTATATATTCTAGTTTATCGGCTATATCATCATAATGTATCGGTTTTTTTGATTTTACAGCTTTTGCAACCATAAGTGCAAAATCTCTAAACTCATCTCCAACCTTCAAAAGCATATCACTGGCTTGTATAAGTGTTTTGTCCTCATCATATATCTTGGCTGCTTCTCTTAAAAAAGATGCATACAGATACCTAAATCCGGCACCACCTGTACCTATCTCCTCTTGCATCCTTACAATATGTCCCAAGAACAGTTTTGCATATCTTTTATCTTTTGCTTTTAGTTTCCGTATAGATTTTGCAAGATAAAAAATACCCTTAAGCCCTGCAATAGGCACAGGTGTCTTGAGCATGGATTTTGCAACTTTTTTGATACTTTTTAGGATAATTGGCTTTAAATCTATATCTTTTGGCACACTCAAAGGGTAATAAAGTAACCCTTTTGGAGCCATTGCCCCTTTTACAAACCTTGCTTTTGAGAGTGATGCTTTGTCACATTTTTGTGTAAATTCAAATACAGGATCACTTATATTGTATCCATCTTTGTCTTTGCCAAATACCAAAAGATTGTGAGCATTAAAATGAAATCTCATCTCATCCGGAAAATAAGGAAGCCAATACACAGATGTCTGTACACCCACGATTTTGCCCTCAGCCAAAAGCTCATCAAGTCTATCTTCACCCTTTTTTTTGTTTGAAAATGTTTCTAGTTTCATCTTGACATTTAGATTTTTTTGGATATTTTTGATAATAGACTTTGGCATACTCCGATAAGCAACCAAAGGCATACCGCCCATCTTTAAAAAAGGCAGATAAGCAAATGTCAAAGCAGAGGACAAACCAAATACCATAGGCTCACTCAGATCAAGCCCATAGTGCCTTAACATAGATGACATAACACCACTTTCGCAGTGTGCAGAGTGTTTGTGGTCAAACTCAATCACATTCATAATTTTTCTCTTTGAGTGTTTTTAGTTCTTCTGGCTCTATCCCCATGGCTTCAGAGTATATGCCAAGTCTTTTATCGCTTATTTTTGCAAAAACATCTGGTTTGAAATCTCTTTTGATTCTCCATTTGAAAAAGCCTGTGGATTCACTTAGAAGCTGTATATCCATCCTTACAAAGTACATATAAAAATACAAAGGGGATTTAAGCCCTTTTTTCACTTCGCAATATGCCTCTTTTTCATGTTCTATAAGATCGTGCAGTGCCTGTTTTGTTACAACCTCTTCTGCTTTCCAGCCAGTTGAACCTACCGCTTTTATCTCACCGTTTTCATCTTTGGCATATATAGCTTTTTTGTTTTTTGCATATGTTGAGCTGTCATCTTGCGGAACAGTTGTTATATCCATCTCTATACCACTTCCAACAACATAAAGGCAGTAGAGAATCTTCCACTCTCAGGGATATAACATAAAATTTTCTCACCCTTTTTAAGCTTATCAGAGTTAAAAATCTCCTCTAACATTATATATATGGAGGCAGATCCGGTATTGCCTTTGTAAGGAAGATTTGTAAACCACTTGTGCTGAGGTATATCACAACCCGCTTTTTTCATTTTTTGGTACACTTCATCTCTAAAAAAACCAGACGAATAGTGTGGCAAAAACCAGTCTATATCTTTTGGATCAAACATCCCTTTTTGCAACATTGTTGAGAGTGCTTTTGCCACTGTGTATTCCATCACATTTTCGTTTAGCAGTTTTACATCCTGTTTGATTGCAAAGATAGATTTCTCAAGCCACTCTTTTGGCTCGTATGTTTTCCAGCCTCTAAGCGATCCGTCGTTAAGCTTTTCACCACCGGCATACATACAAGTTGGCATCTCATTTGCATAAGAGACAGAAAATATTTTATCTATTTTTAAAGATATTTTATCTGTATTTGGTTGCAAACTCAAAGCGATAGCACCCGCACCGTCACTAAGCATCCATCTCAAAAAATCTTTTTCAAAAGCTATCTCATGGTGTTTTTCAAGCTCATCTACTTTTGATTCCACTTCAGGCTTGAAATTTTCACCCCTCATCATACTTGAAACATTCTCACTGCCTGTTGCAATTGCACTCTCAATCTCTCCGGCTTTAAGTGCATTAAAAGCATACTTCAATGCACTGACACCACAAAGACATATACCTGATGTTGCCACCACTTCCATAGGGTGACACTCCAGCTCACCATGAACCATACTCGCATGATTTGGCATAATCTGATCTGGTGTGGTAGTACCGCATGAAAGTAGTTCAACACTGCTTAGATCAAGCCCCTCAGATACAAGGTTTTTTATGGCATTTGCCGTAAGTTGTGCATTTGTGTGTGTCATCTCTCTTGTTTTTGGATCTATTGCATAGTATCTTGTTTTGATTTTGTTAGATCTCAAAATCACCCTTTTTGCACGGGAGGGCTTGTCTGCAACCTGCCCCAAAACTTTTTCAATATTGTCATTATCAACAGCTTCGTTTGGTAAAAATGCCGCAATTTTGTTTATATATACTTCTCTCATAAATATCTACCCTACCTGCTTTTATCTTCCACTTGGAAGTTCATATTGTTTTTGCATCTCTTTTAGTTTTTCTTTTCTAAAAATATTCAAAATCTTTTGTGCCAATACATTAAGAGGAACAACACTCAAAAGTAAAAGAAATAAAAATACAAAATATATTGTTATTGTTATTTTTCTTCCCAGTGAATATTTTTTACCAGAAAATTTGATAATCTTTGTCCACACCAAAAAACTTCTGTGAGCTATCTTCTCTGTTGCTATGAGTTTTGCATTTACATTAACAGCACCAAGGTTTCTTAGCATCGGTTCATCTTGTTTTTCTTTGTTTTGTTTTAGTGCACTGTTTAGTCTCTCCCCAAAACGGGCACACTTGTCTATATCTTTTTGTGTTATACCTGAAGATGGCAAAGATCTAAAAAATCTTTTTTTGCCTGTAAGCATCCATGTAGGCAATGTTATAAGACTTATAACAGAACCACTCTGATCTGTAAGTGCAACATGGTCAAGATGCCTTGCTCCAAGATCTTTTAGTATTTTTTTTACTTTTTCCTGTGCCAAAATCCACATATCGCGACATGCAACTACACTAACGACGGGCTTGTCTTTAAATATCTTTTTTGCCTCTTGAGATTGCAAAAATGCACTCATAGGGATAGACGGAGACATATACCAAACTGTATATCCAAGGATAATGAGATCATAATCATCCTCTATATCTTCAATATCTTCTATCTCACATCCGTCCATATGTACAGATTCTGGAAATTCATCAAAAAAAGTATAAAAAGGCCATGGGAAAGGGTATGGTTTTTTTGGCTTTATTGCCCTCATATCTACTTTTATCTCATCATCACCGAGATTGAGTATAAAGTTATCAAGAACATCTTTTAGCTGCCCGGTTTGTGAATAATAAACTACCAATACTTTTTTCATAACCACACCATGTTTTATTTTATACGATTATACACCATAGATACTTTAAAATCAATAATTACTAAAGATAAAGAGCTATTTTTTTTGTTCCGTCGTTGTAGAGGTTTACAACCTGCATCAAATCATTTAAAGATTCTATCACACCATCTTCTTTGTAATCACCCAACTCTTTGGCATCTTCTTTTTCAGCAATAACTCTCAAAACAACACCCGCACCAGCCTCAAGGTATTTTGTACAGCTGTTCACATCCTCTATATTTTCTATATCAAGACACTCAGTTGCCACACACAACACATCCTCACCACTTACAAGTGATTGCAGAGCCGCTGTTTTTAGAGCATCTTTTGAGCTGTTCATACCAGAAGATATGGTGATTATCTCATCTTTGTCACCATTTAGAAGTGAAAAATATGAGGGAGCAGAGTTGTACACACTGTTTTGAAAAAGGGTTGGACTTATCTGTGTTTTGTTCAATATGGCATCTGTTATGCCGACGGTGGACTGCAACTCACCAAAAGCAGAAGCATAAACAATCTTACCACCCTCAAAACCGCACATATCTGCAAGATAGAGCATAATTTTTGCATTTCTTGTGAGTCGTCGCCTTATTATCATCTTTGGCACAATCCTTTTTTCCTGCAAATCCTCTATCTTTTTTACTCCATACACCTTATAACCGCTTTTTATCTCCAAAACAACTCTCTTAGCCATCACTTATACCTTTTTGAAAATAACAGATGTATTGTTGCCGCCAAAAGCAAAAGAGTTGCTCAGTACATATTTTACATCTTGTTTTTTATTTTGTTTTAAAACATTGACATTTTGGTTTTGTGCTTTTTGAAGATTTGCCTGAGAAGGTATCAGAGAGTGTTTTATAACCTCACAACTAATGATAGCCTCAATAGCCGCAGCGGCACCAAGAGTATGTCCTGTTATCGCTTTTGTAGAACTCATACAAACATCTGAGCCAAAAAGTTTCTCAACACCAAATGCCTCAACAGTATCGTTTGCCAAAGTGCCTGTACCGTGAGCATTGATATAATCTATATCCTGTGGTTTCAGTTTTGCATCTTCGAGGGCATTTTGCATAGATTTTATTGCACCTGATGCACTCGGATCCGGATTTGTCATATGGTATGCATCACTACTTGCTCCCACACCAACAAGCTCAACAGAATCTTCACTTTGTTTGTTTTGCAACAAGATAGCACCTATTGCTTCTGAAACATTCATCCCCTCTCTAGCCTCATCAAATGGTTTGCATACATCACAGGACAAAACACTCAAAGCATAAAAGCCACAAACAGTTGTATAACACAAAGCATCTGCACCCACCACCAAGATATTGTCATAAGCACCCACATTTATAAGTCTTTTTGCCAACAAAAGAGCATTGGCACTTGATGTACAGGCAGTTGAGATGGAACGGTTTGAGACAAAATGAAACATATCATCCAAAGATTGTGCAACAACACTGATTGCATGGCGGTCAGGATCTATATTTTTATAGTTTTTATCCCTAAAATAATGCCCTTCACTCTCTTTCATACCACCCACTGATGAACCAACTATAAGAAGTGTATCGTGAAAATTATCAAGATTTGATTTTTGCAAAACATCATCTACGACTTTATGCAAAAGCTCAAAAAAGTCATCATATTTCATCATCCCAAGACCAACCTGTGTATCTTGCATATAAGTTTTATCGAGAGTTATACCTGTTTTGTGGTTGTAGATTGAGTGCATTAGATTTTTTGTATCTCCGGCACAAGACTCAGAGGCATAGTTGTTTACAAATGCTTTAATCATTTCATTTCCTGTTTTTTGCATACCACAAACAAGCAGTTGTGATATGCAATTGGTAAATTGTGGTTATTTTGTTTTGCGAGATTCTCTTTTTCTGTCTGTTTCTTTTAGGAATTTTTTACGGATTCTTATGCTTTTTGGTGTAATTTCCAATAGCTCATCATCCTCTATCCACTCCAATGCTCTCTCCAAACTCATATCACGGTATGGTACAAGTTTGATAGCCTCATCTGCTCCGCTTGAACGAACATTTGACTGTGCTTTACCTTTGATAGGATTTACAACCAAGTCGTTTGAACGGCTGTGTTCACCAACAATCATACCTTCATATACTGTTGTTTGTGGACCTATAAACAATACACCGCGGTCTTGAAGATTGAAAAGTGAAAATGCAAGTGTATCTCCGTTTTCCATAGAGATCAAAGCACCATAACTTCTACTCTCAACTCCACCACTGTAAGGACGGAACTCCAAGAAAGAGTGGTTCATAACACCCTCACCTTTTGTATCGGTCAAAAACTGCCCACGAAATCCAATCAATGCTCTTGCAGGTATTTCAAACTCAATTCTCTGAAAACCCTGCCCCATAGGAAGCATAGATTTCATCTCAGCTTTTCTCTTGCCGAGTCTCTCTATAACTGTACCGCTCAAATCTTCTGGAACATCTATAACAAGGTGTTCAAAAGGTTCACATTTTACACCCTCAATCTCTTTTATAATAACTTCAGGTCTTGAGATAGAAAACTCATAATCTTCCCTTCTCATATTCTCAGCAAGTACTGTTATTTGCAGTTCACCACGACCAGATACTTTGAATTTTCCCTCACCAACAGTCTCCAGTTTCATTGCAACATTTGTTCTCATTTCAGCTTCAAGTCTGTCACGAAGTTTGTTACTTGTTACATGTTTACCCTCTTGCCCTGCCAAAGGTGAATCATTTACAGCAAATACAACTGTAAGAGTAGGTTCTTCAACATGCATAGGATCAAGTGCAACAGGGTTTAGAGGATCTGCAATGGTATCACCTACATCCACTGTCTCCATACCTGCAAATGCAACTATATCACCAGCTTCTGCTTCCTCAATCTCCATACGGTTAAGCCCGTGAAAACCTATAAGTTTTGTGATTTTACCCTTTATCATCTCACCGTCTGCTTTTGCAAGCATAACATTGTCACCTTTTTTTACCCTACCGTTAAATATACGGCTTATACCGATTTTACCAACATAGTTGTCATAATCAAGGGTAAAAACCTGAGCCTGAAGGCTATTGTCTGGAGAACCTTCTGGTTGTGGAACATCATTTATGATTGTCTCAAAAATACATTCAAAATCACCATCTTCATCATCCATATCAAGTTTTGCCATACCATCTCTAGCTGCTGCATATATGATAGGAAAATCCTGTTGGTCATCTGTTGCACCCATATCTGCAAAAAGATCAAACATCTCATCTACAACTCTATCTGGTTCTGCTGATGGTTTGTCTATTTTATTTATAACAACGATAGGTTTTTTACCGAGTGCCAACATCTTTTTAACAACAAATTTTGTTTGTGGCATAACACCCTCATAAGCATCTACAAGCACCAAAACACCATCAACCATCTTGAGTACCCTCTCAACTTCACCACCAAAATCGGCATGTCCCGGAGTGTCTATTATGTTGATTTTGTAATCTTTGTATCTTATGGCTGTATTTTTTGAGAGGATTGTTATCCCTCTTTCTTTTTCCAAATCATTAGAGTCCATTGCTCTTTCATCATGGTGTTCATGTGAACCAAATGTACCTGATTGTTCTAATAACCCATCAACCAAAGTTGTTTTACCATGGTCAACATGGGCAATAACTGCGATATTTCTAATCTTTTGCATATAAGTGTTTCCTTCTTGGGAAAATTTTTCGCGATTATACCCAAAATAACATTACATATTGCCAAAACTAATGATATACTTATATATTGTCAAAAGCTGTGGATATAAAAAAATATATAGATTTATATATAAACAAATAAAAGAGGATAAAATGTTTGAATATCCAAATGAATTATATAATATATTTGAGAAATTGGATAATCTTAATGCAAAACCAATAATAGTAGGCGGTTTTGTAAGAGATACCATACTTGGTATAAAAAGCAAAGATATAGATATAGAGGTCTATAATGTATCCTCATACGAAATACTTTTTGAAATATTAAAAGAGTTTGGTCACCCCAATATTGTCGGCAAAAGTTTTGGTATCTTAAAACTTTCTCTAAATGGGTTGGAGATAGATTTTTCCCTCCCTAGAAAAGATACAAAAACATCAAAAGGGCATAAAGGTTTTATAGTACAAATTGACAAAAATCTCAGTTTTGAAGATGCTGCAAAAAGAAGAGACTTTACAATCAATGCCATAGGATACGATCCTTTGAAAAATCTGTTTTTGGATCCCTTTGAGGGTAAAAAAGATTTGCAAAACAAAATACTAAAAGCGGTAGATTCAAAAACTTTTGTACAAGATCCGCTAAGAGTTCTAAGAGGGGTTGTGTTTTGTGCAAGATTTGATCTTGAGATGGATGAAGAGTTAAAAAAACTCTCCTCAGTGATGATAGAAAAAAACATGCTAGAAGAGTTACCAAAAGAGAGGATTTTTCAAGAGATAATAAAACTCCTAAAAAGATCAAAACGACCATCTGTTGCCTTTGAGATACTAAAAAATATATCACAAAACAGATATTTTGATATTCAAAAAAATGAGTTTGAAGAGTTTTTAAAACTTGTTGATGAGATTGTAGTGATAAAACCAAACAAAAATATACTAAACAAACTAACAAACATAATAATTGGTATTTTATACAACACTACACCTCTAAAATCTCTAAAAACTGTTATAAAAGATATAACAGATCCAAAACCCCTTCTTATGGGCAGAGATCTTATAGATATCGGGTTAAAACCATCCAAAAAATTCTCTTTGATACTCCAAAAACTCTATCAGGCACAACTAGAAGGGAGATTTAATACCAAAGAGGATGCAAAGAGGTATCTAATCTCCCAAAACATCCATTTTTCTTTTTAATTCAGCCATTTCACTTATGTTGTTTATAGCTTTTTGAAGTGCATCTTTTAGTTTTGATTCATATATCTGTTTGTTATCTTTATCAAATTTTTTTATAACATCATCATAAAATGTTATAAATTCCTGTATCAACTCCACTGCAACTACTGTTATTTTTGTATGTGATGCCACAGATATAACAAGATCAAAACCCTTTTTCTTTTTAGAATCCATATCATCTATCTCTATATATCTTTTTTCACCGTTTTTTGTTGTAAGTTTTTTCAAAATCTCTATGAGACCATCTTCATCTATCTCAAAATTAAGTATTTTGTTATTGATATATGCTCTCATATCTGTTAAATTCATTTTAGATATTTTTTCTACAATTTCTAAATGTTTTTTATCACTTTGAGAAACATTGTCTTTGTTTTTACCTAAAATTTTGCCAAACATATTATTTGCCTATTTTTGAACTGTCAATCTCTATAACTGTATGTACATTACCTCTGGGGTTATAATCTGCTACAATTTTCATATATTTTGGTTTTAGCTTTTTTTCCAATACACCGTATATCTCATTTGCAGAATCTTCATGCGATATATGCTTTTCTCTAAAAGAGTTTATATAAAGTTTTATAGCTTTTAATTCCACTACCCATTTGTTTGGTATATACTCAAGATATATTGTCGCATAGTCTGGATAACCACTCCTTGGACAAAGACATGAAAACTCAGGCAGAGTCATCTTGATTAGATAATCTCTTTTATGTTTGTTTGGCCAAATTTCCAAATCTTTTTTTATATCAAATTTTTTAATTATTTTCTCACCGTATTTCATCTTCTTCTCCGTTTTGGTATATTTTTAATTCACAAAGATATTTGCCCTGTAGATAATCCACCCCTGTTTGTTGTGCAAACTCTTTCATCTCCTGTGTTTGGATATTTTTTATCCATGTTTTTACACCTTTTTTGTGTGCCATGGTATTAAAACCCTCCACTATCTCTTTGTTTTTTATATTTTTTGTATAATAACTGTCAAATCTTACTATATCAATATCCAAATCTCTCAAATACAAAAAACTTGTATGGATAGCACCCAATCTGTCTATAACTATCTTTATACCCATAGATCTTAATGTGTTTATAGTCTCTTTGTATTTTTTTATCTGTGAATAATACTCCATCTCACTTGTTATAAACATCATCTTGTTTTCTATCATTGGGTATTTTACTAAAATTTCTTTTATTTTTATTAAAAAATTTGAATTTCTTATAGATGTTGCAGATATATTAAAAGCCAAAATCTCATCAGCAATTATATTATAATTTTTTATACTCTGTTCTATCACCATCAAGTCAAAATCAAGTGTCAAACCAAGTCTGTTTATAACTTTTATATAGTTTTTTGGAAAAAGTATCTTGTTGTTTGATGTTTGCAGTTTTATAAAGCACTCTTTTATAACACTTTTTTCATTTTCAAAAACATCCTGTGTAGCTATAAGAAATTTTTTGTTTTTAATAGCATTTATAACATAAAGATCCAACTCATTTGGATCTAGTGATTCCTCTGTATATGGTGTTTTTAGATCCTTTTGAAGCTCAAAAAGCTCCTCTATCATATAATCAATCTGAGTAGAAAAATTGGTATCTGTAATAGTAGCTAGTAACTGTATCTCAATATCATCTATTTTAAAATCTTCAACTTTAAGGGACAAAAGTTCAAGTACTGTTTTATATTCACTTTTGTTGCCTTTTAAACCAAGTATAAAATCTCCACCCTTTATATGTCCGAGGGGGAAATTTTTTATATCTTTGCTTTCAAAATATTTCCCAATCCACAAAGCTGTCTTTTTTAGTATTTTATCCCCGTTTTTAATCCCGTATGTGGTGTTTATATCGTCAAGGTTATTTATACTTATAAGTACCAAAGAGTACTCTTTATTCTCTTTTATCTCATTTTTTAGATATTTGTAGAGATATTCTCTTGTGAATGTTTTTGACACCTCATCTGTAATTCTCATATCAAAACCGTTGTATATGAGATAAAATATAAAATATATACTAAAAGTCAAAAGCAAAACTGCTTCAAAATAAAAAGTAGCCTGTAGAGTCTCATAAGTATTTATAAGTGTGTGTGATATAAAAGCTATAATAAGAGCAAAGATGGGAAGTCCCATCCTAAGAGCAAGTCTAAAACGATACTCTCTCTCTTTTACATGTGGAAGTAACATATCTTATCAAACATCCAAATGTTTAACATCTTTTGCATGAGTTTGTATATAGTTTCTTCTAGGTTCAACCTCATCACCCATAAAGAGTGTAAATGAATCACTTGCAACTTCTGCATCATCTATTGTTACTTGAAGCAATACACGGTTCTCAGGTGTCATTGTTGTTTCCCACAACTGTTCTGGGTTCATCTCACCAAGACCTTTGTATCTTTGGATATAAGCACCTTTTTTAGCATATTCTTTTACATTTTCAAGTTCTACGATTATATCGTTTTCAAAACTCAAATTCCACTCTTGTATCTTTTTAAATATAAAATTTGCCTCGCTAAAATGTGGAGCGGCAAAAAGTTCATCATTTATAAGCAACTCTTCCATACCACCTTTTGTCTGTACAAAAAGGTGTATCTCGTTATTTTCTTCATCTATTCTTTTTGTCAAAATATTGTTGTCTATAGAAGTTAAAAACTCCTCAATCTTAACAAAAAGTTCTTTTGCACCAAGAGCTATGATATCTGGATTTTCTATAAAATATCTTATCAAATCAACAAGAGCATATCTTCTCTCAAGTGCTTCAAGTGAGAGTGCATAATGATCAACCATCTTAAAAAATGCTACCAAATCATTGTGTCCCACACCATCTACATCCAAAGATTCTATACCGTTGTTTATAAGATAATCATTCATTACTCTGTCATCTTTAAAATATATCTCTTTTTTGCCCTTTTTATATCTGTAAAGTGGTGGCTGAGCAAGATAGAGATAACCTTTTTCAACAATATCTCTAAAATATCTAAAGAAAAATGTCAATAAAAGTGTCTGAATATGGCTACCGTCAACATCAGCATCGGTCATAATAATAATTTTGTGATATCTTAGCTTTTCTTCATTATATTCTTCACCAATTCCACAACCCATAGCTGTTATCATATTTGTGATTTCGTCAGATTTTAGAATTTTTTCGAGTCTTGCTTTTTCAACATTTAAGATTTTACCCTTTAGTGGCAAAATTGCCTGAAAAACTCTGTCTCTACCCATTTTTGCAGATCCACCAGCAGAATCCCCTTCCACAAGATATAATTCACATATAGATGCATCTTTGCTTTGACAATCAGCAAGTTTACCCGGAAGAGTACCAACACTCATATGGTCTTTTCTTCTTGTAAGCTCTCTTGCTTTTTTGGCAGCTTCACGACCTCTTGCCGCCATGAGTGCTTTTTGTACGATTGCTTTTGCTTCTATTGGGTTTTCTTCAAAATATTTGCTTAGTATCTCATAAGTTTGTTTTTGTACCAAAGGTCTTACATATGTATTACCAAGTTTACCTTTTGTCTGCCCTTCAAACTGTGGTTCGGGAACACGAGCAGAAACGATAGCAATAAGTCCCTCTTTTACATCATCACCGCTTATTTTTACATCTTTTTCTTTTGCAGCACCGTTTTTGGAGTTGTAATTAGATACAACTCTTGTCAAACCGGCACGAAATCCGGCTTCATGTGTACCACCGTTTGGTGTACGAATATTGTTTACAAAAGATGCTAGTTTTTCTTCATATGCATCGTTATACATCAAAGCTATATCAAACTCTATATCTTCAACTTTTGCACTAAAAGAGTAAACTTTTGATATTTGGGTTCTTTTATTCATATCAGTTACATATTGGGCTATACCACCTTCAAAGTGGTATATCTCTTTTGTGTTTGTTCTCTCATCTACAAATTTTATGGTGATAAACGGGTTTAGATATGCCAGTTCTTTGAATCTTTTTGCAAGATATTCATATTCAAAAGTTATAGTTTCTGTAAATATGGAAGGATCTGGAGCAAATTCAATAGTGGTACCTGTTTTTCTTGTAGTACCTGTTACTTTTAATGGTTCTTGAGGAAGACCTGTTTTAAAATTTTGCTCATGTATTTTGCCCTCTCTGTAAATTGTCATTTTCAGATCAGCAGATAGTGCATTTACGACACTTACACCAACACCGTGGAGACCACCTGAGACTTTGTATGTATCTTTGTCAAATTTACCACCGGCATGAAGTACCGTCAAAACAACTGTAGCAGCACTCACACCCTCTGTGGGGTGCATATCTGTTGGGATACCACGACCATTGTCACTCACTTTACAGGTACCATTTTTTGTAAGTGTTACTGTTATAGTATCACAATGACCTGCCATAGCTTCATCGATAGAGTTGTCTATAACTTCGTAAACAAGATGATGAAGACCTCTGTGACCTGTATCGCCGATATACATTCCGGGTCTTTTTCTAACAGCTTCAAGACCTTTTAAAACTTTAATATTACTAGCACCATAATCTTGCATATATTTTCTCCTATATAACTATCGGCATTACAACCGTTTTAAAATTTTGATCACTCAAAATAAAAGGTAGATTTCCGTCGTTTAATTCTATTGTAAATTCTGATGAATTTATAGAGTTTAAAAAATCAAGCAAATATCTTGAATTTATAGCAACCACAAAAGGTTCTTCAAAATTTGTATTGAAATCTATCTCAGTTTTGGCTTCTATATTGTCATCACTCAAACTTTCAAATTTTATACTGTTTTGAAAAAATGTGATTTTTACATCCATAGAGATAGTTGTGATCTGTTTTATAGCTTCTATCATCAATGCTTTTGGCAACAAAAGGGTATAAGCTATATCTCTTGGAACTATTCTGGAATATTCTGGAAATTTACCGTTTATAAGTTTTGTAAAAAAGGTATATTGTTTTGAAACAATTATGAGATTTGTTTCATCATAATACAGCTCAATATCATCAAAGAAAAGTTTTTGTATCTCTACAATAGCCTTTTTTGAAAGTATTATAGACAACTCATCTGAGCTTTGATTTGAAATATTTACTATAGACAATCTTCTTGTATCGGTAGAAGCAAAGTTAATAACATCTTTTTTGATATCTATTAAAGCACCGTTTAGTTCAAATTTTGGATTGTTGTTATCTATCGAAGGTGTTATTTTTTTAAGAGAATCTATGAGTGAATTAGAATCTATTGTTATTCTTGCTTTGTTTTCGTAAGATGGCAGAGTTGGGAAATCTTCATGCGAAAATGTAGGTAATTTGAATTTTGAGTGTGATTGGGAAATATAAAGCATATTGTTTATAACTTCGAGTTCTATATTGCCATCTTTTAATATTTTTACAATATCTAAAAATTTTCTACCGTTTGCAGTGGTAGAACCCTCTTGAATAACATCTATGTCTCTTACACTTACTTGAAATCCCATCTCATAATCTGTTGCTTTTAATGTTAGAAGTGAATCATAAACATCAAGAGAGACATGGGAAGTTATCTGAGATGTGTCTTTTTTTTCCAAAAAAGGCTGAGCATGTAAAAGGATGTTTTCGATAATTGATTTTGAGATAGTTATCTTCATCTAAATTCCTATTATATTTTATAATTTTAGTATGTAGTAGTAGGTAGATGTGAGAATGTGAATATCACAAAACTACCCCTATCTGAAGAGTTTTATCGATGTGAACAACCGATCCAACTCTTTTCACACATATTCACTTTTATGATTATATCTTTTTTTTGACAATTTTTTACTTTTATTTTAATTTGAAGTTATTTTATTTGTCAATTCTTTGATTTTCATGTTAAAATCTTCATCATTTTCCATCAAAGAGTTTATTTTTTTTAGAGTGTGACTTATTGCAGTATGGTCTTTCATACCAAAATATAATGCAAGTTGTGGCATTGTGTTTTGTGTAAGGTCTCTACAAAGATATATAGCTATTCTTCTTGCATATACTATGTTTCTGCTTCTGCTTTTTGATTTTATTTCACTTGGTTTTATATTTAGATCTTTTGCAACAAACTGTGTAATGGTATCAAGAGTCAAATCTTTTTGTTTTTCCTGAGTGTGGTCTTTTAATATATTTTTTGTAAAATCCAAATCTATTTCAACATTCATCAGTTGAGAGTAAGCATGAAGTTTTGAGAGTATTCCCTCTATTTCACGGACATTGCTCTCTATTACAGTTGCAATATAATTTACAATATCTTTAGATAGTTTTACTTTGTTTATTTCACATTTTTTCTCTATGATGGCTATTTTTGTTTCAAGTTCCGGTGGTTGTATATCTGCAACAAGTCCCCACTCAAAACGGCTTTGAAGTCTCTCTTCAAGACCACCTATCTTTTTTGGATGTTTGTCTGCTGTTAGTATTATCTGTTTTCCTGCACCTCTTAGTGCTTCAAAAGTGTGAAAAAATTCCTCTTGAATAGTGTCTTTGTTGCTTAAAAATTGAATATCATCTATGAGTAAAACATCACATTTTCTATATTTTTGTTGAAATCTTTCCATAGATTTATTTCTTAGGCTTCTAATAAAATCATTTAACAACTGTTCACTTGTTGTATATATTACAATTTTACCCTGATTTTGAAAAACATTACCAGCTGCTTGCATAAGGTGTGTTTTGCCAAGACCGACACCACCGTATATAAAAAGCGGATTATAAGTTTCACCCGCTTTGTCACATACACTTTTTACCGCTGCATAGGCAAACTGATTGCTGCCGCCTACCATGAAGTTATCAAAAGTGTGTGATGGATTTAACAGTGAGTGTTGCACTTTTTCTTTTTGTGTTTTTTGTGTTTTTCTTCTGTCAATTATATTTTTTAGAGTTATTTGTACACTCACTTTGGATTGTGTTTTTATCTCAAAGAGGTGGGCAATTTTATCTGTATATTTACTCTTTATCCAGTTTGCTACCAAAGCATTTGGTGCATAATACAGAGCCAAATCACTTGTAGATTTTTTACTGTCATACTGAAGTTGTTTTATATATCTGTTATATTCAACCTCTGTTATCTCCTCTTTTAATAGAGTTAAAACTTCTTTACCAATATTCACAAAACCACCTTAAATTTTATTAATATGTGAATAATACAGATTATTTGCATAAAATATGGTTAAAATGATGTGAATAACTAAAATGTGAATAAGTGATATATATGATAATACTTGGAATAGACCCCGGAACAAGAAATATGGGATATGCTCTTATATCTTTGGAAAATGGCAAAATATCCCTTATTGAGGCCGGGCTTATAAAGATGAAAGCTGAAAATTTGCAATTTCAAATTCCACAAATGGTGGAAGGTTTAGATACAGTTTTTGGCAAATATGATATAGATGAAGTTGCCATGGAAGATATATTTTATGCACATAATCCCGCAACAACAATAAAATTGGCTCAGTTTCGTGGTGCAATAATGTTAAAACTTTTACAGGAGTTTGGACAATTTAGTGAATATACCGCCTTGCAGGTAAAAAAGGCACTCACAGGCAAAGCAAAAGCATCAAAAGAGCAGGTAAGATTCATAGTAAAAAGATTGCTAAATATTAAAAAAGAGATAAAGCCACTCGATATAAGTGATGCTATGGCAGTAGCCATAACACACTCCCAAAGGGTAAGATTAAAATCTTCTAAAGTACAACGGCAAATATAATACCTCTGCGGTTTAGATAGATCCTTTTTTTATTTTGGTTTTTTATAGCTTTTTTGAAGTCATCAGTATTATTTATTTCATGATCTTCTATCTGGATTATTATATCACCTTTTACTATGCCAACTTCTGCTGCTTTGCTTTTTGGATCGACTTTACTAACTAACACACCGTTTGTGTTTGTTTTTTGATTTTCTACACTCAACCCTTTGTAGCTTTTAGAACCTTTTATAAGAGAGAGTTTGTCTTGAGAATCAAGTTTTATAGTTTTTGTATATAGTTTTTTATCTCTCAAAATTTTGATACTGATTGTTGTATCTGGTTTGTATGAACCTATGAGATTTTTTAGTTGGGATGCTGTTTTTACTTTTTTGCCATTAACTTCTATTATCAGATCTCCCCGTTTTAATCCACCTTTTTTTGCCGGGGTGTTATCTTCTACACTTGTTATAAGTGCTCCATAGTTATGATTGTAAAAACTACTCATCTCCTCGCTTACATTTGATATACCAACCCCTAGATATGCTCTTGTATATTTCCCGTCGTTAATGAGTGCTTTTGCGACAGATTTTATCATATTTGACGGTATTGCAAACCCTATACCTGCACTGCTGCCGCTTCTTGATATGATTGCCGAGTTCATACCTATTAGATAACCTGCTGAGTTTATAAGTGCACCACCAGAATTGCCCGGATTTATAGGGGCATCTGTTTGTATAAAGTTTTCATATTCTACTATACCGACACTGCTTCTGCCGGTTGCAGATACTATACCGTGTGTGATTGTTTCACCGACACCAAAAGGGTTTCCTATGGCAAAAACAACATCACCAACTTTCACTTTGTCAGAATCATATATGGTGATTGCATTTAGATTTTTTGCATCTATTTTGATGATGGCTATATCACTTTTTGGATCTTTTCCTATCAGTTTTGCCTCATACTCTTTTTTATCCCCTTTTATGCTTACTTTTATTTTTTGAGCACCATCTACAACATGATTGTTTGTAACTATATATCCGTCGTTGGATATTATTACACCACTTCCAAGTGATCTTTGTATCCTCTCTTTTGGCATATTTGGATAGCCTCTGAAAAATTGTCTAAAAAACGGATCGTTCATAATGGGTGGCATTGCAGATGAGTTTTTTACACTTTTTTGTGTAGATATATTTACTATTGAAGTTTTTACCTTTTGCAAAATATTACTGTATGACAATATATGCTCTTGTTGAGCTGGAAAAACTCTCTTTAGATCTTGATTGTTTGTATTTAATGAGATACTCTCTTTGGCATTTAGAATTGCAACAGAGATTAAACATATCAATAACAACTTTTTCATAATAACTCCTTTTGTTTGTTTATAAAAGTTTATAACCAAATGGTTTACGGAGTGCTAATGAAGGGCTAACAGAGGGTTAACAGGTACTAAAAATTTCCCTGTTTGTATTTGAGTGTTTTACTTTGTATATAGAGTGTAGATGTTTTTATAGCAGAGATATTATCACACCTTCCTATACCAAAATAAAAATATCCCTCTTGATAAAAAAGAGATATTCCATCATCCATATCTATATAAGGAAGTTTCTCTTCTGCTACAAGATGAGCATCACTAACACCTTCAAACTCAAGTGTTATAGTTATCCAGTCAAACTCTTTTGCTTCATCTTGAGCCGTTAGTGTTACAGATATTTTTGTAGCAGAGTGTATATCTGTATTTCTAAATTCACCACTGCTAAAATTATCAAATCTTTTTAAAAAAAGATCTATCTCTTTTGGCAAAAGTGGTTTCATTTTATTGACAACCTACACATTCCATGCTTCTGTCTTCTACATCATTGTTAAATTCTGGTGATTGTGAACGAAGATAATATGTTGATTTTAATCCTAGTTTCCATGCAAGCATATATATCTCATTTAGATATCTTCCACTTGCTTTGTCAAGTGTTATAAATATATTTAGAGATTGCCCCTGATCTATCCATTTTTGTCTGATTGCAGCTGCTTTTATGAGCAGTGTTTGGTTGAGGTCATAAGCTGGTGTGTAGTAGCTCCATGTTTCAGGTGAGAGTTTTGGTACAACGACGGGTATAAGACCGCTTAGATTCTCTTCAAACCATTTTCTCTTAAATACAGGCTCTATTGCCTGAGTTGTTCCTGTTAGTATTGAGATTGAGCTTGTTGGTGCTATCGCCATGAGATAACCGTTTCTCATACCCTGTGTTTTTACTTTTGTTCTTAGTTTATCCCATTCATAAGTTGATGCAAAAAGACCGCCTCTGTCAACAAGATTTAAAACTTGGGCATTTGCATTGTCTTGAGGCATGATACCTTTGGACCATTTTGAACCTTCAAATTCCGGATAACTGCCTTTTTCTTTTGCCAAATCAGATGAAGCATTTATAGCATTGTAACAAACAGATTCCATAACTTCGTCTATTTTGTCAAAATGTTCCTGACTTCCCCAAGTTATACCGGCTTCTGCCAACATTTGGGCTTCACCCATAACACCAAGACCGATAGAACGGCTTCTCATGTTAGTTCTTTTTACTTTTTCAACAGGATAAAAGTTAAGGTCTATAACATTATCCAAAGCTCTTATGGCAATTGGTACAACTCTTTGTATATCTTCTTGAGTGTTTATTTTTGATAGATTTACAGATGCAAGGTTACAAACAGCTGTAGCACCGTCTATCTTCTCTTTTTCCACTACAAATATAGGCATACCCCCAAGTGAATCAAGTGCAGTTACTTTTTTGGCAGGTTTTTCAACTCCGCTGTCCACTTTTACTATCTCATCTTCCTCATAGCTCACACTCTCACCATTTTCAAATATAAACTTGATTTTGTAGTGGTTTGGTTGTGTATTTTGAAATATCTCAGTACAAAGGTTTGAGCTTCTTATCACACCGTAATGGTCGTTTGGATTTGCTCTGTTTGCATTGTCTTTAAAACACAAAAACGGACTGCCGGTTTCAAAATATGATGTAAGGATTTTCTTCCACAGATCTTTTGCTTTCATCTTCTCTTTTATGATATTTTCATCATTTTCAAGCTCTATATATCTGGCATTAAACTCTTCACCATATAATTCACTCAACTCTCTTACATCATAAGGATCAAAAAGTGTCCATATACCATCTTCTTGTACCCTTTGCATAAAAAGGTCGTTTAGCCACATGGCAGGAAAAAGGTCATGAGCTCTTCTTCTCTCCTCACCTGAGTTCTTTTTGAGATCCAAAAAGTCATTTATATCTATATGCCATGGTTCCATATACACGGCTATGGCACCTTTTCTTGTTCCGAGTTGGTCAACTGCTATGGCGATATCGTTTGTGATTTTTAAAAACGGTACAGTACCACCTGCGGCATTTTTGTGTCCGTCGATAAAACTACCCATAGATCGTATCCCAGTCCAGTCCCATCCGATACCGCCACCAAATTTGCTTAGCATTGCCATCTCTTGATAGGTATCAAATATACCCTCTATGTTGTCAGGTGTAGAACCTATGTAGCATGAGCTTAGTTGGTGTCTTGTTGTTCTTGCATTTGAGAGTGTCGGTGTTGCTAACATCACTTCAAATTTGCTTATCATGTCATAAAATTTTATAGCCCATTCTTGAGGGTTTTCCTCCCTTTGTGCCAAAAACATTGCTATTGCCATAAACATATGCTGTGGAAGCTCAATAGGGTTTGAATTTGAGTCTTTTATGAGATATCTGTCGTATAATGTTTTTACACCAAGGTAATTAAACTGCAAGTCTCTTTGGGGCTTTATATGTTTGTCGAGCTCTTCAAGATCGTACATATCTTTGAGTCCCAAAAGTATTCTGCCCTCTTTTTCACCTTTTAGAAAGTATTTTTCCAGTGAACAATATCCCGAAAAACCGTTTACCTGATGATACAGATTGAACAAAAACAATCTAGAAGCGACAAATGTCCAGTTTGGAGTATCTATATCTATCTTGTCAACAGCAGTTTTTATAAGTGTTTCTTGTATCTCTTTTGATGTTATACCATCTCTAAAATGTATCTGTGCATCAACTTCAAGTTCACTTTGACTCACATTTGTTAAACCTTTTACAGCAGCAGAAGTGTATTTTTGAATTTTTGTAATATCTAACGGCTCTGTTCTACCGTTTCTTTTTATAACTGTTATCATCTATTCTTTATCCCATTCAAATTTTATAATTATGCTTTAAAAACCCTGTTAAAAATCGCATCTACATTTTTAGTGTAGTAATCATAGTTAAAACACTCTCTTATCTGTTCCTCACTTAGTTTGCTTCTAAGCTCCTCATCTGCCAATAGGTGGTTTAGGTATAAACTCTCTCCAGCCTCATTTGTAGTTGGGCGACCTTGTTGTATCTCCTCCCAAACTTTCATAGCATTTCTTTGCACAATTTTATAAGCATCTTCACGACTTACACCTTGGAGTGGTAATTCCAAAAGAACTCTTTGTGAAAATACAAGTCCACCTGTGAGGTTTAGATTTTTCATCATATTCTCAGGGTAAACAGTCAGGTTGGCTATAACATTGTTCATGCGGTGTAGCATGAAATCGGTTGTGATAAATGCATCTGGTAACCAAAATCTCTCAGTTGAGGAGTGGCTTATATCTCTCTCATGCCATAGTGCTACATTTTCCATAGCTGGAGTTGCATAGGCTCTTATCATTCTAGCTAACCCTGTTATGTTTTCTGTTAGTATAGGGTTTCTTTTGTGTGGCATAGCAGATGAGCCTTTTTGCCCTTTTGCAAAAAACTCTTCACACTCATAAACCTCTGTTCTTTGCCAGTGTCTAACCTGAACAGCAAATTTTTCAATAGATGAAGCCATCAAAGCCAAAGCAGTTGCAAGTCTTGCATATCTGTCTCTTTGGATAACTTGGTTGGATGCAGGTGCCGGTTTTAGTCCCAACTCTTCGCAGGTATATTCTTCAAGCTCCAGTGGTGCATGTGCAAAGTTTCCCATCGCTCCGCTAACCTGACCAACAGATATAACATCCATTGTTTGCTCCAAGTTTTCCAAGTGTCTTGCCATCTCATCATACCAAACAGCTAACACCAAACCAAATGTAATAGGTTCACCATGGATACCGTGACTTCTTCCTACCATCAAAGTCATCTTGTGTTCCATTGCTCTTTTTTTGATAGATTCCATAATCATCTTAACATCTTTTATAACCAACTCAAGAGAATCTTTCATCTGCAATGCTACTGCAGTATCGATAGTATCTGAAGATGTCATACCATAATGAAACCATCTGCTTTCATCACCAAGTGTTTCAGATACACTTGTGGTAAATGCTATAAGGTCGTGTCTTGTTACCGCTTCTATCTCATCTATTCTTTTTATATCAAAACCTGCATTTGCTACTATTTTGTCTGCATCTTCTTGAGGAATCTTGCCGAGCTTTGCCCATGCCTTTACAACTGCTTTTTCCACATCCAACCATGCTTGATATTTTGCTTGGTATGTCCACTTTGATGCCATCTCTTCTCTTGAATATCTATCTATCATATTATTAAAACCTCTAGTTATGTTATTATTTCATTAAGTGTTTCATTTTACAAAAAATATAGTAAAAAAGGGTTTAAATCTTGCCATTTATAATAAAAAAATTGTTTGTTGAGAAAAAACAGAGAGCATTTCTCTATCTTATAAAAGAGTTAGGTTATACACAAAAAGAGGCTCAAAGGTTTATAGCAAAGGGTAGATTGTTGATAGATGGTGAAGCTATGTTAAAAAGCACTCAGGAGATTGAGGGTGATATAGAGTTTATATCTTTTGTACCTCTTACAAGAGGTTTGCTCCCACATGCTGTATATGATGAGTTTGTTGTGTTTGACAAGCCAAGCGGAATGCTTATACATCCACAAAACAGAAATACTGAGTATTGTCTTATTGATGAATTAAAATACCAATTTGGTATGGAAGCAAATATCACTCACAGGATAGATCAGGAGACAAGTGGGCTTGTGTTGTGTGCAAGAAACAAAAAGAGTGAAAGAGATATAAAGATGATGTTTCAGGAGCGGGATATGAAAAAAAAATATCTTGCAATGGTGCATGGTCGTTTTGATAAAGAGATCTGTGTAGAGGCACCACTTTTAAGAGCAGAAGACAAAAGTGCCATTGTCAGAATGGTTGTTAAGGTAGATGAGAGTGGAAAACCTTCAAAAACAGATTTTAGACCTTTGAAGTATTTTAAAGAGTTTGATATGACTTTGGTAGAGTGTTCACCCCATACAGGAAGACAACATCAAATCAGAGTACATTTGTTTCATGTGAAACATCCAATTGTCGGAGATCCGATATATGGTCAAAGCCAAGAGATGATTGTAAAATTTTTAGATAAAAATATTACATCTCAAGAGAGGATAAAATATTCATCTGCTTCACGATTATTGTTACATGCCAGTGAATTGGAGTTTGAACTTTATGATAAAAATTATCACTTTGAAAGTGATGTGAATTTTGAACAAATTGCTCTAAATTACTTACAAAAAAATCACTAATGTGAATAGTGCATTATCATAAATTTTATTAAATACCAAACAGATTTGAACAAAATTTTCAAAATCTCCTAAAACCCCCTGTTTTAGGGGTTTTAAGCCACATTTAAATATTGATAATTTAAGTTTTGATTTATATAAAATAGTTCTTAAAAAGGTGGTAAATTTAAATATTTATTTTAAGTTGTGTAGTATTATATTCACATGATACAACAATGTGTGAATAATCAAAAAAAAATTTTGTTTTATTAAAAAAGTTGGGTATTATTACACTCATAAACGACCTCCCTGGTGTGTTGGTCGTTTTACTTCTTTTCGCTTGTAGCAGCTCTTATAAATCCTATAACTCCAACACCAAAAACCAATACCAAAAATACTATTTCAAAGATATCAACATCACTCATTTTGTTTGCATCCCTTTTATCAAAAATTTTATACCCATAAACATCACCAATACAAGTATAATTATCTCAATCGTTTCTGTTACATTATACACTTTTATTTTCCTTCTCTTTTAGTTGTCCACATGCTGCACTTATATCCATCCCTTTAGAATCTCTTATGGTACAGAGCAAACCGTGTTTTGTCAGGTATTCCTGAAATGCAATCATATCATCTTTTAGAGGTCTTTGATAGGTTGTACCCTCATAAGGGTTAAAATATATAAGATTTACTTTGGCTTTTATCCCACTGAGTAGTTTTACCAGTTTTTTTGCAGAGCCTAGGTCGTCATTTTTACCTTTTATCACAAGGTATTCAAACATCACCCTTTTTCTTGTATCGATAGGAAACCTTTTTACAGCCTCTATGATTGAGTTTATGTTGTGTGCTTTGTTCATAGGTATAAGCTCACTTCTAAGCTCATCATCAACAGCATGTAGTGATATAGCTATATGCACACCCAAATCCATCTCTCCGAGCCTGTCTATCTTGTTGCTAAGACCACTTGTGCTTACTGTTTGCCTCTTACCGCTTATACAAAGCCCGTTATCCTCTTTAAATATCTCTATGGCATGTGAGAGGTTATTTAGGTTATCAAGAGGCTCACCCATACCCATATATACTATATTTATCATTCTGTTGTGTTTGTGGTTGTTATCTCTCTTTAGATTTACAACCTGAGCCACAATCTCCCCTGCACTAAGATCCCTTGTGAAGCCACCTTTTGCAGTCAGACAAAATGCACATCCAACTTTGCACCCTACCTGTGTAGAAACACAGATACTGTATTTTGCTTCTTGTATCACCTCGTTATTGTCATTATAGATGGTGTCTTTCATCTTTAGCCATACTGCTTCTACCGTTTTACCGTCTTGAAGCTCAAAAAGATACTTTATCGTTCCGTCGTTAGATATCTCTTTTTTGATAATCTTTAGAGGATCTACCACAAATTTTTGTGCAAGTTCCTCCTTGAGAGATTTTGGGATATTTTTCATCTCCTCAAAATCTTTGGCATATTGGTGATAGATCCAGCCATATATCTGTTTTGCTCTAAAAGAGGGTTTTACCTCTTGTTGTAACTCTTTGAGTGTAAAGTCCATTAGTGATGGTTTCATTGTTTGCCTTGAAAGTAGTTTGATAGATAATCGCTTATCTCTTTGTTTTCTTCATTGAGTTTTTTAACAAAGCTGTCCATCTGATTGTCCCAGTATTTTGCAGTGTTTCCATACTCTTTAGATAGTACTTTTATATAGCTGTTATAGTTGTTTTGTACATTTCTCTCAACAGAAGTAAGCTGTTTTTTCACATCTATACCGCAGATTTTTTCATCTGTTGTTGTATTTGTACCAAACATAGTGTTCTCAAACTCATCTATATACTTTATCTCTTGACAATAATCATATATATCTGAAGCAGTAGAAGCCACTATGATGCCCATCCCGGCAATAGGTACCATTTTTAGAGGTGCTTTGGCAAGTTTGTTTCTTGCAAGTTTTGCAAGTCTTACTTTTCTTTGTTTTAGTTTTGTTTTGATTTTTTTTCTTGTTGCTACAAACTTTTTGTTTTTTTGTTTTAATATTTTGTTATTGTTTTTTAGTTTTATATTTGTAGCTTTTAATGCACTTATGCTTGTTGTTAGTCTCTCTATCTTTTGTGTGTAGTAGTTGATGAGATACCCAACAGAAAGGGAAAAAACGAAGATAACAGAAAATATCCATTTCATTGTTTTGTTAGTTCCTTAATCCTTTTTTCTATATGTCGGCTGAGCAGTTTTTTTGCTTTTTCATGATTTTTCAAGAAATCACTGTGAGCATTTTTGTTAGTATAGTTTGTTATACAAAACACCCCTCCAGCAGGTATATCAAACTCTTGTGCCACTCTCAATACAGAAAAAAATTCCATATTTTCTATCTCAAGACCAAACTTCAAAAATTGTTTTGTTTTGTTTTCACATGTAGATATGTAGTTTGAAGAGTTTACAATCACCTCTTTTTTGTTGCTTTGGTTGGTAGATATTACATTTTGCAATGGTGTATAAGCACAATCATCTAAAAATCCCAACTCTATATTTGATGCTGTTTTACTCTCTATAATATCAAATATATCATGCCTCCCATAGCTTCCCGCAGTTCCGACAAAGAGCAAAAAATCTGGTTTGTCAAACAAACAAAGTCTGGTAAGGTTGATAGAAGTTTCAATAAGCCCTACTCCCATAGGTGTAGCAAAGTCAAAAGTTTCATTGTTTCCGGCACATATTATCATATTGGAAGTATAGCAAAATTTTGTGTTACAAATGTTTCATGTGAAACATTATTTCACACATCCGTCGTTGAAACTAGATCCTGAATCAAGTTCAGGATGACGGTTTTTTGGGTTTTGGATGACGGCTTTGGGTTTTGGATGACGGCTTTGGGTTTTGGATGACGGTTTTGGGTTTTGGATGACGGTTTTTGGGGTTCAGGATGACGGTTTTGGGTTTTGGATGACGGTTTTTTGGGTTCTGGATGACTACATGAATGTTTATCGTTATAGTCTTACAGATATCCCTTCATTATGTAGATAATGTTTTAGATCCATTATATCTATCTCTTTGTAGTGAAATATACTCGCAGCCAGTGCTGCATCTGCACCATGTTCAAATGCTTCTTTGATGTGTTGCATAGTTCCTGCACCGCCACTTGCAATGACGGGAACATTTACTGCATCAGATATTTGTTTGGTTATATTTAGTTCAAATCCAGCTTTTGTGCCATCTGCATCCATAGAGGTGAGAAGTATTTCGCCACTGCCTCTGCTTACTACCTCTTTTGCCCACTCAAGAGCATCTATACCTGTATCTACCCTGCCCCCGTTTAGATAAACATTGTATCTATCACCATTCTTTTTGACATCAATTGCGGTTACTATACACTGAGAGCCAAATCTTTTGGCACCTTCATCTATGAGTTCAGGTCTTTTTATTGCAGCTGAATTTACACTGACTTTGTCACAGCCAACATTTAGGAGTTTGTATATATCGTCAAGTGTTCGTATCCCCCCACCCACAGTAAGAGGTATAAATATCTCTTTTGCAACTTCTGCAACTATATCTACTATGGTATCACGATTGTCACTAGAAGCGGTAATATCCAAAAAGGTTATCTCGTCTGCACCCTCTTGGTTGTATCTCTTTGCCACTTCAACAGGGTCACCTGCATCTTTTAGACCAACAAAGTTTACACCCTTTACAACTCTACCATCTTTTACATCCAAACACGGGATAATTCTTTTTGCAAAATAATTCATGCTGAAATTATACACTTTTAGGTTAAAAGCAAACTTTTGATCACCTATTACCTTTTTATAAGTAAAATTGTAGTAAACTCTCTGTTATGAAAAAAGAGAGTATTGTAGCAAAGAAGAAGTTTGGACAAAACTTTCTTAAAGATGAAACAGTTTTAAGAAAAATCATCCAAGCGATGCCCAAAAACGATAATAAAATCGTAGAGATTGGACCTGGCTTAGGTGATTTGACTAAATTTTTAGTTGATGTCAAAAGTGTAGAAGCTTTTGAGGTAGATACCGATTTGTGTAAAGTGTTGCAAGATAGATTTAAAAAAGAGATCGACACCAAGCAGCTGCATATAAGGTGTGGCGATGTACTGGATGCTTGGCAGAGTGGTTCGTTAGTTGATGAGAGCTATGATTTGGTGGCAAACCTGCCCTACTACATAGCAACAAATATCATCCTAAAAGCACTCACAGATCCTATGTGCAAAAATATACTTGCAATGGTACAGCTTGAAGTAGCAGAGAAATTTTGTGCTGAAGTTGGAGATAAGAATTTTGGTTCTTTGGGTATAATAACTCAGAGTACAGGTACTTCATATATAGTTGTGAGAGTACCCCCAACTGCCTTTGAACCTCAGCCCAAGGTGGATTCTGCAGTTTTTTTGATACAAAAAAGCAAAAACAGAGATGATGAAGAGTTTGAAAAGATGTTAAGAGTGGCTTTTACTCAACCTAGAAAAACTTTGATAAAAAATCTCTCCAAAGTATATGAAAAAGATATGCTTCTTCAGGCTTATGGCGATTTGTCGCTTACACATACAATCAGACCTCATCAAGTTTGCACCCAAGACTATCACCAACTCTATAATATAATACAAGGGAGTTTGGATGGCAGAAGAGAAACAAGGGACTGAACAAAACAGATCTCAAACATCAGACCGTAAACCAAATAACAGAAGAACAAATAACAATCGTAAGCCAAACGGCAATCAAAACAAACAAAGCGGTGAGAAAAAACCAAATCAAAACAAAAACAGAAATCGTAACAGAAATAGAAAACAACCTACACAAACAGATGAAAATCTTAAAAAATTTGTAGCACTTAACCAAGAGGCACACAAGCAAAGATTGAACCCACACTATAAACTAAATCTAAATACAGGTGCAAAAATAAGAGTAACACCATTAGGTGGGCTTGGTGAAATTGGTGGAAATATAACTGTATTTGAAACACAAAACGAAGCTATTTTGGTTGATGTGGGGATGAGTTTTCCAGATGAAGATATGCACGGTGTAGATATATTGGTGCCGGATTTTTCATATATAAGGGAGATTAGAAAAAAAATAGTAGCAGTAATAATCACCCATGCCCACGAAGACCATATAGGTGCTATGCCTTATCTCTTTAAAGAGATGCAATTTCCTATATATGCCACACCTTTACCTTTGGCAATGATAGGCAATAAATTTGATGAACATCATCTAAAAGAGTTTAGAAGATATTTTAATCCTGTTGAAAAAAGAAAAATATACAAAATAGGTAATGATTTTGAGATAGAGTGGATGCATATGACACACTCCATACTGGATTCATCATCTTTGGCTATTACAACCGAAGCTGGTACCATTATCCATACAGGTGATTTTAAGATAGACCATACACCGGTTGATGGCTATACAGCAGATCTTCACAGACTTGCTTATTATGGTGACAAGGGTGTGTTGTGTTTGTTGAGTGATTCTACAAACTCTTACAATACACTTCCTACCCCGTCTGAGCTTACTGTCGCACCTGCACTTGACAGAGTATTTTCAAAGGCTGAGGGCAGAGTGATACTCTCAACTTTTAGTTCAAACATACACCGTGTACAACAGGCTATACAGTACGGTATAAAATATGGTCGTAAAGTTTGTGTTATTGGTCGTTCTATGGAGAGAAATATAGAGATAGCGATGGCATATGATTATGTTAGATTTCCAAAAAATATATTTATAGATGCTGATGAGGTCTCAAGAATGAGTGACAAAGATGTACTTATAGTTACAACAGGTTCTCAGGGTGAAGCAAATTCTGCACTATTTAGGATGAGTATAGGTGAACACAGACATATAAAAATCAAACCAACTGACCTTGTTGTACTTTCATCTCGTGCTATTCCGGGTAATGAAGGAAGTATATCGGGGATGTTAAATCACCTCCAAAGAGCAGGAGCAAAAGTGGTAAGCGATAAAGATATACATGTTTCCGGACATGCTTCTATTGAGGAGCAAAAACTTATGCTTCGCCTTGTAAACCCTAAGTTTTTTCTCCCTGTACACGGCGAGTACAACCATGTTGCAAAACACAAAGAAACTGCTATGATGTGTGGTGTACCTGAGAGAAATATTTTGCTTATGACAGATGGTGAACAGATAGAGATAGCACCTAAGTTTATGAGAAAAGTAAAAACTGTAAAAACTGGTAAAACATATATAGACAATCAAAATAATTATCAGATAGAAGATGATATAGTGATAGACAGACAAAAACTTGCTACCGAAGGTATAGTGATGATAGTAGCACAGGTTGATAGGCAAACTTCAAAAATGAGTCTAAAACCAAAAGTTACAACATTTGGTATAGTAGCAGACAGACAGGACAAAGCATTTGCCAAAGAGATGGAGGATGTTCTTGAACATTTCTTGCTGCATATGAAAGAGGGGCTTATAGAAAATCCAAGAGCATTGGAAAATGATCTAAGGCAAATAGTAAGAAAGCATATTTACAGAAAAATGAAAAAATATCCGCTTATAGTACCTCATGTATTAATTTCATAAAGATTAAAAGGTGTTGTTTTGTCAAAAGATAAAGATATAGAGTTTGAAAATGCGGTAAAAACTATGATGTGCTATGTTGATGAGGATCCAAATAGAGAGGGGCTTTTAAAAACACCCGAACGTGTTAGAAAATCTTTTGAATTTATCTATGGAGGGTATAAGCAAAACCCTAAAGAGATTTTACAAAAAGCTCTTTTTACATCTTCAAATGATGAGATGGTGCTTATAAAAGATATAGAGTTTTACTCAACTTGTGAGCATCACCTTTTGCCTATAATTGGTCGTGTTCATGTTGCTTATATCCCTGATGGAAAAGTTGTAGGGCTATCTAAGATTCCAAGAGTTGTCAATGTTTTTGCCCGTCGTATGCAGATTCAAGAACAACTAACAGAGCAGATAGCAGATGCTATTATGGATACAATAGAGCCAAAAGGTGTGGCAGTAGTGATACAGGCTCGTCATATGTGTATGGAGATGAGAGGGGTTGAGAAGATTAATTCTACAACAACATCTTCGGCACTCAGAGGGCTTTTTAAAAAAGATGAAAAGACCAGATCGGAGTTTTTTTCACTTATAAATTCTCCAAATGGTGTGAGATATTGATTTGCCATGCCATTTAGCTCACTAAAGAAAAAAATCTCATCAAAAAATCTATCTACCCCTTTTGGGGAAGTTATCAAGATAAATGCCACAGTAATTACTGCAAAAGGGTTAAAAGTAAGTATCAGTGATATGGTA
>Ga0256828_1000228_pt1 | contig 38310 bp, 38 predicted proteins | sample CV88metaG_FD_185993 | JGI IMG/M metagenome (GOLD analysis project Ga0256828, IMG submission 185993) | Hydrothermal vent microbial communities from East Pacific Rise, Pacific Ocean - CV88 | ecosystem: Environmental > Aquatic > Marine > Hydrothermal vents | place: Pacific Ocean: East Pacific Rise...
TTTACAATAGAGGTGCTGGAGAAATCCTTTTAACTTCTATGGATACAGATGGGGCAAAAACAGGATTTGAATTAAATATAACAAAACAAATAAGTTCAGCAATAGATATCCCTGTAATAGCAAGTGGAGGAGCTGGAACTATGGAGCATATAAAAGAGGCTTTTACTATAGGTGGTGCAGAAGCTGCACTTGCTGCTTCAATTTTTCATTTTAAAGAGATAGATATTATGGATTTAAAGAGATATTTACATCAAAATAATATCCCTGTAAGGATTTAGATGAAACAGATATTTTTTATTTTATTATATATTATTAGTAGTTATGGGTATGAATTAAATTTTGCAAAAGATTTTAATCAAAATCTTAAACCAGATATTTTACATACTTATATATCAATTGAATATAATTCAAAAGATGAAACAGTAGTAAATGATACTATAGAACAATTTAATCTTTTTTTTAAAGAAAATAACAATATAACTAAAAAAAATGGTTCTTTTACATTAAATCCTATTTATAGATATATAAACAATGAACAACAATTTTTAACTTATAAAGGTAGATTAAGTTACACAATTGAAGATAAATCACCTAAAAAATTAACAACATTTATAACTGAACTTATAGAATTTAAAAAAGAAAATTTTAATAATGCAAAATTATCCATAGGTACACTTCAATGGAGTGTATCTAAAAAAATAAAAGATAAAACAATTGACAATTTAAGAAAAATTGCTATTAATTGGATTGAAGAATATAAACAAACCATATCTGAAACATGTTTAATAAAAGAGATAACTATATCTAATTTTAATTCAAGAAATCATCCATATATGTTAAAAGTAGGTTCAGCAAATATATCTCCTAGTGCTAATAAAAAAACTATAAAATTAACGGCACATTATAAATTGGATTGTAAATGATTGTATGTGCTGGTAGAAATGAAACTTTCCCTTTTGCAACACCTGTTGGAGTAGGGTTAATAGAAACTTCTATTAATTTAACTAGAATATGTTTGTTTGATAAACCAGATTATATTATTTTTGTAGGAAGTGCTGGAAGCTATGGAAAATATAATATTTTTGATATAGTTCATAGTAGTAGTGCTTCTAATATAGAACTTGGTTTTTTGGAAGATAATTGTTATACTCCACTTGATAATGTTTTAAAAACTTCAAATAAAACTTTCCCTAATGATACGATTGTAAATAGTTCAAATTATATAACTACTAATAAAGATTTAGCTAAAGAGTTTGAACAATATGGCATAGGGATTGAAAATATGGAATTTTATGCTTTATGTAGTGTTGCTAAAGAGTTTGATATACCAATTGCCGGTATTTTTGTAGTGACAAACTATACAGATTCAAATGCACATAAAGATTTTTTAACAAATCATAAAGAAGCGATTGATAAACTTGTAAAGTATTTAAAGACAAAAAATATTATTACAGAACAAAATAACTAAGGTACAAATAATGAAAATAGTTTTTTTAGATGCTAAAACATTAGGCAAAGATATATCTCTTGATAGATTTAAAGATATTGCTACTGTGGATTTTTATGAAACAACACAACCAAATCAGGTTATAAGTAGAATAAAAGATGCACAAATTGTAGTAACAAATAAAGTGGTAATTGATAAAAATATTATAGATAATAGCAATTTAAAATTTATACAAGTTACAGCAACAGGTATGAATAATATAGATATACCATATGCTAAACAAAACAATATTATTGTAAAAAATGTTGCAGGATATTCTACAAATAGTGTTGTTCAAACGGCATTTGCATTTATTTTTAAGTTTATTCAAGATATTGAATATCTAAATAGTTATGCAAAAACAAAATGGTGTAATAGTGATAGTTTTACGCATATTATCCCATTTGGAGAGTTAGCAAATAAAAAAGTAGGGATTATAGGACTTGGAACTATAGGAAAACAAGTAGCCAATATTGCAAATGAATTTGGAGCAGAAGTTTATTATTATTCAACATCACATAAAAATAACAATAACAAATATACGCAATTGTCTTTAGAAGAGTTATTAAAAACTTGTGATATTATCTCTATACATGCACCATTAAATGAAAATACTGCTAATTTATTAAATAAAGAAAACTTAGTGTATTTAAAAGAAAAGACTATTTTGTTAAATCTTGGTAGAGGTGGTATAGTAAATGAAAATGATATTGCTCTACTATTGGATCAAAAAGAGATATATTTTGCGACAGATGTTACAACCATAGAACCTATTGGATGTGAAAATCCATTGTTGAAAGTTGTTAATAAAAATAGATTAATTTTAACTCCTCATATAGCTTGGGCAAGTATAGAAGCAAGAAAAACTTTAATCCAAATGGTATATGAAAATTTAAATGATTTTATTGGTAAACAATAATGTTCCACATAGAACAATTAAAGGATAAAATATAAAAACAATATATGATTATGAATTAAAAGAGTTGCAAGAAGCAATTAAACCTAATTTTAGAGCAAAACAAATTTATGATTGGGTATATAAAAAATATGTTACATCTTATGATGAGATGAAAAATATTCCAAAAGAACTCAAAACAAAATTAAAAGAGAATTATCCTATTGAGATAGGGGATATTATCAAAATAGAAAAAAGTAGTGATGGAAGTATTAAATATCTTTTTAGATTTGCTGGTGGACATACTGTCGAAGCTGTATTACTTTTGATGAGAGAAGAGATTAAAGAAAATGGAAAAATTATCCAAGGAGCAAAATATACTTTTTGTATCTCTAGTCAAGTAGGTTGTAAAGTAGGTTGTAGTTTTTGTTTAACAGCAAAGGGTGGATTTACCAGAGATTTAACAGCAGGAGAGATAGTTGCTCAAGTAAAATATCTTAAAAAACTAAATAATATTGATCAAAATAAGTCTGTTAATATAGTGTATATGGGTATGGGAGAGCCACTTGATAATTATGATAATTTAGTTAAAGCTATTAAAATAATCAGTGATAAAAATGGACTTGATATATCAACAAAACGGCAAACAATTTCAACAAGTGGTATATCAAGTAAAATAAACAAACTTGGCCAAGAAGATTTGGGAGTTCAATTAGCTATATCTCTTCACGCTGTTGATGATCAATTAAGAAGTGAATTAATCCCTATGAATAAAGCATATAATATCAAATCTATTATAGAAGCAGTAAAAAATTTTCCTGTAGATACTAGAAAAAAAGTTATGTTTGAATATCTTGTGATAAAAGATAAAAATGATGATTTAGAAAGTGCTAATAAATTGATAAAATTATTAAATGGTATAGTAGCAAAAGTAAATTTAATATATTTTAATCCATATCCTGGTACACCATATCAAAGGCCTTCAAGGAATTCTATGATGGCATTTAAAGATTTATTAAACAAAAAAGGTGTAACTTGTACTATACGAGAATCAAAAGGTTTGGATATAAGTGCAGCTTGTGGACAACTAAAGGAGAAAACTAATGGGAATACTTGATATATCACTACTTCTATTTTTAGCAGTAGTAGCATTTGGTGGTGTCTATCTATTTGTCAAATTTAATGAAGATTAATTAATACAAATAGATACAAAATATATAATTTTAAGGAGAGATAAACAATGGCAATAACAAGATTTGCACCAAGTCCTACAGGGTATCTACATATTGGTGGATTACGAACAGCTTTATATAGCTATCTTTGGGCAAAAAAAACAAATGGAGAATTTAAATTAAGGATTGAAGATACAGATTTAAAGCGAAATAGTGAAGATGCTACTAAAGCTATACTTGAAGCTTTTAGCTGGGTAGGTATGCCAAGTGACTGTACGATAGAATATCAATCAAAAAGATTTGATTTGTATAAAAAATATATTAATCAACTTTTAGAAGAGGGGAAAGCATATAAATGTTATATGAGTAAAGATCAGTTAGCTACACTTAGAGCAACACAAGAAGCTGCTAAACAAACACCTAGATATGATGGAACTTGGCGACCAGAAGATGGGAAAATATTACCTGAAATTCCAGATGATATAGAGCCTGTTATTAGAATAAAAGCTCCACTTGAAGGTAAAATAGAGTTTACAGATGGGGTAAAGGGGTTTATGAGTTTTGATGCAAACCAAGTTGATGATTTTGTTATTGCTAGAAGTAATGGTGTTCCAACCTATAATTTTGTAGTAGCTATAGATGACCACCTTATGGGAATTACTGATGTATTAAGAGGTGATGATCATTTATCAAATACTCCTAAACAAATAGTTATATACAATGCTTTAAATTTTGATATTCCAAAATTTTATCATATTCCGATGATTAATAATCCACAAGGTAGAAAATTGTCAAAACGAGATGGGGCAATGGATGTTATGGAATACAAACGGATGGGTTATCTTCCTGAAGCATTATTGAATTTTCTTGTTAGGTTAGGTTGGTCAAATGGAGATCAAGAGATATTTTCTATGGAGGAGATGTTAGAATTATTTGATCCAAATAATATTAATAAATCAGCTTCTGCATATAATGAGGAAAAATTATTATGGCTAAATTCACATTATATTAAAGAAGCTTCAAATCAAAGGCTTGAAGATGAATTGAAATATTTTGATTGTATTTTAGAACAAAATGATAAAAAAGAGCATCTTTTAGAATTATCAAAAGATAGAGCAAATACATTAATTGATTTGAAAAATAGTATTGAAAAAATAACAAATCAACCATTGGATTATGATAAAAAAGGTGTAAAGAAGTTTATTAAAGAAAATACTATAGATATGTTAAAACAGTATATTGATTTGTTAAAGTCTAATCAAGATACTTTACATAGTATTGATGATATTGAGAATATAACTAAACCATTTATCACTCAAAATGATTTAAAATTTCCTCAACTTTTTCAACCAATTAGAATATCTTTGACAGGAGGAACACAAGCTCCATCTGTATATGATATTATTTATATTTTAGGTGTTGAAGAAACAATAAATAGAATAGAAAAAGCTATATCTGTGAATTTTAATAAAAATTAGATTAATAGATGTTCCATATGGAACATCTATTAAAAACTATTAGGATCAAATCCAAAATCACTCTGAAATCCCATATCAAAACTATTTGAACTAAAAGCAGGATTTTCATATCCATTTTGTACAGATAGATTTTGTAAAGCTATAATACTATCTTTGATAGGGATATTTGCAGGACATACCAAATCACAAGCCCCACATAATGTACAGTCCCATACTCCATTTGTTTGTATAGAATTGAGTTTTGTGCTATATGTGGTTTCTTTTTTATCTGTTGTATATCTATATACTCTTGCAAGTGCAAAAGGTCCTATGAAATCTTGATTGATTTCTAAAACAGGACAACTACTATAACAACTATTACATAAAATACAATTACTATTTATATCAATTTTTTCTATATCTTCTTGAGTGATATTATTTTCACTAGATAATTGTTCAAGATAAGCAGCAGATTTGGTTAAGTTAGATGGTATATTAGTATTATTAACAACTAAATCTTTGATTATAGGAAGATTTTTTAATGGAAGTATTTCACTTTGTTCTTTAATATTTGTTAAACAAGCTAATTTCTCTACTCCATTGACTCGTACAGCACAACTTCCACAGATACCACTTTTACAACTGTATCTATATGTTAAAGATTGGTTATGGTGTTGTTTAATATAATGTAATATATCTAATAAGTTATCTATCTTTTCATCAATAGTATAGTTGTCGTCACATATTTTAATATTCATTTTCATATCCAACAGTTAGTTTATTGTTATTTTTATATAAAAGTGTTCCATAGGCTAATTTATCATTTTCATTTGGAAAATCTAATCTTGTATGGGACCCTCTACTTTCTTGTCGATATAGTGCAGATTGTATAATTAAATCAACTGTTATTATCATATTATTAAATTCTAATAACTCTTTTAATTCTATATTATAAATTTTTGATTTGTTGTTTAGTTTATATTGTTTATTAGCGTATAGTTTAATTGTGTGTTGGGCATCTAAAAGATTTTTTTCATCTCTGTACAATCCTACTTTATCATAAACTAATTTACCTAAATCTTCTCTATCAGCAAAATATGAATCGCCAATGGTGGTTGTAAATAGTGTTTCAATATATTTTGTATCTTTTATATATTGGGTATATTGTTTAACTTCTATTTTTTCTTTTGGTATTGTAATATCTTTTGCGATATTAATCCCATAAGTTATAATTTCTAATAATGAATTTCCACCTAATCTATTTGCACCATGTACTCCTGTAACAGAACATTCCCCTATAGCATAAAGATTTTTTATATTTGTTTTACCATTATAATCAATCTTAATACCTCCCATACTATAGTGTGCAGCAGGAATTATTGGTATAAGTTCTTTATCAATCTTTATCCCCTTGAAATCAAAACATAATTTGTATTCTTGAGGAATTAAAGTTTTTATTTTAGAGTAACCTAATTCTCTAAGATCTAAAAATACATCATTTCCTTTTTGAATTTGTTGAAATATTTCTCTTGCAACTATATCTCTGGGTAATAATTCATCTGTAAACCTTGTACCATCTTTTAATACTAATTTTCCACCTTCAGCTCTAGCAGCTTCACTAATAAGAACATATTTGTCTTTCAATGCTGTTGGATGAAATTGTATAAATTCCATATTTTTTAAAATAGCTCCAGATTTGTATGCAGCTACAATACCATCAGAGGTGGTACCACTTGAATTTGTATTATGATTAAAATATACTCCAGCATAACCACCTGTAGCAATAATAACTTTATATGCTAAAAACTGTATAACTTTACTATCTAATAATCTTAGTGCTGTTATCCCTTTGATTTGATTGTCTTCTTTTATAAGATTTAATAAAATATGTTCATCTAGGAATATTATTCCTAATTGTAAAGCTGTATCGTACAATGTATGAATGATTTTTAGTCCTGTATAATCTGAACAATAGCATGTTCTAGGATGTGATGAACCTGCCATTTTTCTTTGTGCTAAATTATCCTCTTTATCCCTATTGAATGCAACACCTAAGTTATCAAGCCATTTTATTGTATCGTTTGCATTATTGCATACCATTTTAATAGCTTCCATATCTCCTAAGTTATGAGATGAAATGTAGGTGTCTTTTATATGATTTGATACTGAATCATTTATAGAGTTATTTAAAACTCCATTTATACCACCTTGAGCTTGTACTGTTTGAGAAGATGTGGCATTTGTTTTGGATATTATTGCGACATTAAAACCTTTTTTTTTAAGTTCTATTGCTGCACTTAGGCCTGCCCCTCCATTACCAATTACCAAAATATCATATATCATTTTAATTTAGTTCCAGAATTCTTTAATTTCACCTGTAGAGTGTTCTTTTTCATTTTCATGAAAATCAACTTTTATAACCTCTGGTTTAGTATCTTTTTGTATTGTAGTTTGTGTTTCTATTTGCGTTGTAGGTTTTGTAACTTGTGGTTTAGGGTTAGAAGATAGCTCTTTTAGCTCCATATATTCTCTCATAATTTGTTCATATTGAGCAAACTCCATAAGGATAAAATTAGGCTTACCATCTCTTAAAACAACGGCTTTATCTATCTCTTTAGAGATTAGTTTATCAAAAATTTCTTTGCTTTTTCTTATGAGTTGTGTAGATGAAAACATCTCATTAGAAGCATAAAGTAAATAACTCATAATACTCCTTTTTATTTGTATAATTATACATATAGTAGTATGTATTATAGTTAAACTTAGTTTATGTTATCTTTAAGCTAAATATTTTTTACTATAATTTATAAAATTAGAGTTATTTACTATTATTTAATCCTGCTTTAACAAAATCCAAAATAATAGGATTTGGTGTTTGTAAACTGCTTGTAAATTCTGGATGAAATTGAACACCTACAAACCATTTGTGGTCAGGAATTTCTACAACTTCTATTAAACCATCAGATTCCCCTGTGATTATCATACCGTTGTTTTCTAATATATCTTTATATGTAGGATTTGCTTCATATCTATGTCGGTGTCTTTCATGACTTATACCATCTCCATAAGCAGCATTAAGATTTGAACCTTTTTTTGTTTCAAACGGATAAGCTCCTAATCTCATAGTACCACCCATAGGTGATTGATGTGTTCTTACTTGTTTATTTCCTGTATTATCCATAAATTGTTCTATAAGATAAATTGCAGGTTCAGTTGTATCTTTGTCAAATTCTACACTTGTAGCATTTTTTATTCCACATACATTTCTTAAATATTCTATGATACTTAGTTGCATACCTAAACATATTCCCAAATATGGTATATTGTTTTCTCTTGCATATTGAATTGCCAAAATTTTACCTTCAATTCCTCTTTCTCCAAAACCACCTGCAACTAAAACACAATCACTTTCTTTGATAATGGCTTGTGCTCCTTTTGATTCTATCTCTTGACTATCACACCAATTTATATTTACTTTTGTATTAAGATGAGCTCCACTATGAACAAGTGCTTCTTGAAGTGATTTATATGCTTCTTTTAATTCTAAATATTTACCTACAAATGCAACAGTTAGTTCATCTTTAGGGTGTACAATATGTTTTACTAAATTATCCCAATCATCCATATCTGGATTTAGTTCTTCTATTTCAAAATGTTTTGCAATAGAATCTAAAATTCCCTCTTTTAAAAAATTCATAGGTACTGCATATATACTTGCTGCATCTCCTGCTTCTATTACAGAATTTTCATCCACATCACAACTGTATGCTAATTTTCGTTTTAAATCAGTAGGGAGTTTTCTTTCTGTTCTGCAAACCAACATATGTGGCATAATACCAATTCTTCTTAATTCTTGTACACTATGTTGGGTTGGTTTTGTTTTTAGTTCTCCTGCTGCACTAATATAAGGGATTAATGTTACATGAATATTCATAGTTGTTGTTTTTGGATTTTCGTGTCTAATCTCTCTTACTGCTTCCATAAAAGGTAACCCCTCTATATCTCCAACAGTACCACCAAGTTCTACAATTAAAAATTCATGCCCTTTACCAGCACGATAAATTCTGTCTTTAATCTCATCTACAATATGTGGGATAACTTGGATAGTTTTACCTAGATAACCACCTTCTCTTTCCCGTTTTATTACAGAACTATAGATTTGACCTGTTGTAAAGTTATTCATTTTACCTAAAGTTTTATCTATAAATCTTTCATAATGTCCAAGGTCAAGATCAGTTTCAGCACCATCAGCTGTTACATATACCTCTCCATGTTCAAGAGGACTCATAGTACCTGGATCAACATTCAAATAAGGATCAATTTTTAACATGCTAACATCATAGCCACTTTGTTTTAAAAGTGCAGCAATACTAGCACTTGTAATCCCTTTTCCTAAACTACTTAATACTCCACCTGTAACGAAAATATATTTTGTCATCTTTTTTAACCCCTTTTGTAAAAAAGAATTATAGCAAGTCTATGGTTATATTCTTCTCAATATCATACAATTCATATCGGATATATTTAAAATTTTCACTTATATCATTAGAAATAAGCTTTGTAAACTCTTCTAAAACTCTTGAACTTTCTTGAGCTCGTTTAAAATTTGCTATAAGGATAGATTGAATATCTTCCCTTTTTTGTTCACTTGAAATTGATTTTTTTAAAACATCATTTTTAATATCACGAGATTTTAATAATTGATTATATTCTTCTATACGACTAAGATGTCGTATTTTTTTTAAACGGATAGATATCTCTTTGTTATCAAGGATATATCTAAATATATCCTCAACAACTCTAATGCCCTCTCTTAATCTGTTGAGATTGGCATCTATTAATCTTAATTGTTTAGTCGTCACTACTGTTAAATGAAGCTAAAATTTGTAATAAAGATATAAATAGATTTAAAAAATCTAAATACAATGCAATAGCAGCTTCAATAGGTGTTGAAAATCCACCTTTTATAATTTGTTGTGTGTCATATAAAATAAATGCACTAAACAAAATAGCACCAATCATTGCAATACCAAGTTGCATTATAGGAGAACCTATAAAAATATTTGCGATAGATCCAACAAAAATAATAATAAAAGTAATCATAAGCATTTTTCCCATACCAGAAAAATCTCTTTTTGTTGTCATGGCAAACATTGAAATTCCACCAAATGCAACAGATGTCATAAGAAATGCTTGTGCAACAATTCCTGCACCACCAGGCATATTAAATACACTACTTAAAAGTGGAGTTAAAGTTAAACCACTTACAAAAGTAAATCCAAACAATACTGCCAAATTAATCCCTGGTTTATCTTTTACTGCATATAATCCAAATAGTAAAGCAAATTCAAGGATAACTAAACCCCAATACCAACTACTTATCATAGATGCCATACCTAAACCTATATATGCTCCAACAGTAGCAGCCATAAGACTACTAGCAAATAGTTGATATGTAGTTTTTAAAAATGCTGTTAAATCAGAATGTGTTGTTCTTTGTGCACTATAATTAGAGTATCTTTGTTCGCTTGAACTATTATCTCTTAAATATTCTCTATTATACATATTATACTCCTTAATTTAGTATTTTAAAGTGTAAGTCTATCACAACAACTTAAATCTTTCTTTAAAAAAAATTGTTATGATTGAATTTACAGATTATATTGACATAATCAATAATTAGATATAATATCGTAAATAAAATAAAAGGTATTATATGCAACATCTAATAACAACACATGATTTTAGTAATGATGAGATAGAAGAACTTTTTGAGGATGCAAGATTGTTTCAAGACTTGCAATCCAATAGTATATTAAAAAATAAATTGATTGTAACACTATTTTTTGAAAATTCTACGAGAACAAGAAGTAGTTTTGAGATAGCTGCAAAACGATTAGGAGCAAATGTTGTAAACTTGGAGGTACAAACAAGTTCAACAAAAAAAGGGGAAACAGTAGAAGATACAGTTGCAAATTTAAATGCAATGAAACCGGATGCTATTATAGTGCGTCATAAAGATTGTGGACTTCCTGCTTCTCTTATAGAATATGTATCTTGTCCTATTATTAATGCAGGAGATGGTATGAATGCTCATCCAACTCAGGCATTATTAGATTTATTTACTATAATAGAACATTTTAATGGCAATATTCAAGGCAAAAAATTAGCTCTTGTGGGAGATATAAAAACATCAAGAGTTGCAGCATCTAATTTAAAATTATTGCCACGATTTGGGATAGAACCTATTTTGGTAGCACCAAAACATTTTATGCCAGAATGTGATAATAAAAAAGCAACATTTTTAAATGAAGTGATAGATGAAATCGATATTGTAATGAGTTTAAGAACACAATTAGAACGGCATGAAAAACAATATTATAATTCACTTGAAGAGTATGGTATAGATTATTGTATTACCAAACAAAGTTTAGGAGATAGAAATATATTACTTTTACATCCAGGTCCTGTAAATAGAAATATTGATATAAGTGATAATATGTTGTTAGATTCTAGATGTAAAGTTTTACAACAAGTTACAAATGGTGTTGCTGTTCGTATGGCAATTTTAAAAAAATTAATATTAAAATAAAATATGTCTTATAAAAAAGTTTTATATATAGGTGGGCAAAAAAGTGGTAAAACAGCTTTAGCATTACACCATACAAAAAAATTAGCAAAAACTTCTACACCTATATATATTGCAACCTATAAAAATGATTTTTATGATAAAGCGATGCAAAAAAAAATAAATAATCATAAAAAAGAAAGAAAAAATATATTTACAACAATAGAACAACCAAAAAATATAAATAAAGTTATAAAAGATAATAATACTTATATAATAGATTGTTTATCTATGTGGATTTTTAATAATATAGATAAAGAGAAACAATATTTTATAAAACATTTAAAGAAAATTGTACAAAAAAAAGCCAATATTGTTTTTGTATTAAATGATGTAAATACAGGGATAATTCCTATAAATAAGATGTCGCGTAAGTTTGTAGATATTTCAGGGATAGTAGGGCAATTTTTAACACAATATTGTAATAAAGTATACGATGTAAAATATGGAATAAGATTAAAACTAAAATGAAAGATATAAACAATGGATTGCTATATGGATTGTCCTATTTTACATCATTACCTTTTAAAGTAAAATATTTTGAGGCAAATGGAAAATTTTATCAAGGGGTTTTGTACTCTTTACCTTTAGCTGGGGTAATATTGTCTGTGATTACTATTTTAGTGTATCAATTATTACCATTTGATAATATTTATAATGCATTGTTATCATCTGTAATATATATTTTTTTATATGGGATGTTACATCTTGAAGCTGTAGCTGATACAATTGATGGTTATTATGCTTCTTTATCATCAAAAAATGTATATGAAATAATGCATGAACCACAAATAGGTGCATTAGGAGCTATAGGTGCTTTTTGTTTTACTTTTTTAGTTATTGTTTCTATTTCATATTGTTTATATTTAGAACAATTTGTTGTTCTTGTTTTGGCTTTGAGTTTGAGTAGATTAACTGTTTGGTTTGGACTTGAATATGATTTTCATCCTAAAAGTTTATTTGTAATCTCTTTAAAGCAAAATTATAAACCATTTTATATATTGGAATTTGTATTTTTCATACCAAAATATTTTACTAAATATGTATTAAAAAAGATTAAAAATCAACTTGGATTTTTAAATGGAGATATTTTAGGATTTGTTATAGTATTAAATGAAATTTTATTTATCAATATATTTTTATATATTGTTATAGTGATGAGGTAAATATGGAAGAGTTTCAACATGGAGGGGGGATTGAATCTTTTGCTAAACAAATCAATTCTACAGTAGACCAGATTATAGATCTTAGTTCTAATATAAATTTTTTAAAACCAAATATAGAAATTGATTTTAATCAGTTAGATATATCTTCTTATCCTACATATGATAAATTGTATGAAAAAATAGGAAAAAAATATAATATTTCTGTAGATAATATCGAATTATACAATGGTGGAAGTAGTGCTATTTTTACACTATTTGAACATATTAAATTGCAATATTGTACTATATATTCTCCAGCATATTTAGAATATAAACGAGCAGCGCAAATATATAATTATGATTATACTCTTATTAATCGTTTTACAAATTTGGATCAAGCTGTACAACCAAATTCATTTGTTATATTTGTAAACCCATCAACTCCTGATGGTAAATATTATAATTTAGAAGATTTTTTAAAGGCTTGGGATAAGCTTGGTTGTACAATCTTAATAGATGAGTCTTTTTTGGATTTCACAAATTATAAAAGCGTATTACAATATGTAAATAAATACAAAAATTTATATGTATTAAAATCTATGACAAAGTTTTACTCTTGTGCTGGAGTCCGATGTGGAACTATAATATCATCAAAAGAGAATATAGCATTATTAAGAAACAAATCCCCTATGTGGAAACTAAGTCAATTTGATAGTTACTACTTACAGTACGCATTAAAAGATGAAATATTTAACAAAACATCAAAAGCTATTAATATAAAAAATCAACTTTTATTAAAAAAAGTTCTTCAAGAATCAAATCTTTTTAGTAAAATTTATGATTCAAATAGTAATTTTATTTTAGTTAAATTAAAATATCATACAGCAGTAGATATGCAAACTCATTTACAAAAATATAAAATTATGATTAGAAATTGTGATAATTTTGATTATTTGGATAATAGTTATATAAGGATAGCTGTAAAAAGTGAAAAAAGTATAAAAATACTTAAAAAAGCATTATCAGAATATAGTTACTAACTATACTCCTGCTGCTTCCATAAGTTTTGCTTGATAATCAGCTATCAATGGATCAATAATTTCATCTAAAAGTCCATCATTCATAATAGCATCAAGTCTATAAAGTGTTAAATTAATTCTATGGTCAGAGATTCTACCTTGTGGATAATTATAAGTTCTGATTCTTCCACTTCTATCTCCAGAACCAACTTGTGCTTTTCTATCGGCTCCTTCTTTTTCCATCCGTTCTTGCTCTTGCAGGTCATAAAGTCTAGCTTTTAAAACTTTCATAGCTTTTTCTTTATTTTTATGTTGTGATTTTTGATCTTGATTTGTTACTACAAGTCCAGAAGGTATATGGGTAATTCTTACGGCACTATCAGTTGTATTTACACATTGTCCACCACAACCACTCGCTCTCATTACATCAATTTTCAAATCTTCATTTCTGATTTCAATTTCAATATCATCAACTTCAGGGATAACAGCAACAGTAATTGCACTTGTATGAACTCTACCTTGTGATTCTGTTTCAGGAACCCTTTGAACTCTATGGATACCTGATTCAAATTTAAGTTTACTATATACAGAATCCCCTTTTACTAGAAAAACAATCTCTTTATAACCACCAGATTCAGAAATATTTGTATTCATAATTTCTGTTTTCCACCCTTGGTTTTCTGCATATTTGATATATGTTCTAAATAAATCACCCACAAAAATAGCAGCTTCATCACCACCTGCACCTGCACGAAGCTCTATATAAATATTTTTATCATCATTTGGATCTTTTGGTAAAAGTAATATTTTAATCTCTTCTTCAAGTTCAGGTTTTCGTTGTTCTAACTCTTTTAATTCATCTTTTGCAAGATCGGCTAACTCCTCATCTCCTAAAAGAAGCTTATTTTCTTCTATATCTTGAAGTATTTGGTTGTACTCTTTTGCAGCATCAACTATTTTAGATATACTTGATTGCTCTTTTGAAAGTTCAGTCATCTTTTTTACATCAGATGATATATCAGGAGAAACTAAAAGATCATTGATCTCTTCATATCTTGTTATAAATGATTGTAATTTGTTTTGTAACATTGGTGTACCTTAATGGTGGTTCAAAATAGATAAAAAGAGGTTAAGATTAACCTCTTTTTTAAAATTAGATTGCGTTTACTTTAGTTTGTAATCTACTAACTTTTCTTGCAGCTGTTTGTTTTTTTAATATACCTTTACTTACACAATGGTGTAAATATTTGTTTGCTTCAGTCATAGCAGTTGTTGCAGCTTCTTTATCTGCGCTTTCAATTGCAGCTAGCACTGCTTTTGTAACGTTTTTAATTCTAGTTTTATAGAATCTATTTCTTTCTGTTCTAACGATTGTTTGTCTTGCTCTTTTAGCAGCTTGTTTATGATTTGCCATTTTGGTTAATCCTCTTAATTTTTTAATTTTAACTCTAAAGAAACCTAATATTATACGGCTTCACATAGTTTTTAGTTCGCAATGGTACTTAAAGCTCCCTTAAAATAAGCTTTATTATGGATATATCTCTATTTAAGTAATCATTTGATACTATATTTTTATAAAAATTTGGAGCATTAAAGTGAAATTATTTGGAACAGATGGTGTAAGAGGAAAAGCTGGTGAGTTTTTGGATGCTGCGACAGCATTAAGATTAGCTCAAGCTGCTGGAGTGTATTTCAATAGCATTATAAAAGGTAAAACAAAAAGGGTCTTAGTAGGTAAAGATACTAGAAGAAGTGGATATATGATAGAAAATGCACTTGTAAGTGGATTTACAAGTGTTGGTTTTGATGTGATACAAATCGGACCTATGCCTACCCCTGCTATTGCTTATCTGACACAATCTATGAGATGTAATATTGGGATTATGTTAAGTGCATCACATAACCCTTTTGAAGATAATGGCGTAAAATTTTTTAATTGTAATGGAGATAAACTAAATACCGATATAGAACAAAAAATTGAAGATATATTTTATAATGATACCTTAATAAAAGAGGCACAAGTAACAAATGAAAAAATAGGTAAAGCAAAAAGAATTGATGATGTTATAGGTAGATATATAGTTGCTATAAAAACATCATTCCCCTCTACATTAAATCTTACAAATAAAAGAATAGTATTGGATTGTGCAAATGGAGCAGCATATAAGGTAGGTCCTACTATCTTGGATGAACTTGGCGCTGAAATATTTGTAATAAATGATGAACCAGATGGATTTAATATCAATAAAGAATGTGGAGCTTTATATCCTGATAAATTAGCCAAAGAGGTAATCAAACATCGTGCTGATATTGGTATCGCATTGGATGGAGATGCTGATAGATTAGTAATAGTTGATGAAAATGGAGATGTTGTAGATGGAGATAAGCTTATAGGTGCTTTAGCAGTATATTTAAAATCTCAAAATAAACTTAATAACAATACTTGTGTGTCAACAGTTATGAGTAATATCGCGCTTGAAAAATATTTGGAACAAAATGGTATTAAATTGTTACGATCAAATGTTGGGGATAAATATGTATTAGAAATTTTAAAACAACAAAATCTTAATTTTGGTGGAGAGCAAAGTGGACATATTATATTTACAGATGTAGCTAAAACCGGAGATGGACTAGCATCTGCATTACAAGCTTTGGCTATGATTATAGATACAAATAAAAAAGCAAGTGAAGCTTTAAATCCTTTTGAATTATCTCCTCAAATCTTAAAAAATCTTATTGTGGAAGAAAAAATTCCATTGGAGCAAATTGAAGGATTAGATATATTATTAGAAAAATTTAGATCTCAAGGTATAAGAGATCTTATAAGATATTCAGGAACAGAGAAAAAAATCAGATTGCTTCTTGAAGGTGATGATAAAAAACATATCCAAAATGCTATGGATGAGTTGGTAACTTTTATAAAAAGCAGATTATGTTAAAAAAAATCAATCTTTTTTTAATCATATTTATCTCTTTATTTATTGTAGATCAATATATCAAACAAATTTTTGTTGATGGATTTGTAAAACATTGGGAATGTGTATCGTTGACTCTTGCTTATAATAAGGGTGTTGCGTTTTCTATGTTTGCATTTTTAGCAGATAATTTAAAATATATTCAATTGAGCATATTTTTATTTGGGATTGTATATATACTAAAAAATAAAAATATCTTTTTTGATTATTATATCCCTTTGTCTTTATTATTTGCAGGTGGATTAAGTAATATTTATGATAGATTTCATTATGAAGGTGTGGTTGATTATGTTTATTGGCACTGTTGGTTTGATTTTGCCATATTTAATTTAGCTGATGTTCTTATAGATATTGCTGTTGTATTTATTTTGGTTATCAATTATTATAAAAACAAATAATCAAAGAAAAAATGCTGCTTTTTCTTGTGGAATTTTACTAATTTTACCTTTTACCATATATACTATAGTGATATTTGCTTCAAATATTTTTATATCATTTTTGTATATTGTTTGATTTAGTGTTGCAGATACTTTTTTTAGTTCGATAACTTTTGTTTTTATATCTAGTAAATCTCCTAACATAGCTGATTTTATAAATTCACAAGATAAACTTTTAACTATAAAATAACCATTTTCATCCATAGGAATATTATTTTGAAAAAATATTTCGCTTCTGGCTCGTTCACAAAATTTTATATAATTTGTATGATAAACTACTCCACCTGCATCTGTATCTTCATAATAAACTCTTGTTTGCATCATTGAACCTTTTTATTTAAGTGTTTGGATATATTTGTATATTGCTTCAATTCTTTCATCTGTTAATATCTCTGCATAAGGTTTCATCAAAATTGCCATTCCATTGTTTTTTTCATCTAAACTATAGGCTCTTATAGATGCTCGCATATCGTCTAAACTTAAAGTAACCAATGCTCGAGAGGTGTTATAAGCTTCTTCTTGGGCTTTTGCACCATGACATCTAATACATTTTGATAAATAGAGTTTCTTTCCTTGTTTTATAAGTTTATTGTTTTCTTCTATTTTTTTTGATACTGCTGTTTCTTGTTGAATTTTTTCCAAACTATTTTTTATAGTTGCAACAGTTGTATTTTGATTTGTAGTTTTTAGTACATATATATAATTAATTGCAAATTGATTTTTTGTTTTTGTTAATTTTATATCATCAACTTTCCATCCATTTTTTTTCATTTGAGATACAGTTTTATCTCCAGCACATTTTCCACCATCTAAAGGTATCATCTCTATGTTAGCTGGATCTGACCAATTCTTTTTAAAACAGATTGTTGTGTCTGCTGTTAAACTTATAACTAAAAAACCAAATAATAAAAATTTAAACATCTTTTTTCCTCTAAAATAAGATATGTTATTATGCCAATATATTACTTAGAGATGCAAGTTTTATTTTTATGTAAGCTTTGTTTTTACTTTAGAATGATAAAATTAACTTATATGATTTAAAGGAGTGTAAGATGAGATTATTTTTTATTGGACTTGGACTAATCGCAATTGTACTATTTAATGGTTGTGGAGGAGGAGGTGGTGATGGATTGCCAAAAACCACTTATGGCGGTATTTATACCAAACTTGCTTTATCTAATATTGTGCAATATTCGTATGGTTGGGGAGGAAATTCTCAATGTGAACATATAGCTCTTACCAAAGATGGGAAAGTGTATAAAATATCGGCAACAACACATATTCCTGTAGAGATACAAGGATTATCAAATATTAAAAAAATAGCTGTTGGTACTGATTGTTTATTGGCATTGGACAATAACGGAACAGTTTATGGGTATGGAGATAATTATTATGGGCAATTAGGTTTAGGAGATACCAATGATACATTTATGCCACCTACTGCTATTGCAAATTTTAATAATATTATTGATATATCAGCAGGGGATTATTTTGGAATGATTTTGGATTCTAATAATGATGTATATAGTTTTGGATACAGTACAAATATGGGGCATAGTGATTCAAATGATACAAAAATACCTAAAAAAATTGCAACTTTGGATGATAAAAAAATAGTAAAAATTTTTACAGGAAGTATAAATTCGTTGGCTATAGATGAGGATGGTAAAGTTTATAGTTGGGGAAGTACAGATAACTACAATAGACCAATATTAGGTTTGGATAGAACTAAATTAGATAGTGTTTATTTAAGATCTCAATTACCTCAAGAGATTACAACTTTAAGTGATGATAATATTAAAATCAAAGATGCATCTATGGGAGCTTGGTATAGTTTATTAATAACTGATACAAATGAAGTATATGGTTTTGGAGATGGTAGTTATGGAGAACTTGGTAATAACGATTTAAGTTATCAAGATACACCTGTAAAAATTTCCGAATTGTCAAATATTAAGCAAGTATCAGCAAGCAATTCTATTAGTTTGTTTGTGGATAATCAAGGTAATGTTTATAGTGCAGGAAAAAATAGTAACAATAGTGCATTAGGATATGGAAAAAATAATCATGGTGTATATGAACTTGATAGAGCAACAAAGATTCCTAATATTTCCAATGTAGAGTATGCTTATACAGATGGAGAATATAGTATTCTTGTAGATGGTTCAGGAGAGGCAAAAATTACACAAGAACAAAAAATAACAATAGAAGAATCAAAAAAACCATCAGCTTGTGGTGGATTAGTAGGTTCTTGGAAACGAAGTAATGGAGATATATTTAATGTCAATAATGATTGTTCAGGAGTTATTATACAAACAGCAAATGATGGAAGTAATGAAGTGATGAAAACATATTTGATAAATATAAAAGGTAATGGTTCAACTATGAGTTATCGTATAACCAAACTTGTTTTATCAGGTAATTTTTATAATGCTACTACAACATCTCAAAGAACAGAATCTGGAGTAACATATTCTATTAGTGATGATGGAGAACTTCATTGGGGTGGTTCAACATATCAAAAACAATAAAAAGTTTTATAACTTTTTATTGTTTTGACTCTAAAAAGTAACTTAACTGTGAAAACTATTTGTAACATATTGTTACAATCGTTTAATAATATTTTATAATATAAATTCCAAGTAAGTAATAATTTACCTTTTTTCTAGTAATATATCCTATTATCATCGACTAATCATCAAAAAATAGTCGATATTGAAAGGGAAAAATATGGAACATATGGATTTTGCGCATCCTTATTTTGGTGCTTTTGTGATGTTTATAGTAACATTTGGGGCATTTATAGCAACTACAGCACTAGCAAGATTTGTAAGTAGAAAACTAGCTAGATTAGATACTGAAAAGCTAAAATGTACTTTATATGAATGTGGACCTGAAGTTACAAAGCAACCGAATACTATATCAGTACAGTTTTACTTGATGGCTTTACTATTCATATTATTTGATGTAGAGATTATATTTATGTTTCCTTGGGCTGTTGATTTTAAAGTCCTTGGATGGTTCGGTTTTATAGAGATGATTACTTTTATTGTATTACTTACAATAGGGTTCGTATATGCATGGAAAAAAGGAGCACTTGAATGGCACAGCATAAAGTAAATTATTTAGCAGATGGTGGTGCACCGATTGCACTTACTACTGTAGATAAGATAGTAAATTTTGGGCGAAGTAATTCACTTTGGCCTATGACTTATGGATTGGCTTGTTGTGCTATTGAGATGATGGCAACAGGTGCATCAAGATTTGACTTTGACCGATTTGGTACAATCTTTAGAGCATCTCCTAGACAGTCAGATGTATTGGTGATTGCTGGAACACTTACAAAAAAACATGCAGAATTTTTAAGAAGATTGTATGATCAAATGCCAGATCCAAAATGGGTAATTTCTATGGGATCTTGTGCAAATACAGGGGGTATGTTTAATACTTATGCTACGGTTCAGGGTGCAGATAGGGTAATTCCGGTTGATATTTATTTACCAGGTTGTGCTCCTAGACCAGAAACATTACAATATGCATTGATGATGTTACAAAGAAAAATCAGAAAAGAACCAGCAAAATTGGCTCAAAAAGCAAAAAGGTTAATATAATGAGAGCGTATAAACCAAAAGATAATTTACAAAAAAAATCTTATCATAATGATAGATTTTATATAAAACCTACACTTAAAAGAGGATCTGTATATGATGATTCAACTTTTAGTGCAGATTATTTAAGTTTAAGCAATATAGTAGAGATAACAGAATCATATATTGAATTGGATCATTTAGTTATATATATAAAACCAGAAGATAATATAAAAACTATAGAACATCTCAAAACAGTACGAGCATATGATTTTTTAGTAGAATTAAGTGCAATTGATTATATATCTTCTCGTGGTGGATTTGAGATTTTTTATGAGATGTTATCAACTTCAAAAAGAAAAAGACTTAGAGTTAAAACTTTTATAAAAGATGGTGAAGCTATAGAAAGTGTTGAAAATATTTTTAGAATGGCAAATTGGTCAGAAAGAGAAATGTATGATATGTTTGGTATTGTAGCAAATAATCATTCTTATATGAAAAGAATTCTTATGCCAGATGATTGGCAAGGGTATCCTTTGAGAAAAACATATCCGTTACATGGAGATGAGGCAGCTCAATGGTACGAAGTTGATAAAATTTTTGGTAAAGAAGCTAGAGATATTATAGGTCCAGAATTAAGAGATGCAGCTGCAATTGATAGATATGATACTACAAGATTTGCTAGACTTGGACATGAAGTTCCTTATGGTACAGATATTTCTGATGGAAATGAACCTGATACACCTATTAGATATCAAGAGGAGGGTGGAGTTGCATTGTTTGGTAAAAAACTTGTAACACCATTTGATGAAATAGAATCGAAAAACTTAGAGGAAAGGAGATAAATATGCAACAAGTTAACAGATTAAAACCATTTTTTGAAAATATTACATTTGATAGAGATGATAACACTATGGTTGTAAACTTCGGTCCTCAACACCCATCTGCTCATGGTCAATTAAGATTGGTTTTAGAACTTCAAGGGGAAGAGGTAGTAAAAGCTCATCCAGATGTTGGATACCTACATAGAGGTATGGAAAAAATGGGTGAAAATATGATATATAATGAATTTTTACCTACAACAGATAGAATGGATTATATCGCTTCAACTGCAAATAATTATGGATATGCATTAGCTATTGAAAAACTAATAGGTATTGAAGCTCCAAGAAGAGCAGAAGTGATCAGAACAATGTTAGTTGAATTAAATAGAATTATATCTCATCTATTTTGGTTGGCAACTCATGCATTGGATGTTGGTGCTATGTCAATATTCTTATATGCATTTAGAGAAAGAGAATTTGCAATGGATCTTATGGAAGATTATTGTGGAGCTAGACTTACTCATAGTGCAGTTAGAATTGGTGGAGTTCCACTTGATTTGCCAAAAGGTTGGATAACAAATTTAGAAAAATTTATGTTTATTTTAGATGAACAAATCAAAGTATATGAAGGGTTATTAACCAAAAATAGAATTTGGAGAATGCGACTTGAAAATGTTGGAGTTGTTGATGCAAATATGGCAAGACAATGGGGTTGTACAGGTATTGTATTAAGAGGTGCTGGAGTTAAATGGGATTTAAGAAAAGAGATGCCATATGGATTGTATCCAGAACTTGAATTTAATATTCCTGTATCAAACACAGGAGATTCTTACGGAAGATATAAACTTCATATGCAAGAGATGTATGAATCTATGAAAATCTTAAAACAACTTATCCCTATGTATGAAGAATCAGAATCTCAACTTATGGCTCATGCACCTGAATATATATCTGCATCAAAAGAAGATATTATGACACAAAATTATTCATTGATGCAACACTTTGTACTTGTTACTCAAGGTATGCGACCACCTGTAGGGGAAGTTTATGTAGCGACAGAATCTCCAAAAGGGGAGCTTGGTTTCTTTGTATCAAGTGATGGATCACCTTATCCTTATAGATTAAAACTAAGAGCACCTAGTTTTTGGCATACAGGGTTATTACAAGATTTATTACCAGGGCATCAGTTAGCTGATGTTGTTACAATAATAGGTAACTTAAATATAGTATTTGGGGAGATTGACAGATAATGAAAAGATATGATTTAAGACCATTAAAAGATCAGTTTACCAATAGACTTGTAGAACTTATGCAAAATGATGTTCAAGATGGTGAAAATGGAATATTTCTTTTTGAAATAGGTGATTTTTCTCCTATACAAAATGTAGCTGATATTGTTAAAGAAAATAATTGGACATTGATGAATTCATTAAAATTCAACGAAGTGGATTGGACCGTTGTAATTAAAAAAGTTGCACCACCACAAAATAATCTGAATCTTGAAGAAGAAAATACAGAACAATAATTATAGGATTAAAAGTGAGTAAAGTATATTTTTCAAGTTGGCAAGATGAAATTATCGATAACCGTAATATTGATGATCAAGAGCAATGGCAAGAAGCTAGTGCAAAATTGCCTGTAACTTATGATGCAAATAAAGCAACTAAGGCTTTTGTTGGTTGGGATGGTTTTGCACTTTTTGACCCTGATGTGGATGTAGTAAAACTAGCTGTGAATTATGCTAGACAATATCAAGAATATTCTGAAGCTTGTGGACGATGTGCGCCTGGAAGATGGGGTGGAAGAATTTTATATGATATGCTTGATAAAATTGCAAGAGGAGAAGGTGCTTTTGAAGACTTAGAACATTTACAAGAGATAAGTTCTACAATGAATACTACAAGTAAATGTGAAATAGGAAAAACTGTACCTGTTCCAATTATGCAAATGATTAAATATTTTAAAGATGATTTTGATATTTTGATTAAAGAACAAAAAAAATCACCTTGGTATGATATAGATGATACAAAATTTATAGCAAATGTTACTGCTCCTTGTAGTGATATGTGTCCTACGCATATCGATATACCTGGATATATTGAAGGTGTTAGGGATTTGGATTATGGTGCAACACTTAGTGCTACAAGAGATCATATGCCATTGGCTCATGTGTGTGGTAGAGTATGCCCACACCCTTGTGAAGATGCTTGTAGAAGAAAAAATGTTGATGAAGCTATATCTATTATGGAATTAAAAAGATTAGGGGCAGATTATGAAACTGATCATAAACTTCCTTGGATACACCCTAGAAAACCTAAAAAACCAAGAAATGATGGTAAAAAAGTTGCTATAATTGGAGCAGGACCAGCTGGGCTTACAGCTGCTTATTATTTAGCACTTGAAGGTATTAGTGTAACAATTTTTGAAGAATTACCTGTATTGGGTGGAGAAGTAACCGTAGGGGTTCCTCAATATAGAATGCCTTTTGAAAAATATAATGAAGATATAAAACTTGTAACAGAACTAGAATCTGTTGAGATTGTAACAAATCATAGGGTAGATGCAGATAGATTAAAAGAGATTTATGAAGAATTTGATGCTACATTGTTGGCATTTGGAACACGATTAAGTAAAGCTGTTAGATGTGATAATGAAAATCCTGAGTTGCAAGGTTATTGGGGTGCTATTGATATGCTTGATAAAGTAAATTTATGGCATAAATTCAAAATTGGAAGCCCAGCATCAAATGAACTGAAAGATAAAACTGTAGTTTGTGTTGGTGGTGGATTTACCTCTATGGATGTTGTAAGATGTAGCATAAGAGAAGGTGCAAAACGGGTTGTGATGTTGTATAGACGGGATGAAAAAACTATTATACGAAATACAACTTTAGAAGAATACACAGAAGCAGTAGAAGAGGGTGTTGAATTTATTTTTTATAGTGCAATTCAAGAGATTAAAGATGAAGATGGTGTTATAAAATCTCTTATAGTTAATCAATACGATCTTGTACCTGATCCAAATGGTGGTAGAGCTCAGCTTGTAAAAAGGGAAGATGGAGATTTTGAATTAGAATGTGATTATCTTATCCCTGCTGTTTCACAAGCTGCTGATTTACAAATTTTACCAAAAGATTGGGAATTGGAAATGACATCTTGGGGAACATTGCAAACAAATGGTAAAGATTATATGACAAGCAAAGCTGGATTATTTGCAGCTGGAGATTGTGAATATGGTCCTATGACGATTGTAAATGCAGTTGGTCAAGCAAGAAGAGCAGCTTCAGTGATTAGTAGATATATTTATGATGGTAAAATTTCTTTAACAGATGAAGAGATTATGGAAGACCATATGAATAGATTAAAAGTTTATAATAAAAATGAAAAAATCACAGGTTGGATACCAGGACTTCCAAGAGAAGAGAGTGAAAAACTTACAACAAATGAAAGAAAAGATAATAACAAAGAGGTTAATCTTGGTTTTACAACACAAGAGGCTCAAGCAGAAGCTGAACGTTGTATGAGATGTTATTATTTGGGGATGGTGGCAGTATGAGTGAACGAAAACAACACAGAAACAAACCAATAACCCTTACAATAGATGGTAAAGTATGTAGTGGTGTATATGGTGAAACTATTTTAGAAATAGCACGAAGAAATGATATATATATCCCTACTATGTGTTATCTTACAAAAGTTTCTCCAATAGCTTCTTGTAGAATGTGTATTGTTAATATAAAAGGTGTAGATGGAGATATTTTATCTTGTCAAGAAAAAGCGATTGATGGTATTGATGTAACTACAAATAACAACCACCTTGAAGAAGAACGGGTAAAAATCATGAAGCTTTATGATGTGAACCATCCTTTACAATGTGGAGTTTGTGACAAAAGCGGAGAGTGTGATTTACAAAATAAAAATTTAGAATTTAAAATATCATCTCAAGAATTTGCAGTAAAAGATCAACCACGACAAAGAAAAAAATGGGATATTTTAGGATATGATCCACATCTTTGTATCATGTGTGAAAAATGTGTTCATACTTGTAATGAAGTGATTGGAGCATCAGCATTATATATTAAACCAGGTGGTTACAAATCAACAATAGATATTAAAATGAGTAGATGTGAGCAATGTGGAGATTGTATTTCTGTATGTCCTGTTGGAGCTTTGGTATCAAATGCTTATAAATACAGTGCAAATGCTTGGGAATCAAATCAAATTCCAGCTTCTTGTGCTCATTGTAGTAGTGGATGTGGATTGTATTATGATGTTAAAGATAAAGGAAATTTAGATTCTTATGGAGCTAAAATCACAAGAGTAACAAATGATTATGAATTTGCAGCATTATGTGGTGCAGGAAGATTTGGTTTTTCTTTTGAAAATAAACATAAAACAAATTCACAAGATGAATTTAATTCTGCTGTAGATGCTATAAAAAATTGTGGAACTATAAAATTTAATTCATATATTACCAATGAAGAAGCATTAATTTTACAAAAATTAAAAGAAAAGCTAGGTATCAATTTGGTTAATGAAGATGCAAAAGCTTATAAAAACTTTTTAAATACTTACAGCAGTGTTGTTGGAAAAAATTTATATAGTGCTACAAATCAAACTGTTGCACAAAGTGATGCTATTATTTTAGTAGGAACTAGAATAAGCAGAGATAATCCAGGGGTAAAATATAATATTAATATTGCAACTAAAAAACAAGGTGCACAATTTATATATATGCATCCTATAGATGATGTAGCATTACATAACAAATATACACAATTTGTAAAATATGAAGTTGGTAGTGAAGAGGCTATTTTGGCTATGTTGGCTTATTATTTTATAGATGATATTCCAGAACAATATAAAAGCTATTTTGATGATATTGATATAGGTTACTTAAGTGGAGAGTCTAGTGTAGGAGAGGAAGAATTTGAGTTAATTAAAACCAAATTACTTAGAAGAAAATCTAAAACACTTATTATAGGAACAGATATATATAGTCATCCTAGAGCAAATAATATTGCTAAATTGGTGGGACTTATAGATAAATATACAGATTTTAATATTATGTTAATCCCATCACAAACAAATAGTTTGGGTGTAAGTTTAATTTGTGATTTAGATGATGAGATAAAAGGGAATGTTGTAGGATATAACGAACTTGGAGATTATACAATATCAAATATTGGCGAAGGGAATTTTGCAGTACCTGCACTAAATCAACAAGAGGGAACTTTTACTAATATTGATCTTAAAGTGTTAAATACAAATGCAGCATTACCATTTGATGGTTATTGTTTGAATGATATTGCAAATGAGATATTAGATGATACAAAAAAATATACTATAGATTATACACAAGAATTACCAAGTGCAAATGGATATCAAAATATTCCATTTGATAATCTACAAAATGGTTATGATAAATATGGTAATGATTTAAGAGGTTATATATTAAATTCACAAGATATTGCAACATCAACAGTAGAATTAGAAGAGATTGAAGAATTGGATTCTTATGATGGTTCTGTTATTTATAGATGTGAGCCTTTACATCAATTTAATAAAGCAACTGCAAAATCATTGTTATTGAAATCTGATTCACATTTAAGAGGAAGTGCTTCATTTGCAACAGCAGCAAAAATTCAAGCAGGAGATATGGTATCTATCCAATATAATGGACAAACAACTCAAAGGATGTTTAAAATTGATACAACTATAAAAGGTACCATTGCACTATATCCAACATTTGACAATGGATTAAGTGATGATTTGATACCCTTAGGATATAGGTATAAACAAGTAAAAATTAAAAAGGTTGAAACAAAATGAGCGAAATAGTTACTGTAAATATTGATGGTCATGAATGTAAAGCAAAAGAGGGTGAATTTATATTAAATGTCGCTAGAGCAAATAATATATTTGTCCCTGCACTTTGTTATTTAACAAGATGTTCACCAACACTAGCTTGTAGATTGTGTTTGGTGGAATCTGACGGAAAACAGGTATATGCTTGTAATGCCAAAGTAAAAGATGGGATGACAATCACAACAAATACTCCAAATATAGCAAAAGAAAGACGAGCTATTATGGAAGTTTATGATGTAAACCACCCTCTACAATGTGGAGTTTGTGACCAAAGTGGAGAGTGTGAACTTCAAAATTATACTTTGTATATGGGTGTAGATAAGCAAAACTATGCAGTGCGAGATGTTGATAGACCTACAAAAAAATGGGGAGTTATGAGTTACGATCCAGGTTTGTGTATAGTTTGTGAAAAATGTGTAACTGTATGTAAAGATATGATAGGTTCATCAGCACTTAGCACTACAAAAAGAGGTGCAGATGCTTTGGATAAACAATACAAAGCAAATATGCCAAAAGATGCTTATGCTATGTGGAACAAATTAAACAAAAATTTAATTGATTTTGATGAAAGCAAATGTATTGATTGTGGAGAGTGTATATCTGTTTGTCCTGTTGGTTCTATGGTTAGTACAGATTTTAAATACCAATCAAATGCTTGGGAACTAACAAAAATACCAGCAGCAAATCCATATTCAAGTGATTGTTCATTGATATATTATGAGGTTAAAGCTAAATCTATCCAAGAACATGATGTTAAAAAAATATATAGAGTTACAAATGATTCTCATTATACATCTATAAGTGGAGCTGCTAGATTTGGATTTGATTATTATAATAAAGCTGAAAATAAAAATTCTCAAGATTTAGCAACAGCTGTAGAAAAATTTAAAAATGCCAATAGTGTATTATTTAGTTCATATATTACCAATGAAGAAGCATTGATTTTACAAAAATTAAAAGAAAAAATAGGGTTTAATCTTGTAAATAAAGATGCTTCAGATTATAAAAACTTTTTAGCGAATTTTGCAACTACAAGTGGACATAATTTGTATAATGGAACATTAAAAGATATTCATAATAGTAATTTTATAATATCTGTTGGAAGCTTCTTTAAATCTGATGCACCATCTGTAAGATTTGCTTTTAACAATGCTATTACTATCAATAAAGGAGCTGGATTATATTTTCATCCTCTTAAAGATACAACAGTAGAAGGATTTGGTAAAAAAGGTAAAACAATAGAAACAATTTTTCATAATCCTAGTGCAAATGAAGCAATTTTATATTTTGTACTTGATCAGTTTGGAGAAAACCTTCCTGAAAATATATCTTCATATCTTGAAAGTTTAAGAGAAACAAGAGTAAAAACAGTTACAGAAACTATTAAAGAAAAAGTTGTAGAAACTGTTACAGATGAAGAAACAGGGGAAACCAAAGAGGTTACAAAAATGGTACCTAAAAAAGTATCTAAAGAGGTTGAATATGTTTATACAACATTGTTAGATACTATTGGAACTGATGAAACTTTACTTGAAACAATATCTGATATGTTAGCAAAAAAAGATACTTTTTCTTTGGTAGTGGGAGAAGATTTATATAAAGATCCAAATAGTGCAAATTTAGCAAAACTTTGTGGATTGATAGAAAAATATACACAATTTAAAGTTGTAATTATCCCATCTCATACAAATACTTTAGGTGTATCACTTATTTGTAGTCTTGATGATGAGGTTGTAGGTAATACTGTAGGATATAATGTAAAAGCTGATTATCAAATCAGTGCTTTAGGGGACGGAGATCTTGATATGCCTAGCCTAAATCAGCAAGAGGGTACTTTTGTAAATATTGATAAAAGAGTAGTTCCTACAAATGTTGCATTACCATATGGTGGTTATACTTTAAATGATATTGCAAATGAAATTTTAGAAGATCAAAAAGAAAATACTATTGATTATACATCTGAATTGTTTAAACAAGTTAATTTTGATGATTTACCAAATGAATATACAAATGGAAATGTGGAAAACAGAGGATATATTATTGATATAACAAATTGTGATTCAAATGATCAGGTTGAACCTATAAGTGGATCAAACCTTGAAGGTGAATTTATTATTTGTGATGCAAATCCTAGAAATCAATTCAATGAATTTACAAATGCTTCGGCAAATCTTACAAAAGAACCAACAGCATTTTATATTTCATCAGCATTAGCTGAAAATTTAGGAGTAGTTCAAGGGGATAGTGTAGAGATAACAACACAAAATGATCAAATTGTTATTGATGTGATGATAGACAATCAACTTGACGGAGATATAGGTTATGTTTCAACATTTGATAAAAACAGAGATACAAAAAAATTATTTGCAGGGTATAGATATACTACAGCAAATATTAAAAAGGTGTAAAAATGAGTAATGATGTAATAATGACAATCGTAAAAGTTGTTGTAATACTTGCAGTATTTTCAGCACTTGCAGGATTTACTACTTATATAGAAAGAAAGATTTTGGCTTTTATGCAACGAAGACTTGGACCACTTCATGTTGGACCATTTGGACTTATTCAAATTCTTTGTGATGGTGCAAAACTATTTACAAAAGAGGATTTTGTCCCTCAACATGCAAATAGAGCAATATTTATGATAGCACCTGTTATTACAGCTGCAACTGCATTTATTGCTATGAGTGCAATTCCATTTATACCAGGTGTTATTGTATCTGATATAAATGTTGGTGTATTATTTGTAATGGGAGCTATGGCAACAGGATTATATGGTCCACTTTTAGGAGGTATGTCACAAGCAAATAAATGGGGGCTTCTTGGAGGTGCAAGAACTGCTATTCAACTTTTATCATATGAAGTTGTTACAGGACTTTCAATCTTAGCACCACTTATGATGGTAGGAAGTTTAAGTCTTATTGATATAAACAATTATCAAGCAGGTGGTTTAAGTTCATGGATGATTTGGTCGCAACCTTTGGCATTTGTGTTATTTTTAATTGCTGGTTATGCAGAAACAAATAGAACTCCATTTGATCTTCTTGAGCATGAAGCTGAGATTGTTGCAGGATATGCAACAGAATATTCTGGTATGAGATGGGGTATGTTCTTTATAGGGGAATATGCGAACTTATTCTCTGTATCATTTTTAACTTCACTTATCTTTTTAGGTGGATTCAATGATTTATGGTTTATACCTGGAGCAATTGCTATTATATTAAAAGTTATGTTTTTAATATTCTTATTTTTATGGACAAGAGCTTCTTGGCCACATGTTAGACCAGATCAACTTATGTGGTTATGTTGGAAAATTTTAATGCCTCTTTCACTGCTAAATGTGTTAGTTACAGGTATAGTGATGATGGTATAAGGAAAGTTTATGAGTTTTAATGATTTAAAAGAAAGAAATATAGGTACAAAAGAGTATATGTTGGTGGATATTGAAGAATATCCAGCAACAGGTTGGGATGCTTTTAAACAAGTAACCAAAAGAACACTTAGCGTTGAATTATTTAAAGGGTTAGGTATAGTTTTTGGAATTATGAAAGAGGCATTATTCAAAGAAAAAATGCATACAGTTCAATATCCATTGGAAAAACTTCCTATAAGTCCTAGATATAGAGCTGTACATAAACTTTTAGGATTACTTGAAAGTGGTACAAACAGATGTATAGGTTGTGGTCTTTGTGAAAAAATATGTATTGCAAATTGTATTAAAATGGATACAAAAATTGATGAAAAATCAAGAAAAGAGGTTGTAGAGTACAGCATCAATCTTGGTAGATGTATTTTTTGTGGATATTGTGCAGAAGTTTGTCCTGAACTTGCGATTGTTCATGGAGGAAGATATGAAAATGCAAGTGAACAACGAGCACATTTTGTATTAAAAGATGATCTGTTGACACCATTTGATCAACTAAATCAACAATTTGAATTTGATGGATTTGGAGCTGTTAGCCCAGATGCTGATGATAAAATTAAAAAAACACCGTTAGCGTATTAAGGATATATGATGTTTGAAGTAGTAGCCTTTTATCTATTTGCAATATTAACTATTGCGATGTTTACTATAACAGTGATGACAAAAAATGCTTTATATGCATTGAGTTCATTAGCTGCTGGTATGATATTTATATCTGCATTTTTCTTTTTGTTAGATGCAGAATTTTTAGGAGTTGTCCAAATTGTAGTTTATACAGGTGCTGTTATGGCATTGTATGCATTTGGTATGATGTTTTTTGACTCTATCAATGATGTTGAAGAAAAAATTGCAAATCCTAGATTAACATTTTTATTAACAGGATCTGTTGCACTTATAGTTGTTGTAATTTTTATGGCTCCTATTGTTGGTGCTAATATAGATGCAAATTATCCTATGGGAATAGCATCACAGTATGGTGGCGTAACAGGGAATGTTCAAGATGTCGGAGTTGTTTTATTTACTAAATATCTTATCCCATTTGAAGTTGCTGCAGTTATGTTACTTGTGGCAATGATTGGTGGTATTATTCTTGCAGGTAAAAAGATGGATAGAGATATTATATTGGATACAGAAGAGGAACAAGAGCATCTTCACGCTTTTGTTACTAAAAAGGATGGTGTATAATGATTACATTAAATAGTTATTTGATTTTAAGTACGATTTTATTCTCTATTGGACTTTTAGGTGCAACAAGAAGAAAAAATTTGTTGATGTTATTTTTCTCTACAGAAATTATGTTAAATGCTGTAAATATAGCTTTTGCAGCTATTTCAAAATTTCATGGAGATCTTACAGGTCAAATGTTTGCATTTTTTGTTGTAGCAATAGCAGCAAGTGAAGTAGCTGTAGGATTAGGATTGTTAATACTATGGTTTAAAAGACATAACACTATCGATCTTGATAGTTTACAAAAGATGGGGGGATAAAAATGGAAAATTATGTATTAGTAGCATTATTTGCTCCATTAGTTGGGTCTTTATTTGCAGCTATGTTTGGAAATACAAAAAAGGCACAAATTACAGGTATAGTGACATCTGTTCTTTTAGGTGTTTCACTTGTATCTTCTATAATAGTTGCATACAATTTAAGCATACATGAAGAAGCTATTCATATTAATTTATTAGATTGGATTTCACTTGGGCATGTTAATATCCCATTTGGTATTGTTGCAGATCAAGTAAGTGTAACTATGATGGTTGTTGTAACTACTGTTTCAACAATGGTACATATACATTCAAACGGATATATGGATCATGATAAGAGTTTTAATAGATTTTTTGCATGGCTTAGTGCATTTGTGTTCTCTATGATGATTTTGGTTATGAGCGATAACTTTGCTGGATTGTTTATTGGTTGGGAAGGTGTTGGTCTTTGTTCTTGGGGACTTATTGGATTTTGGTATCATAAAGAAGATAAACCAAAAGTTGATGATATTTATAATTCACCATTTTCAACACTATCTCCACACTCTTCAATTTCTCCATCTTATGCAGCAAATGAAGCATTTATTATGAATAGAATTGCTGACCTTGGGATGCTTATTGGTATATTCTTAATTTTTTGGAATATAGGTTCTGTGCAATATGATGTGGTATTTGCAAAGATTGGTGGATTAAGTCATTCTTTAGTAGTAACAATAGCAATTTTCTTATTTGTAGGTGCTATGGGTAAATCAGCACAATTTCCATTTAATACATGGTTAGCAAATGCGATGGAAGGTCCTACTCCTGTATCTGCACTTATTCACGCAGCTACTATGGTAACAGCAGGGGTTTATTTGATAATTAGAGCAAATGAGATATTCTCAAGTGTACCTGAAGTTGGAATGTTTATTGCTGGACTTGGTGCGTTTGTTGCATTTGGAGCTGCTACAATGGCATTGGTGGCAACAAATATGAAGAAAATTATTGCTTATTCAACTTTATCTCAACTTGGATATATGTTTGTTGCTGCTGGACTTGGAGCGTATTGGATAGCACTATTTCACCTTGCAACTCATGCATTTTTTAAATCTGTATTATTTTTAGGTGCCGGAAATGTTATGCATGCTATGAATGATGAGATTAATATAAAAAATATGGGTGGATTGAAAAAACATATGCCAAAAACTGCGTTAATTATGACTGTAGCATCTATGGCACTTGCAGGATTCCCATTTTTGGCAGGTTTCTATTCAAAAGAGTTGATTTTAGCTTCAGCATTTAGTCATCATGCATATATTTTCTGGGCAGTATTATGGATAACAGCTGGACTTACAGCATTTTATTCATTTAGATTAGTTATGTATGTATTCTATGGAAAAGAAAATTATCATGATCTTGGATATCATCCACATGAAACTTATGGTTATGTAATAGCAGCTATGACACCATTGGCAATTTTAGCTGTTAGTGCAGGTTGGTTTGAAGAAACAATTTACGAATTTTTAACTCAAACTCTTCCTGAATATCATCCTCATCTTGAAGGTTCTACAGGTCTTATTCTTATGGCTGTAACAATAGGATTGTCATTGGGTGGTATTGCATTTGCTGTATTAAAATATAATAAAGATGGTGAATACTTTGGTAATAAAATGAAAAATAGATTTTGTTATAAATTATTAGCAAATCAATACTATTTACCTTATTTGTATGATACAGTTGTAGTACAACCATACAAAAAACTATCAGATTTCAATTGGAAAGAGATCGATATGAAAATTATCGATACTATAGTAGATGGTATAGCTGGTATTATTTACCAAGGTGGAGTAGAAGGTAGAACTATACAAACAGGTAATCTATCAAAAGCATTAAAATTAATGACAGGTGGAATAGTGTTGCTATTGATCCTTGTATTAGTTTTTGGTTCAATTAAGTAAGGGAGAAAAGGATGGAACATATTTTATCTATTTTGATATTTTTTCCAGCATTTGCAGCGATAATGGGTCTGCTTGTACGAAAAGATGCTATTAAAGTATATGGTATAACAGTAACAGCAATAGAATTTGTATTAACTTGTGTAATGTGGTATGGATTTGATACATCAAGTGGAGGTATGCAATTTGCTGAATTTGCACCTTTGATTACTAAATATGGTATTTCATATAGTGTAGGTATTGATGGTATATCATTATTTTTAATCATTATGACAACTTTTGTAACTATGATTTCATTGATAGGTCTTAGTGAAACAAGAGATCTTAAAAATCTAATTATTGCAATTTTATTTTTAGAAGTTGCAATGGTAGGTGTTTTTGTTGCACTTGATGCAATTATTTTCTATGTTTTCTGGGAATTTTCTTTGGTTCCTATGTTATATATTATTGGTGCTTGGGGTGGACCTAAAAAAATCTATGCTTCGGTTAAGTTTTTCTTATATACATTTGCTGGATCTTTAGTTATGTTAATAGGTATGCTTTATATAGCACATACATTTGCACAAACTACAGGAAGATGGAGTTTTAATCTTATGGAATGGTATATGTTACCATTGGATTTTAATACTCAGTTATGGTTATTTGTTGCTTTCTTTTTTGGTTTTGCTATTAAAGTTCCTATGGTACCATTTCATACATGGCTTCCTTATGCACATGGTCAAGCACCAACAGTAGGTTCAGTTATACTTGCAGCAATTTTATTAAAAATGGGGACATATGGATTTATAAGATTTTCATTACCATTATTTCCTGATGCAGCTGTTGCATTTATGATTCCTATGGCTATTTTAGCTATTATTGCTATAGTTTATACAGCAATGGTAGCTTATGCACAAGAGGATATAAAACAGGTTATTGCTTATAGTTCAGTATCACATATGGGTGTAATTATACTTGGTATTTTTGCATTAAATGTTGAGGGAATTGGAGGAAGTATTTTCCTTATGATTTCACATGGTATTGTTTCAGGAGCTCTGTTTATGCTTGTGGGTGTGATATATGATAGAAAACATACAAAAATGATGAATCAATTTGGAGGATTAGCAAAAGTTATGCCAATGTATGCAGTAATTTTTGGTATTATGCTTATGGCATCGGTTGGACTTCCTCTTACTATTGGTTTTGTAGGTGAGTTTTTATCATTACTTGGATTTTTTGCAGTATCTCCAATATTAACTGCTGTTGCAGGATTGACTATTATATTTGGTGCTGTGTATATGTTGGTATTATACAAAAGAACATTTTTTGGACCTGTAACACACGAAGAAAATCTTAAATTAAAAGATTTAAACAAAAGAGAATATGCAGCGCTTATACCATTGGTATTATTAGTTGTTTATTTAGGGGTACATCCTAAACCTATTTTAAATCCTGTAGATAAAAGTGTAAAGCTTTTGGTTCAAATTATGGATATAAGAGCAGAAACAACAAAAGCAAAAGAGATGATTGCTAAAGTAAATACAATAGGGGAGAAAAAATAATGATTACTCCATTTCAAGCAGATTTTGCTAGTTTAAATATCGCAACAATAGCACCAATGTCGGTTGCTATTCTTGGTGCATTGGTTATATTATGTATAGATTTATTTACAAAGCATGTAGATAAACATTTATATGTTGTATTGACAATTTTATTTTTGATGGTAGATTTAGGTGCTGTTTTATCATTTGGAGGACCTGTTAGAGGATTCTTTGATGTTATGTTAGTAGATGGAATCTCAGTCTTAGGTCAAGCTATTATTGTAGTGGCTTCTGGATTATTTATATTTTTGAGTTTATCAAAACAAAGATTTCATGAATATAGTTACCCTGAATACTTTGCATTATTTTTATTTATGACAGCTGGTTTTCAGTTTATGACCGCATCTGATAGTTTAATTTTGATTTTTGTTGGACTTGAAACAGCATCTATGAGTTTATATACTTTAATTGCTATGCATAATAGTAATAAAGCTACAGAAGCAGCAATAAAATACTTTACAATGGGTGCTTTAGCAGCTGGTTTCTTTGCGTTTGGTTCTATGATTTTTTATTATTTAACAGGTTCTGTGGAATTATCTGTAATTGCTCAACATTTATCTACTTTAGATACACAATCTAATTTTATTATGTTAGTTGGTGTTGTATTTATGATTGGAGCATTAGGATTTAAATTATCTCTTGTACCATTTCATTTTTGGGCTCCAGATGTTTATCAAGGTTCAAGTGCATCTATGGCAGGTTATATTGCATTTGTACCTAAAATGGCAGCACTTATAGTTGCAATTAGATTTTTTGAAATATTTATTTCTGCTCATAATGTATGGGTACATGGTATATTATATTTTATTGCAATTATTACTATGACTTTACCAAATCTTATAGCACTTGTTCAAACAGATATTAAAAGAATGCTAGCATACTCTTCAATATCTCATGCAGGTTTTGTTCTTGTTGCAATTTTAGTAGGTACATCACAATCTATTGAAGCATTATTTATATATTGGATAGTATTTTCATTTATCATTATTGGTGCATTTGCTATGTTATGGCTTCATAGAACAAAAGAAAAACCATCATTTTATGGATTTACTACAGATTACCAATTTGAGAAATTTACAGGATTGATTCATGCATCTCCTCTATCAGCAGTGCTTCTTGCAATTTTGATGTTAGGACTTGCAGGTGTTCCACCATTTTCTTTATTTTGGGGAAAAATGTTTTTAATAAATGCTACATTAGCACATGGTGAAACGTTATTAGCAATTATAATGATACTAAACTCTTCAATTGCAGCATTTTATTATTTAAAATTGATTGTTGTTATGTTCTTTAAAGAAAGAGATAATAAAAGAATGGTTGAATATGCAGATATGGGAAGTTTAATGTTGCAGGTTATTATTGCTGTTGCTATTACTTTTGCCGTTACAGCTATATTCTGGTTAGATGGTGTTATGGATTTTGTTTCTATTGCAGTAAGAAGCAGTGGTTATTAATTTTTATTATCTAAATAAACTATTAAAAAGCTAGTACATAATGTACTAGCTTTTTTTATGTAAAAAAAAGGTGTCAAATGAAAAAAATAGTTTATACTTTTATAATATTATTGTATGTTGGATGTGGCAATTCAGAACATAATCAATCAAAACAAATTAGTTATAATGGAAAAAAACTTTTAGAACAAAAATGTTCAAAATGTCATAATATAAAATTTCCTCCAAAAGATTTTACAAATGAGATAGCTCCTCCTATGATGACTATTGTATTTCATTTTAATGATTGGTTTAAAGCAGTAAGTGAACAAGAAAAATTAATTAAACAATTAGATTTTGTTACAGATTATGTTATAAATCCTTCAAAAGATAAAGCTTATTGTACAAAAGATATGTTAAAAAAATATGGAGTGATGCCATCTCAAAAAGGTGCAGTGACAAAAGACGAAGTAAGAGCAATTTGGGAATATTTATTTAATAATTATACACAAAAAAAATTAATGCAAAAACAAAAAGCTTTAGAAGAATTACATTCTCTACCACAAGGGGAACAAATTGCTATACAATATAAATGTTTTTCATGCCATAATAAAACAAAAAAGCTTGTAGGTCCATCTTTTAAAGATATTGGAATAAAATATAAACAAAATATACAAACTATTATAAAAAGTATTCAAGAGGGTAGTAGAAAAAAATGGAAAATTTCACATGGTGCTACAATGCCTAAATTTTCTAATATTCAAGAGAATCAATTAAAAATAATAGCTAAATGGATTACTGATTTAAACTAATATTAAGAAATGTTGTGTCATAATTTCAATATAGATAAGTAGGGATCGATAGATTCCCAAGGGCTTAACCCAATGCTTGGTAAAACAAGAATGTTTTTCGGTAGTAAAAATGAATATTTTTACAATGTGTCATAAATTAAAAGGATAAATTATG
>Ga0256828_1000229_pt1 | contig 38284 bp, 40 predicted proteins | sample CV88metaG_FD_185993 | JGI IMG/M metagenome (GOLD analysis project Ga0256828, IMG submission 185993) | Hydrothermal vent microbial communities from East Pacific Rise, Pacific Ocean - CV88 | ecosystem: Environmental > Aquatic > Marine > Hydrothermal vents | place: Pacific Ocean: East Pacific Rise...
AACAGCTCAGTCAAAAAAGACCACAGACCAAAGAGGAGATGTTACAGATTCATGGTATTGCTGAGGTGAAATTTCAGAGGTATGGAACACTTTTTTTAACCATTTTACAAGAGAGAGGAGAGAGCGTATGAAACAAACAAATAACCCCCTATGTGGCATAGATGAAGCAGGGCGTGGACCACTGGCTGGGTCATTAGTGATGGCTGGTGTGGTCTTAAAAGAGGAGATAGAGGGGTTGATGGACTCTAAGAAGTTGAGTGAAAAGAAGCGTGAAGCGTTATATCCACGTATTTTAGAGAAGAGTGACTACCATATTGTCTCTTTTTCAGCGAGTGAGGTTGATGAGATGGGGATTTCTCACTGTCTACATAATGGTCTACTCTCTATTCAAAAGCATCTAAGGGGGTGTGATTATCTCTTTGATGGTAACAGTACCTTTGGTGTTGAGGGTATTACAACTATGGTTAAAGCCGATGCAAAAATCGCTGAGGTGAGTGCTGCGAGTATCTTAGCAAAAGTCACAAGAGATAGAGAGATAGTCGCTCAAGCAGAGTCTTATCCTGAGTATGGGTTTGAGAAACATAAGGGGTATGGAACCAAAGCCCATATTGAGGCACTACTAAAGTATGACCGATGCCCCATACACCGAAAGACATTTCGTGTAAAGGGGTTAGATGAACCTACCCTTTTTTAGGGTAGAGGGTGTGAAGGTGTTCCATCTTCTTGCCCATATTCAGTAGTGTCATATCGGCTAAGACCAGTGCCATCATCGCTTCACACACAATGGTGCCACGTACAGCCACACAAGGGTCGTGACGCCCTTTGAGGTTACACGCAACAGCTTCATTGTCTCTATTGACAGTGGCTTGTTCTTGAAAGATACTCGGTGTTGGTTTGAAGTGGGTTTTTACCACGATGGTATCACCATTGCTAATCCCCCCTAAAATCCCTCCAGCGTGGTTAGAGTTGAAGCCATCTGGGGTGATTTCATCATTGTTTTGGCTCCCTTTGAGGTGGGTACTTTGTATTCCATCACCAATCTCAACAGCTTTGGCTGCGTTGATGCCCATCATCGCTTCAGCTAAGATGGCATCGAGTTTATAGTAGAGAGGTTCACCCAGCCCCACAGGGACACCCGTAGCGTGTGTAAGGACAACACCTCCGACGGAGTCGTGTTGGAGTTTGGCATCTAAAATGGCTTGGGTTTGTGCCTCTTCTGCTTGAGGGTCAAGGGCATTCATAGGAGAGGTTTTTGCATGGTTAAAGTCAATGCTTTTAGCTTGAATACCATCGACTTCACAAAGCCCTGAGGTTATCTCTATGCCTATCTCTTTGAGCATAAGCTTTGCAATAGCACCACCTGCGACACGTGCAGCTGTTTCACGTGCTGAGGAGCGTCCACCCCCACGGTAGTCACGTAGTCCATACTTATGAAAGTAGGTATAGTCAGCGTGTCCTGGGCGAAAGAGGTCTTTGACATTGTCATAGTCACGACTCTTTTGGTTACCATTGAAGATAACCATCGCAATGGGTGTACCCGTACTGAGTCCCTCAAAGACCCCAGAGAGAATCTCTACTTTGTCCTCTTCTTTTCGAGCTGTCTCAAGTTTACTCTTTCCAGGTTTACGTCTGTCAAGTTCAGCTTGAATAAACGCTTCGTCTATTTTGAGTCCTGCTGGTACGCCATCTAAAATACACCCAAGTGCTTTACCGTGTGACTCTCCAAATGTTGTAAGGGTTAACTTCTTTCCAAAGGTATTCATCTTAATCCTTTAACTTTTTCAAGGCAATTTTGGCTGCTTTTTGTTGGGCATCTTTTTTACTTTTGCCTTTGGCTGTGGAGAGAATCTCTTTGTTTAAGACAATGGCTATCTCAAACTCCTTTTTATGGTCAGGTCCAGAAGAGCCTAAGAGTTCATACGAAGGGGTCACACCATAAATGGCTTGTGTTAACTCTTGTAGGGCTGTTTTATAATCTTTAGAGAGAGAGTCAAGGTCTATTTTAGGGTGACACTCCTCAAGTAGTTGAATGGAAATCTCTTTGGCAACCTCTAAACCTGCTTCAAGGTAGATAGCCCCAATAATCGCCTCAAAGGCATTAGAGAGCAAAGAGGGTTTATTACGTCCATTGTTATTCTCTTCAGCTAAAGAGAGAAAAATATACTCTCCAAGGTGAATCTTACGTGCTAAGAGGGTAAAGCCACTCTCATTCACGAGTGAAGCACGGATTTTTGAGAGGACACCCTCATTGGATTTTGGAAATTTTTTAAAGAGATACTCTCCGACAATCAAGTCTAATACGGCATCGCCTAAAAACTCAAGCCGCTCATTATTGTAAGGCTTTTTATCACTTTTGTGTGTCAAAGCCTCAATAATCAATTGCTTATTTTTAAAAGTGTAGTTGAGCCTCTGCTCTAAATGGCTATAATCATTCATTCTGCTTCTCCTAATTTAAATTTTTCAGCCTCTTGACGTGCGAGTGTGTCACAGCGTTCATTTTGAGGGTGTCCATTGTGTCCTCGTACCCATGTTGCACGAATAGTATGAGGTTTTGCTACCTCTAAGTAGTCACGCCAAAGGTCAACATTTTTTACTTTTTTAAAATCTTTACGTACCCACCCCTCTAGCCACTCATTGATGGCTTTGACCACATAGGAACTATCAGAGATAACCTCAACACAACATGGCTCTTTTAACTGTTTGAGTCCCTCAATGACCCCTTGAAGCTCCATACGGTTGTTGGTAGTATGGGCTTGACCTCCTGTAAACTCTTTGGTGTGTCCTTGATAGGAGAGAATGGTACCATATCCTCCAGGTCCTGGGTTACCTAGACTAGAGCCATCAGAGTAGAGAGTCACCTCTTTTTGGGCGTTTTTTTGCAAAATCTTCCTCAACTTTTATTGAATAGATTGCCATACAGTTTGGACAGCGATGAAATCGCATAGGGAAATGTTGTTTACACTGTTGACAAAGGTATGTAAAGCATAACTCAGCCTCTGCTTGACCCTCTCTTTTTTGGAGTGCGAGAAGGTCTAATAAGAAGTGTCCACTCTCTAAAGAGGGCGTCTTGGTGACACCTTTAAGGTAGTAGAGTGTGCTAAGTACGCTATTTTGTGTAATTATAGCAAAGTCGAGTTGTGATTTTGGTAAGAACCAGAGGATATCTAAAATCTCATCAATACGGCTCATATCCAAGACTCTCCACGCCTCTTTAGGGGAGAGTTTGAAAAGAAGAGGCATAATGTGAACATAGAGTCGAGGCTCTTTTTGAAGGAGTGTTAAGAGTTGTTGGCTACACGCTTGAGGGGAGGTGTGTTGTTGTGCGTGAAGCGAAAGAAAGGCTAAAAAAGCGTGCAGGGAGCTTACCTCTTGATGTAACACCTCTAAAGGCAGAAGTACCTCTTTGGCTTTCTCAAACTGGTGCATACGCTCATAGACAATACACAAAGAGTGAAGCACGGGGATATTTTTAGGGTTTTTTCGTAAAATCTCTAAGTAGAGTTGACACGCACGCTCTAAAAAACCAGCATAGAGGTAGGTGTGTGCTAAGCGTTGCATGAGGGTGTTTCTATCTTGTTTACTTTGTGTGTGTTTAATGAGGTAGAGATAGAGGCTAATGGCTTTAGGGTACTCTCCCGATTTCTCAAATGCCGTAGCCAGTAGAGAGAGGGGTTTGAGCATATGCTCCTCATAGGGCATCTCTTCACTCTCTAAGCTACACTCCGTAGCATCAAAACCCTCTAAAAATCGTAAGAGTTTTCCCTCCTCTTTTTGCTTATGGTACTGCTCAAAGAGGTAGGAGCTTAATGCCACAATAAAGGCAATAAAGACAATCATTAAAAGACTAAAAAGGGGGTCATTATAGGCAGGTAAAAAGGTTTCCATGGTTAGATTATACCAAATTAGATATAATTCCCGTTATGATTGATAACGCCTCCATAGAGTCCCTAAAAAACAGTATTGATATTGTCGATGTCATTGGTAACTTCATTGAGTTGAAGAAGAGTGGTGCAAACTACAAAGCCAACTGCCCCTTTCATGGAGAGAAGACCCCCTCTTTTGTTGTAAGTCCCTCTAAGCAGATTTTTCACTGTTTTGGGTGTGGTGTGGGTGGTGATGCCATTAAATTTGTGATGGAGTTAGAGAAGTTAACCTATCCTGAGTCCATAGAGAAGATAGCCTCTATGTTTAACTTCTCTCTACAATATACCAAAGGGAGCAGTGACTATACCGAGAGTAAACAGCTTTTAGAACGGATACAGCAGTGGTATGTGAAGAACCTCGACAGCCATCAAGAGGCAAAGGGCTATCTCCAAAGTAGAGGGGTCTCTTTAGCCTCCATTGAGCGTTTTGGTATTGGGTATGTTCCACAAGGAAAAGAGGTGTTGCAGTTTTTAGAGCAGACGCATCAACCTCTTCCTAAAGCGTTAGAGGCAGGGGTGTTAGCCAGAGGTGACGATGGGCGTTACTATGCACGTCTTGTTGAGCGTATTACCTTTCCTATTTTTGCTAGTAGTGGTGCGCCTGTGGGGTTTGGAGGGCGTACCATTACCAACCACCCAGCAAAGTATATCAACTCACCTCAAACCAAACTCTTCAATAAGTCACGACTACTTTATGGGTACCATTTAGCCAAAGAGCGTATCTATCAGCAGAAGCGATTGATTGTCTGTGAGGGGTATTTAGATGTGGTACTTTTTCATCAAGCAGGCTTTACGGAGGCTGTTGCGAGTATGGGAACAGCTTTAACCCCTGAGCATCTTCCTCTTTTAAGAAAAGGCTCTCCTGAGATTATTTTGGCGTATGATGGGGACAATGCAGGAAAAAATGCAGCGTTAAAAGCTGCTGAGATGTTAAGTCTGAACAGTTTTGAAGGAGGGGTGGTACTCTTTCCCAATGGGCAAGACCCTGCTGATTTGATTGCCAGTGGTAAGAGTGAAGTCGTAGCAAACCTCTTAAGAGATGCTAAAGCCTTTATCCCTTTTGTTTTAGAGCAGTTTGTTGCAAGTTATGACCTCTCTAATCCCCACGCTAAAGAGCAAGCTTTTGGGCAGTGTAAAGCCTTTTTATCTAAGCTAAGCCCCATTATTCAAGAGTCCTATTTCCCTTTAGCAGGAAGCCTTTTAGGGGTCTCTTCGGCACTCTTTTCGCAGGGGAGAGGAAGTGGTAGAACACAACAAAAGGTTGAGCCTCGTGTAGAGCATTTTCAAGCACAAAAAGATATTGCGAAACTCAGCCTTTTAAAAAGCCTCATTGAGAATCCTTTTTATATTGATACTATTTTAGAGGTGGTCGATGCGTCACTCTTTGGTCACTATCGTCCTCTCTTTGAAGCCATTCTTGCAGGAGAGATGGAACATCCACAGGTAATGGGACTACTTTTAGATGAGAGTATTGAACCCCTGAGTGAAGAGAGTTTTCGTGCCACACTGTGTGCGATGTTAATGAAGTACTATGAGCAAAAGCTCAAAGCCGTCATTAGTAATGAGTCGATGCCCTTTGCTCAGAAGAGTTTTTTTATTCGTAAAATGAAAACCGATATAATACCCAGATTAAAACGAGGAGAGTTAGTAGCGTATGATGCAAAATAAAAGACGAGCCATTGCCCTATTTAGTGGGGGGTTGGACAGTATGTTGGCTGTAAAGTTAATGGTAGACCAAGGTGTAGAGGTGATTGCTTTACACATTAAAATTGGTTTCTCTGGCACAAAAGATACCCAAGCCATTATGGAGGAGAGAGCTAAAATGGCAGGGGCACGTTTTGAGATGGTTGATGTACGTGATGCTTACATTCAAGAGATTCTCTTTAGCCCAGTCTATGGGTATGGAAAGAACTTTAACCCCTGTATTGATTGTCACGGATATATGTTTAAGATTGCAAAAAAGATGATGGAAGATTTCAATGCCTCTTTTTTAGTCACAGGTGAAGTAATAGGACAGCGACCTATGAGTCAACGCCACGATGCGATGAAACAGGTGAGTAAACTTGCCAATGACCAAGAGGAGCGTCTTATTTTACGTCCTCTCTCAGCGAAACTGATGGAGGAGACCACACCAGAGAGAGAGGGGTGGGTCGATAGAGAGAAGCTCTTAGATATCTCTGGTCGTAGCCGTGAAAGACAGTTGGCTATGGCAAAAGCGTATGGTTGGGAAGATTATGAATCACCTGGAGGAGGGTGTCTTTTAACAGAGTCACACTATGCTGAGCGTATCAAGGAGTTTATCGCTTTTGATACCTTTGAAGTAGAAGATATTGAGTTATTGAAGTTTGGGCGTCATTTTCGCTTACCTGATGGTGCTAAATTGGCTGTGGGGCGTAACCAAGAGGACAATGCAGGGCTTCAAGCGATTGAGAGTGGTAAATATCTCCCTATTCGCCTCCCCGTAGCTGGACCTTTCTCTTTGTTGAGTGCAAATGCGTCAGAGGCAGATAAAGCCTTAGGGGCAAAGTTAGCCATTACCTATGCAAAGAGTAACCCAGAAGAGATATATGAGGTAAAAGTAGCAGATGCACACTTTAGTGTTGCTCCTTTTGCAAGTAAACAAGAGGCACAAGCCTATTTTTTCAATCACACTAAGCCTCAGGCTTGATTTTGTTACCACCTTGTGTTAAAATACTCCCCTCTACGGCAAGAACAGTCGAAAGTCACGCTTTTAGATAGAGGCATATCTCTACTAAAGGAAGCCTAACCTCTTTGAGGGTTGGGTGGTTCACTACCATATAAAGGGAAACAATGACAGCATCAGCAAGACATATTTTAGTAGATGATGAAGCGTTCTGTAAAGAGCTTAAAGCAAAAATTGAGAGTAATGAGGTGAGTTTTGAAGAGGCTGCACGTGACCATTCTCGTTGTCCATCAGGTGTGAAAGGTGGAGAGCTTGGACGTTTTGGTCAAGGGCAGATGGTTCCAGAGTTCGACAAAGTCGTCTTTAATGATGAAGTAGGTGTTGTTCATGGACCAGTGAAGACACAATTTGGTTACCACCTTCTTGAGGTTACTGAACGAAGCTAAACCACTTAAGGCAGTTTAATCTGCCTTATGGTATACTTTTACCACTTAAAATTGGGGCATTAGCTCAGCTGGGAGAGCGCTTCGCTGGCAGCGAAGAGGTCATCGGTTCGATCCCGTTATGCTCCACCAATCTACACTTTTAATTCTTCTAAAATTTTTTATTTTACTTTCGCATAGTTTCGTTTGGATATTATCTTTTCTATTTGAATGTTTTTTAAGTAGGGAAATATTAATAGATGTAGTCTTGTTTTTTGGGTGATTTATTGTCTATGTCGTTACTCTAATAGTATATTTTAATCTACCTCTATAACGGGGATTGTGATTGTAATATTTTCAGAAAAAAGCTTTAAAAATTGCTTTTTTGTTATAGTGTTTTCACTTTTATCTATCTCATTTATACAAAATATTTCTAAAGACTTACCAACACTTAATTCAAAGAAATACTTATCCATAGTTATAATAATACAATTATCACTAATAACCATTGCATTATTTTCTATCTCTATCATCTCTTTCTGTGTAAAGAAATTTAGAAATTTTTTATTTGAAGTTAAGTTCATTATTTCTTATTTTTTAATAAAAAATCAATAAGTTGGCTCATGCCCATGATGATATCTTTTTCTTTTATAGATTTATTAAATTTAACATTTCCTATCTCTCTCATATTGAGTGCTAACTCTAAAGTGCTAAAATTTTTATCATTTATAAGTTCTTTTAATAAATCTATTTTCTCATTCATAGATGTGTCATTCCATTGTGAACAATTTGGTTGAAAACATCCTCTTGTACTCCAAATATTTTCTAAAATATCAGGATTTTTATACTCTTTCCATTGTTTTTTTAATTTCACAAGTTCAAGTTCTCTTAACGCATCAGCGACTGAAAGTGTATCACTCATGAAAGAATCTTAGAAACTTTAGAAATATCAGATGGTAAATTATTACTACCCATTGTCAAAATAAAACCTTTAACACTATCATTTTGTTTTTCATAAAGAAAAGCTGATGTGATTTTATCATCTTTTGTTACTAAAGGTATGAGTGTTACATTATCTATATTGTCTATACCTATCATTTCACTTTGCCATTTTAACCATACATTATTTCTAATATTATCAACTGAAATACTTTTTTGTGAGCTTGTTGCAGATATAACTATTGTAGTTTTATGAGATAATAATTTTTGTAATAAATCTGTATATTCTTGAAAAAAACTATCATTTTGCATCATTTTTAGAAATTGTTTTTTATTTGGCAATGTTGCACTATGTAAAGGATAAGACTCTACTTGAAAAATACCATCAAAATGAGATTGTGAAGCTAATTCTAACATTTTGTCTATTCTTCTTCCTGCTGATGAACCTTTTAAAATATCTATATAAAAATTTGCTAATTTTTTAGCTATGTCACTATACTTATCATCTTTTACAATACCCGATTTTGAGTTATTTGATACAATAATATCTCGTTTTTGCATCTCCATACCACCACCTGGATTTGTAGTAAGGATATAAAGTGGATTTTCTCCACAATTAAAATCAAGATATGGTTCAGGTAGATAATCAACTTGAAAATCTTTTTTTACTTTTTCATCTAATTCTAATCTATCAACTATCCACTTTTTATGTAACTCTTCTGTAAATTCTATATAATCTTTATTCATTTTTACTATTCCTATTTATGAGTTTTTAATTGATACTATTTAGGATTAAATAATAATTATTTAATTCTAATTCCTTTATTTTCTAGTTAAATAAATCTTTAGTTTTATCATTCTTATTTAATGCTTCTTTTAATTCATCTGATAAATATTGAAAATCTGTTTTAAAATCAACATCATATGGTACTTTATTATCAATTGCATCTAAAATTACTTTTATTGCTAATTCTTCATCTTCAGCAAAGTCAAATATAATACCTACTATTTGAGCAATTCTACACATATCTTCTGCATCTTTTACTAAACTTACTAGTAATTCTGAACCAGCTTTTTTATCATTTCCATCATCTTCTCCAATTAATAGTTTAGATATACCTATTAAATCAGCAATATTTAAATCAAAGTTTTTTCTTCCATACTCTATAATTTCTCTTGCCCATGCTTGATTATTTAAACCACCTGTCCATCTATCAGTATCTGAATGTATAACTACTTTTAGAACTGATTCTAATTCAGAAGGCCATTGTGTCGCTTGTTTTTCAGCATCTTTTAATAAAACTGTTGCTATTTCTTTTGGATTGAAGTAATCATTATCATTCATTAATAATATATTCCAAGCAGTATCTGATAACCAATGACTATTCATCTTATCTTCATTAAAAGCTCCATTTTTAACTAGAAGTTTAATTCTATCTTTAGTATCTTTATCTATACCTTTTCTTTTTGCTTTTACTGATTCCACTAATTTTAGGGCTTCTTTAACGTTCATATTGTTCTCCATTGTAAATATTTTTAAAATCAAATTATATGTGTTAATAGTTAAAAAACTATCAACACATTCTAAATTTATAACTATTATATAAAATAATGTAACACCATAATATAAAAGTTATTTTTATTCTTCACATCCATCTTCAACCATTTCATCATAATAGTTTTCTTTAAACTCATCTGCCATATCTTCATCTCCAAGGTCATCAATCATTAAACTATATAAATCACAATAATACCCCTGCTCAATACAACCTTCAGCTTTATTAATTATAGCAATAAGAAATTCATTTTTATAGTCTTCATCTGTATCTTCATAAACTTCTATTACAGCTCTAGCAGTATCTAATAAATCGTAGATCTCTTTATACTGTAAAAGTAAATCAAATATCTCTTTAGCACTTTCTTTATTGTCTAATATATTTTCATCTGCTATAAATCTTCCTAAATCCATAATTTCCGTACAATCACCTGCAAACTCAAAAAAATCATCATCTTCTTTTAACTTTAACTTTACTTCTGTAATTATAGATTCCAAGAACTCTTTATCATTTAAATTACTATTTATACTAGATAGCAACTTATTATATTCTTCTAAATCTATTGCTTTATTTTGTGCAGATTTATATAATCTTTTAGCTTCAACTTTATCGTTTATACAATCTTCTTGTGCTAATACATCTGCTGCATTGATAATATCTGATGTATCACAATCTTCACTATCTAGTGCTTTAGTTATAAAATCTTTTGCTAATGATATATCATTTATATATTTTGAAGTTGCTTCAGCTAATCTTATATACTGTGCTGTACTTAATTCTAGTTGATTAAGTTTATTTAAACATTGAGTTCCTAGTTCTTGATTATTTAATATCTCTGGTGATACTACAGATATAAATAAACGCAACATACTATCATTATCTTCTATTTTAGTATTTAATACTTTTTTAGCTATTTCTTCAGCCCAAACTTTATCTTTAAAATCTTTAGCAATATTATCAATTAATTCAATAGTACCATTTATATCATTCTCTTTAGAGAGTTTATTTTGTTCTATTATAAATAACTCTTTTGCTAATTCAAGATTTTGTGGAAACTCATCTTCACAAAATCTTGTCCCCCAATAACCAATACAACTTTCATCTTTTAAATCAGTTAATATTTCATCTATATCCTCATGATTCTTATAAGCTACATTGATTTTTTTTATGGTATCTTTTAAATTCATTTTAATTCCTTTGTATTTTAAGTTCAGCAAACTTTAGTTTTTTTTTAAAAATCTTTAATTACTTAAAATACTTTCAAAGTTAAACATAAATTTTTTTATTACCGATATGTTACATTGCTCTTCTGACAGATTTATATCTACTTTACAAGACTATAAAACTGTCAAAAATATTATTCTCCTAAAGTGCAACCATTATTTTTAGTTAAATAAATCTTTAGTTTTATCATTGATAGTGGTGAGATTTAAATATCTTAATTAATAGCTTTTTCAACATCTTCTTTGAATTGAGCTGAACTGTAATAGAAATTACTCATAATTTCATCTACTTGATCCAATTTATTCTCTTTTATTGCATTAACAATGAATTGTACTGCAGTTTCTTTTTCATCTAATAAATAATAATACTCATTAGCAATACTTAATAATTGAACAGCACTATTTTCTTTTTCTACTCTAGATAATGCAAATTCTAAAATTTTAACAGCCATTTCTCTATTTGTAGAAGTTATTTCATTATCTGGATTATATATTTCATTTAATGCTTTTAAAAGTTCTCTAATCGTTACATCATCAAGCTTCATCATTTTTTCTGCAATAGAATTTATCCATTCGACACTATTAGGTATTGTTTCACTATACATAATACCTTCAATTAATGTAGCAAAATCATCACCATCTTCAGCTAATTTTTCAGCTTCTTTAAAAGCATCTACGGCTAGTTCCTCTTTTTGAAAAAAATCATTATCATTCATTCCTTCTGCAATACTACGAGCTATAATATTAACAATGTGGAATCTACCAATATCATCAAAGTTTCCATCTTTAATATTTTTCTTTATAGCATCTTTCGTTGCTTTATCGATACCTTTTCTTTTCCCTTTAACAGATATTAACATATCTACTATTTCTTGAATCTTCATTCTTTATCCTTGTTTAATAATATTAACCACATGCTAGTTTGATTTTAAAAAAATATTAATTGTTTATATTTTACATTAATTTTTTGAAAACTTTATGTCTGTTTATCTATTTTGATAGTTTCATTCTAAAATGTGATTTATTGTCTTAGGAGAACGACTTATTCAAAGAGATTTGAGGCGTTATTTTGTATTTATCTATACTCTTTTAGAGTATCTCTTTTTTTATTCTTGAAAGAAGAGCTTAGAGAGAGGTGTTTTTTACTGTTTTTGAAAATTTGATATAAAGAAGATGATTGTAAATAGAGTGAAGATTTTTGTTGGTGACCCCTAGGAGACTCGAACTCCTGTAACATGGATGAAAACCATGGATCCTAACCGCTAGACGAAGGGGCCAACAAAAATTAAAAAGTGTTACAAGATACAAATGGTGACCCCTAGGAGACTCGAACTCCTGTAACATGGATGAAAACCATGGATCCTAACCGCTAGACGAAGGGGCCATTCACAACTTGTAGGCAGAATTATATAGATAGAATGCTTAATTTAAGCTTAAAGTATGATATAATTCAAAAAAAAGGAGGCTTTGATGAAAAATTTGGTGCGAAAGACCCTTTTTATTGCACTTTTTGCTTTAGGAGGGTGTGGTACAAGCCCCTATGTAGCACAACACTCAGCCTTTATTCTCTTTAAAACTCCAACACTCTCTTATGCCGATATGGGATTTGTCTATGAGAATCAAGAGGAGGTGAAGGTAGAAGTCTATGGTAGTGGCACACCTGTGATGAATCTTCGTTTAAAAAAAGAGCGTGTCTGTCTGAACCGTTTTGCGTGTCTATCGTATGAGGCATTTAATAGACGCTTTCTTAGTGAGGCTTATCCTCCCACGCTTTTAGCGCATATCTTTAGAGCTGAGGAGATTTTTGCAGGAGAGGGAAAAAAAGAGAGTCGTAACGGCTTTACACAAGCCCTCAAAAAGGGAAAACAATATAACATCTCTTATGAGGTTTTCAAGCAGAGTGTAGTATTTCGTGATACAATCAACCATATTGTCATTAAAATTCAAAAAACCAAAGGATAGTCTATGAAGTTTGTTGGTGCACACGTGAGTGCAAGTGGAGGGGTCGATAATGCCCCTTTAAATGCGATGAAGATTGGTGCAAAAGCGTTTGCTCTCTTTACAAAAAATCAACGTCAATGGAGTGCAAAGCCTCTTGAGACAAAAACCATTGATGCGTTTCAGAAAAATTTAGCGTTATCGGGTATTTTACCAAAACATATTTTGCCTCACGACTCTTATTTAATTAACCTTGGACACCCTGAAGCAGAGAAGTTAGAAAAATCACGCCATGCGTTTATTGATGAGATTGAGCGTTGTGAACTTTTGGGTTTAGACCGTTTAAACTTTCACCCAGGTTCTCATTTGGTGAAAATCCCTAAGCGTGACCCTCTCTATGAGGAGCGTCTGTTAGAGGCAGAGCTGGGTTGTTTAGAGGTTATTTCAGACTCTTTAAACTACGCTATCGATGCCACACCTAATGCCTCAGTTAAGTTAGTCATTGAGAATACAGCAGGGCAGGGGTCAAACTTAGGGTACCGTTTTGAGCATTTGGCTGAGATTATTTCACGCGTAGAGAATAAAGAGCGTGTGGGAGTCTGTATTGATACGTGTCATATGTTTACAGCAGGGTATGATATTCGTACCAAAGAGGCGTATGATAAGACGTGGGAGTCATTTGACCGTATTGTTGGACGTGAATATTTAGCAGGTATGCACCTGAATGACTCCAAGCCTCCGTTGGGTTCTCGTGTCGATAGACACCACTCATTAGGAGAGGGTGAAATTGGTTGGGATGCCTTCTCTTTTATGATGAACGATAGCCGTATGGAGGATATTCCTCTCATTTTAGAGACGATTGATGAGAGTATCTGGTCACAAGAGATAGAGGCACTCTATGCCTTTATGCAGAAGTAAAAAAAGGAGAAAATTATGCCACAAGATAGTATGATTCATTACATTTTATATGGTGTTATTATTGTTGCAACGGTGTTGATTTTAAAGTCACCCAAGAAAAAGAAGTAACGCACGGTTAATACTTTGTAGGATATACTCTACGTATGATGAAAATATTACTGCTAGAAGATGATAAGATTTTATGTGACTCCCTTCAAGAGTTTCTCCTCTTGGAGGGGTATGAGGTTGATGTTGCTTACCGAGGGTTAGAGGTGTTTGATTTGACGTATGAGAAGCGTTATGACCTCTATATTTTTGATGTCAATGTGCCTGATGTAAGTGGCTTTGATGTCCTCTGTGAACTACGTGCATCGGGTGATGAGACACCTGCTATCTACACCACAGCTTTGAGTGATATAGGCTCTATCTCTAAAGGGTTTGAAGTGGGGGCTGAAGATTATATTAAAAAACCTTTTGACCCTGAAGAGTTGGTGATTCGTATTAAAAGTAGATACCAACCAAAAGCATCTACCATTGTCTATAAAGATTTAACCTATGACCCTCTCAGTAGACAGGTGAGTAAAGCAGGAAAGACTATTGGCTTAGGTGTGGTACAGCAGTCACTCTTTCATACACTTATAACCCAACAAAACAAGATTGTCTCAAGTTATACACTCATGGAACACCTTGAAAACCCCAATGCCAACGCATTACGGGTCAATCTTGCTAAACTCAAAGCAAAGTTGGATTTAGAGATTAAAAATGTCCGTGGACAAGGGTATATGATTGAAGCGTTATGAGTGGGAGTCACTTCTTAAGAGTTTCTTTATCTTCTGGGTGCTATTAGAGATACTACTTGCTTTAAACAGTTGGAGTGAATACCGTATTAAACGCGTAGAGCTTGACAAACAGTTACGTGTAGAGATGAAGCTTTGTGCCTTTACACTAGAGTGTCAAGGCTTTATGACAGATTTTGTGGAGAAGAGTAAAGAGAGTGAAGAGAATATTCTCTATAAAAAAGAGAACCTCTATGTACTCTATCGTGTACCAACGGTTCAGAAGTACCTCATGAAAGTTATCTATCCACACGCTTCATACCTCAAACGCCAAGAGAAACTCAAAGAGGAGGTCTTTCAACGCTTTTTACTCTTCTCACTCTTTGCAAGTCTTGTCTCTCTTCTTTTCTCCTACTACGCTTTAACCCCTCTTCGTCAAGGTTTACGTCTGAATGAGGAGTTTGTTCGCGATATTCTGCACGATTTTAATACCCCCATTAGTTCCATGCGTATCAACTTAAAACTCTTTAAACGAGAGATAGGGGAAAATCCTAAAATTGCACGTTTAGAGAACAATATTGAAACCATTCTCTCTTTACAAAATAATTTACAGGTCTTTTTAAAAGGTATTCCTACCCAAACAGAGCCTTTCTCTTTAGATGTATTGGTACAAAAGAGGGTAAACTACTTTAGGGTACTCTACTCCGATATTCGTTATGAGGTAGATATTCCCTCTACAACACTGCATACAAATGTTGATGCTTTTACACGTATTTTAGATAACCTCTTGAGTAATGCAGGAAAATATAACAGTGCCAATGGTGAGGTAAAGGTAACCCTAGAGTCCAAAACCCTCCTCATTGCCGATACTGGAAAGGGAATGAAACACCCCTCTCGTGCCTTTGAACGCTACTATAAAGAGCAGGAGAGAGGCATTGGTATAGGGCTTCACGTGGTGAAGAAGTTAGCCAATGAGTTGCAGATTGATATTCGTGTAAGAAGTAAAGAGAGACAAGGTACAACGATGTACCTTGAACTTCATAAAGTGTGGGCTTAGCGAGATTTTTTTTGTGCCTCTTTGAGCTTTTGTAAAATACGTGTTTTAATACGTGGGTCGTGACTCTTTTTATACTCTGCAATGAGTGCCTCTAGTGACCCATAGCGTAGAATATGTTGGTGTTTGAGTGAAGCGTAACGTTTTTGTAACTTCTGATACTGGTTATAACTGAGATGGTTTTTACTCTTTTTATTGGCAAGATACGCTCCTAACTCACTATATGAGGCTTGGGTCATATAGTGGTGAAAAGGTGTACTTTGTACTGTTTTCTTCTCTTTGGTTGTCACTTTAGGTGTCGGTGCAAGAGGCTTTTGTACCGTTTTATGACTCTTTTTTTGAGGGCTTTTTGAGGCTTTTTGAGTACTTTTGCTTCTCTTTTTTGTTTTGTTACTTGTACGAGAAGTGTTACGCTGATGGAGTTTACGTCCAATTTTACGTATCTCTTTACGCTGTTTGGTACTCCGTGCATACTTTTTATAGTGTGTATAGTAGCTAGAGATGAGGCTGTAAGGAAGAGGGGTTTGAATCTTCTCAATACGGCGACTCTCATAGCGTGAGATAGCTTTTTGGTAACGTTTTACGAGTGAACGATAATCTTTCACATCTACTTTGAGTGTCTTTGTTCCTTGATAGCGTCGAAGAGAGGTTGAGACAATAGCACCTACTTTTTTAGGGTTAATTGTATGGTAGCCTTGACGTGTAAACCACGCTTTGACATCACGGTAGCGACTCTTACGTGTCCCTTTCATCTTTGCAATCAGTTTATGAGGGTGGTAGAGGCTATAAAGAAGATAGCTGGTATCGCGATGGAGTAAAATAGCCAAATCTTTATGCTTTTTATTGTAAAGATAGAGGTAGCGTTTACCCCGATAGATTGACTTTAAATGGTGTCGTTTAAAGTAGGCACGGTAGTGCTTGACACCATCTGTTGTCTCTAATTTTGTCACGTGGTCAAGTTGTGTGACACTCCGTGGTTGTGAGGTAGCACACCCACTCAATAGTAGTAGTGATACAATGAAAAAAAGTATGCTGTTTCGCATCAATATAAACCCTTATTGTCTAAAAAAATAATCCAAGGGAGTATAACAATTATTGGTTAATTTATCAAGCAACCCTCTTCAGAGAGGTACTATTTTCTTCAAAACAGCCTTTTGGTAAAACTTTTAGGGTCTTTGAAGTGGTGCATGTGCCTCTTTAAGGGCAATGATGCCTCCTCTAATATTAAAGACTTTAAAGCCCTCATTGCCTAAAATACGTGAAGCTGTGACACTTCTGTTTCCACTATGACAATAGACAAAAAGGGGACGATTTTTGGCATTTTTAAGCGTAGAGATATCTTTTTGAATGGTTGAAAGAGGAAAGAGAATGGCTCCTTTGAGGTGTGCTTGTTGATACTCTTGTGGGGTTCTTACATCAAGGAGTATCGCTTGAGGGTTTTTTTGAAGTTGTGTGAGTGCCTCTTGGGCATCAAGAGAGTTAAAATTGGCAAAAATCCACCCTTTTGAGTAGGCAAAATAGCCTATCATTAAGAGTATGGTACTCCAGTAGAGAAGGTTGCTGAGTGTTTTTTTCATGGTGACTCCTGAAACGATAAGGGGTATTGTATCACGTTTTTTGTTTCACATAGTTACATCGCCTTCAACAAAGCTTTTAAAGCAAAATAAGCAAAAATAATTTAACTCTCTTTCAGTTAATATAAGAGTAATATTCTGAGAATTCTCTACTTGTGCTTCAATTGTAAGAGAGGTGAGGATTGTCAAAAGAATAAACTTTAAGGGATTAACATGACTCATGTAATTACAGAACACCCATATTTTGGTGTCTTTGTTCTATTTGCACTCACAGCAGTTGCATTTCCGGTAACACTGTTTTTAGCACGTAAAGTGAGTAGAAAGTTGGCAAAACTTGATACTGAAAAACTAAAGCTTACAATCTACGAATGTGGACCAGAGGTAACAAAACAGCCGAACACAATTTCGGCACAGTTCTACTTGATAGCACTTTTGTTTATCTTGTTTGATGTAGAGATTATCTTTATGTTCCCATGGGCAATTGATTTTAAGTTATTAGGTTGGTTTGGTTTTGCAGAGATGATTCTATTTATCGTTCTACTTGCAATTGGTTTCGTATACGCATGGAAAAAAGGAGCACTTGAATGGCACAGCATCAAGTAAATTATGCCAGTACAGCTGGCTTACCGATTGCATTGACTTCGGTAGACAAATTGGTAAACTGGGGGCGTTCAAATTCACTTTGGCCACTCACTTATGGACTCGCATGTTGTGCGATTGAGATGATGGCAGCAGGGGCATCTCGTTACGATTTTGACCGTATGGGTACAATCTTTAGAGCCTCTCCAAGACAAGCAGATGTGATGATTTTAGCAGGAACACTCTCTAAAAAACACTCAGAGTTTGCAAGACGTCTTTATGACCAGATGACAGAGCCAAAATGGGTTATCTCTATGGGAAGTTGTGCAAACACAGGTGGAATGTTTAACACCTACGCAACCGTTCAAGGGGTTGACCGTATTGTTCCTGTGGATATCTACCTTCCAGGGTGTGCACCACGTCCAGAAACACTCCAATATGCGTTGATGATGCTTCAAAAGAAGATTAGACGTGAGTCAGCTGATATGAATAAAAATAAAAAACAAGACTTGAGGTTAGTGTAATGAGAAAATATGTACCAAAAGAGAATGTACAAGCAAAATCTTACTATACAGATAGATTTTGGGTTGCACCTCGTGTTCCAAGAGCAGTTGTAGAAGAGGGAACACACTTCGCTTCAGTAGTAGAAGCAATGGGTGAATTGGTCAAAGAGGCGTATATTGAAATTGAACAACTTGTGGTGCATATTGATGCAACAACCAATGTTGAAGCAATTCGTATCTTAAAAGAGCAGTGTGGTTACACACAGTGTTCTGAGCAGTCAGCTGTGGACTATTTGGCACAAGATGGTGAGTTTGAACTCTTCTATCAGATGCTCAATATCACAGAGGCAAAAAGAGTACGTGTGGTGTGTCGTATTAAAGAGGGTGAAGCGATTGAGTCAATTGTACCTCTTTTTAACTCGGCAAACTTTGCAGAGCGTGAAATCTTTGATATGTTTGGGATTAAAATCAACAACCACCCATTCTTAAAACGTATTATTATGCCAGATGATTGGGAAGGACACCCACTCTTAAAGACCTATCCTCTTCAAGGTGATGAGTTTGCTTCTTGGTATGAGGTAGATAAAATCTTTGGAAAAGAGTACCGTGATATTATTGGACCAGAAAACAGAGACCCAGCACGTATTGACCGTTACGACACGAAACGCTTCTCACGTGTAGGGTATGAAGTACCATTTGATGCTGATATTTCTGAGGGTGAGAGCCAAACACCTATTGAGTACAGTGAGACTGTACTTGTTGACTATACCAAAGATTCTGGTAAACAATTAGAAGAGAGAAGGTAGTTACCATGCAACAACCAAATAAATTAAGTCCGTTTTTTGAAAACCTCAATTTTGAGCGTGATGACAATACTATGGTCATTAACTTTGGACCACAACACCCTTCAGCACACGGTCAGTTAAGATTGGTGCTTGAACTCGATGGTGAACAAGTGGTGAAAGCCTATCCAGATATTGGATATCTTCACCGTGGTGTAGAGAAGATGGCTGAGAATATGACCTATAATGAGTTCCTTCCAACAACGGATAGACTTGACTATATTGCTTCAACCTCAAACAACTATGCTTATGCTTTAGCCGTAGAGAAACTACTCGGCATTGAAGCACCAAGACGCGCACAAGTGATTCGTACGATGCTTCTTGAGTTAAACCGTATCATCTCACACCTCTTCTTTGTTGCAACCCATGCACTCGATGTTGGGGCAATGTCTGTCTTCTTGTATGCTTTCCGTGAACGTGAATTTGCCATGGATTTAATGGAAGATTACTGTGGTGCAAGATTGACACACTCAGCTGTAAGAATCGGTGGAGTACCACTCGATTTACCAGCAGGTTGGATTGAAAACCTTGCAACATTCTGTTCAAAAGTAGAGCATGAGTTAGAGCATACCTATGAAGCACTCTTAACAGAGAACCGTATCTGGAAGATGCGTCTAGAAGATGTTGGGGTTATCTCAGCAGAAGATGCACTCAACTGGGGTTGTACAGGTCCAATGCTAAGAGGAAGTGGTGTGAATTGGGATATCCGTAAAGAGGAGCCTTATGAACTCTATGGTGAGTTAGACTTTGATGTACCAGTGAGTGACAGATGTGACTCTTATGGACGTTATAGACTCTATATGGAAGAGATGAAAGAGTCTATTAAGATTCTTAGACAACTTATGCCAATGCACAGTAAGACAGAGCCACAACTGATGGCTCACGCACCACAATATATCTCTGCTCCAAAAGAGGAGATTATGACACAAAACTACGCATTAATGCAACACTTTGTCTTAGTCACTCAAGGAATGAGACCTCCAAAAGGTGAAGTCTATGTTGCCACAGAGTCACCAAAAGGTGAGCTTGGATTCTACATTAAATCAGAGGGTGAGCCTTATGCTTATCGTCTTAAATGTAGAGCGCCAAGCTTCTTCCATACAGGCTTACTTCAAGATATTCTTGTAGGGACATATATTGCCGATGTTGTTACCATTATTGGTACAACTAACATTGTATTTGGAGAGGTAGATAGATAATGAAAAGATATGACTTAAGACATCTAAAAGATGACTTCTACGGAAGAATGCAAGAACTTATTGAGCAGGGTTTAAAAGAGGGAGAGGTTGGTATTTTCCTCTTTGAAGTGGGTGATTTTTCACATATTCAAAAATCGGCAGACTTTATTAGAGATTTAGGACACGACTTGATGAATTCATTGAAATTTAATGAGGTCGATTGGACGATTGTTGTCAAAAAAGTAGATGAGAAAACCCGTCTTGAGCGTGTTGCATCTACCACACAAGAGAAGGCTGAGTAATGTCACGCATTGTATTCTCTACTTGGAGAGATGAGTTTATCGACAACCGTGGTAAACCATCTGATGAGTGGAGTGAATCTGAGTTTAAACTCCCTCAGACCTATCATGGTGAGCAGTCATCTAAAGCCTTTATTGGTTGGGATGGTGTGGCTATTTTCGATGAAAATATCGATGCAGTCATTCTCGCTACAAAATATGCAGCACAGTACCAAGAGTACTCTGAAGCGTGTGGGCGTTGTACACCTGGTAGATGGGGAGGAAGAATTCTCTATGATTTACTCGACAAAATTGCACGTGGGCAGGGGAGTTATGATGACATTGAACACTTAAAAGAGGTTGCTCAAACGATGATGAACACCTCTAAGTGTGAAATTGGAAAAACCGTTCCGAAACCTATTTTAGATTTAATGGAGTACTACAAAGAGCAGTTTGACCACTGTATTGATGCACAAGTTGCCTCTGCTCACTATGAAGATGACACAAAGTATATTGCAAAAGTCACAGCACCTTGTACAGATATGTGTCCAGCACACGTAGATATTCCTGCCTATATTGAGGGTGTAAGAGATATGATTTTCACAGACTCTCTTGCTGCTACACGTCAAACAATGCCTCTTGCACATACGTGTGGACGTGTCTGTCCTCACCCATGTGAAGATGCGTGTCGTCGTGCGAACCTTGATGAGCCTATCTCTATTATGGAGTTAAAGCGTTTAGGTGCTGATTATGAGACTGACCATGAACTACCATGGTTACACCCTGTTGAGCCAAAACCTCTTAGAAAAGATGGTAAGAAAGTTGCCATTATTGGTGCTGGTCCTGCTGGATTGACTGCTGCATACTACTTAGCACTTGAAGGGATTGAATCTCATATTTTTGAAGAGCTTCCTGTCAATGGTGGAGAGGTTGCTGTGGGTGTTCCTGAGTACCGTATGCCTATTGGAAAGTATCAAAAAGATATTGACCTTGTCTTAGAGATGGAAGCTGTAAGCATTACCAACAACTGTCGTGTAGATGCTCAGAAGCTTAAAGAGATTTATGAAGAGTACGATGCCACACTGCTTGGATTTGGTGCAAGACTCTCTAAGAAGGTACGTGCAGCCAATGAGAACCCTAAAATGGGTGGTTACTGGGGTGCGATTGATATGCTCGATAAAGTCAACCTTTGGCACAAATACCAAATTGGTTCACCTGCTTCAAATGAGTTAGCAGGAAAGACGGTAGTCTGTGTTGGTGGTGGATTTACCTCAATGGACGTGGTACGTTGTTCTATTCGTGAAGGGGCAAAGAAAGTCATTATGCTCTATCGCCGTGATGAGAAGACCATTATTCGTAATACAACTTATGAAGAGTATCATGAAGCTGTTGAAGAGGGTGTTGAGTTTATCTTCCACTCAGCCATTGAAGAGATTTTTGATGATGGAGAGAAGATTACCAAACTAAAAGTGAATAAGTATGAACTTGTTCCTGACCCGAATGGTGGACGTGCACAGTTGGTGAAGATTGAAGATGGTGACTTTGAGATTGAGTGTGACTACCTCATTCCTGCTGTATCTCAAGCACTTGATACACAGATTTTACCAGAAGAGTGGAACATTGAGATGACTTCGTGGAACTCTATCTTAACCAATGGTAAAGATTATATGACCTCTAAAGAGGGACTCTTTGCAGCAGGCGATTGTGAGTATGGACCTATGACCATTGTTAATGCCGTAGGACAAGCAAGACGTGCTGCTTCGGTTATCTCTCGCTATATTTATGATGGTAAATGTACCCTTACAGATGATGAGATTATGGAAGACCACTTAAATCGTCTACGTGTTTATGATAAGAGTGAAACAATTACAGGTTGGATGCCAGGTCTACCAAGACAAGAGAGTCAAAAACTTGAAGTAGATGAGCGTAAAACCAATAACAAAGAGGTCAACCTCGGCTTTACAGGTGAAGAGGCTCTCTCTGAGGCAGAGCGTTGTATGCGATGTTATTATATCTCAATGGTGGCGGTGTAAAATGAGCAAAAAAAATGGAGTGAAAAAAGGTGATGCAATCTGCGTCACCATTGATGGGAAAGAGTGTCATAGTACCTTTGGAAAAACCATCTTAGAGATTGCACGTGAAAATGCAATCTATGTACCCACTATGTGTTATTTAACCAAAGTACAAGCCATTGGTGCGTGTCGTATGTGTGTGGTTGAAGTTGAAGGTGTCGATGGAATGATTCTCTCATGTCAAGAGAAAGCAACCGATGGTGCAGTCATTACCACAACCAACAAGTCACTCTACAAAGAGCGTCAAAACATTATGAAACTCTATAACGTAAACCACCCTTTAGAGTGTGGTGTATGTGATAAGAGTGGTGAGTGTGAACTTCAAAATAAAACCATGGAGTTTGGTGTAGATGCACAAGCCTTTACCGCACGTGACCAACACCGTCCAGTAGAGAACTGGGGACATATCTCTTATGACCCCTCTTTATGTATTATGTGTGAAAAGTGTGTACGTGTCTCTACTGAGATTACAGGAGATGAAGCACTCAAAGTGAAGTTTGGTGGGTATGGCTCAACCATTATTAACACGAAAAAAGAGCAAAACTACACCTCTTTAGGTGAAGCTGCTGCTGTGTGTCCTGTGGGAGCATTAGTCAATACAGACTTTAAATACAGTGCCAATGCGTGGGAACTTACACAGATTCCTTCAGCGTGTGGACATTGTAGTGCAGGGTGTCAACTCTACTATGAAGTGAAAAATGAGCGTATCTATCGTGTGACAAACAATGCTGAGTTTAGTAACCTTTGTGGTGCTGGGCGTTATGGGTTTGTCAAAGAGGCAAAAGAGGTGGTAAAAGACTCTCAAGCCTTTGCTACGGCTATTGAGAAGATAAAAGAGGCTGATAGTTTTGTTTTTGCTTCTGATATCTCCAATGAAGAGGCGATGATTTTACAAAAAATCAAAGAGAAGTATGGAACAAAATTGGTCTCATCTGAAGCGTATGCGTATGGAGCATTCTTAGATGCCTATACCAAAGTGACAGGGAAGAGCCTCTACAATGGAGATTTAAAAACACTCTCCCAAGCACATGCAGTGATTCTTTTTGGAACACGTATTAACGATGATGCTCCTATGGTGAAGTATCACGTCAATATGGCAAGTAAATGGCACCGTGCAAGGGTTATCTATATGCACCCTATGGAAGATGCACAGATGAAAAACCTCGTTACACAGTTTATGAAGTATGAAGCTGGAAGTGAAGAGGGTGTGAGTGCATTGCTTGTAGATACACTCTTAAGAGGGGTTGAACTCCCTCAAGAGGTACGTGACTTCTTGGACGATTTAGATATTGGTAACTTAAGTGCAGAGAGTAACCTTGGTGAAGAGGAGTTTGAGCTTTTAGAGCGTACGCTTTGGAAGAGAGAGAACTTCTCCTTAGTTGTAGGTGCAGACCTCTATACCCACCCACGTGCAAAAGCCATTGCAACACTGCTTGGACTCTTAGAGCGTTTTGCTGGTTGGAATGTACTCCTTGTACCTCCAACAACCAACGCCTTAGGTGTGTCACGCATTTGTCAACTCGATGCAAAAGCAGAGGGGAAAACCGTAGGGTATGGCGTAAAAGCAGACTTTACACTTGGTTCACAAGAGGGTGCAGATTTAGCAATGCCTGCACTCTATCAACAAGAGGGGACACTGACTACTCTAGATAAGCGTGTGGTACCAATGAATGTAGCACTTCCATATGGAGGTTACTGCTTGAATGATGTTGCCAATGGATTGGGGCTACAAGCTACCTATACCATTGACTATACAGCCACACTCCCAACCTCAAAAGGGTTTAAAGCAGAAGCGTTCGATGAGCTACCAAACTACTTTGACCGTGTGGGTGTAGAGCATCGTGGCTATCTTCTTGAGTCTAGAACACAAGAGAGTGAGATAGTATTAGAAGAGGTTGAAGCATTTGATGGATTTGATGGTGCTGTGATTTACCGTTGTAATCCCACAGACCAATTCTCTGAAGTGACAGCAAAAACCTTAGCAGATACTCCTTACTTAAGAGGTTCTGAGCAGTTTGCATTGGTGACAAAATTGTCAGATGGTGATGAGATTTCATTTACGGTTGATGGTGTGACGTTTAATCGTGTGTTTAAGATTGATACAACTATGAAGGGAACCATTGCACTTAACCCTACATTTGATAAGGGATTAAGTAGTGCTTTGCTATCCTCTTATAGATTTAGTCGGCTAGATTTTGAAAAGGCAAGGAAATAATATGAGTACAGTCAATATTAAGATTGATGGTAAAGAGTTTGCAGTTAAAGAGGGTGAGTATATCCTCAATGCAGCACGTGCCAATGATGTTTTCATTCCTGCAATTTGTTACTTGACACGATGTTCGCCAACATTGGCGTGTCGTATTTGTCTTGTAGAAGCAGATGGGAAACAGGTATATGCTTGTAATGCAAAAGTAAAAGAGGGTATGGAGATTACCGTAGATACACCTAATATCCTCGAAGAGCGTCGTGCGATTATGGAAGTGTATGATGTCAACCACCCTCTTCAGTGTGGGGTATGTGATAAATCAGGAGAGTGTGAACTACAAAACTACACCTTAGAGTTAGGGGTAGATTCACAATCTTATATGATTCCAGATACCAAAAGAGAGACCAAAAACTGGTCATCTGTGCTTCACTATGATGCAGGGCTTTGTATTGTGTGTGAGCGTTGTACCACTGTCTGTAAAGATATGATTGGTGATGCAGCTATCTCTACGACTAAACGTGGAGGTGCTACACTCGATAAGGGACTCAAAGAGAGTATGCCTAAAGATGCTTACGCTATGTGGAACAAGTTACAAAAATCAGTCATTGCCCCAAGCAATGGTACTGATTTTACAGACTGTTCTGACTGTGGTGAGTGTGCAGCTGTCTGTCCTGTGGGTGCATTGGTAAGTCGTGACTTCCAATATACATCAAATGCGTGGGATTTAAAACGTATTCCAGCAACGTGTGCGCATTGTAGTAGTGGATGTCAAATCTACTATGAAACCAAACCAGCTTCTATTGAAAACAGAGAAGAGAAAATCTTCCGTGTCACTAACGAGTGGAACTATGTATCACTCTGTGGAGCAGGACGTTTTGGGTATGACTTTGAGAACCGTGTTGATGGAAAAGATGAAGAGGCATTTGCTTTAGCACTAGAGGCTTTCAAAAAAGCAAAAGCGATTCGTTTTAACTCAGTCATTACCAATGAAGAGGCATTGATGCTTCAAACGCTTAAAGAGAAGATGGGTATTGCATTAGTGAACCCAGATGCTTACGCATTTAAAAACTTCTTAACTGCTTATGAAAAAGCTTCAGGACAGTCACTCTATTCGTATGACTTTAAAGAGGTGATGGCAACAGACTTTGTGATGAGTGTAGGGACTTCATTGAGAAATGATAACCCCAATGCACGTTACGCATTTAACAATGTGCAAAAGATGAACAAAGGTGCAGGACTCTACTTCCACCCAGTAGGTGATAATCTTGTTCCTACATTTGGTAAGAGTGTAGAGTGCTTTACCCATAAAGTAGGTGATGAAGAGTTGGCGTTATACCTCATTTTAGACCTTTTTGCCGATAAAGAGAAGTTACCACAAGAGGTAAGAAGTTACCTTGAGAGTTTCAAATCTGAAGCGACAAAAACAGTCAAAGAGAAGGTGATGAAGTCTGTGACTGAAACCGTTGTTGATGAAGAGACGGGTGAGAGTAAAGAGGTGACTAAAAAAGTACCAGAGATGGTAGAGAAAGAGGTCACTTATGAAGTCAATGGGCTTGTTGAGATGCTTGGTAAGAAGAGTGATGACTTTAGTGCAACCTTTGAGAAGATGATGAAGAAAAAGAGTGCTTTCTCTCTCATTATTGGAGAAGATTTATACTTCCACCCAAATGCTGAGAATATTGCAAAACTGATTGCACTCATTGAACAGACTTCATCTGTACGTGTAGCGATGATTCCACCAAAGACAAACTCATTAGGTGTGGCACTCATCTGTGACCTTGATGCTGAAGCAACAGGGTATACCATTGGATACAACGAATCGGGTGACTTTAGACTCTCTGCACTAGGTGATGGTGATTTAGATATGCCAGCGATGAACCAACAAGAGGGGACATTGACCAATATGCACAAACGTGTGACACCAACCAATGCAGCCCTTGAGTATAGAGGGTATGAGTTAAATGATATTCTTAAAGCATTAGTTGATGCACCAGAAGAGACCATTGATTGGACACCACGTCTTCCAGAGTCAAAAGGGTTTAAAGCAATAGCATTTGATGACCTTCCAAATGGATATACCAATGATGGTCAAGAGAATAGAGGGTATACTTTAACAATGACAACCCAAGAGGTTGCTATGGCAGAGGTTGCACCACATAGTAGTGAAACAACCCTTGAGGGTGAGATTGTCTACCGTTGTAACCCTCAAAGACAATTCAATGACTTTAGTGATAAAGCCCATGAGATTTTTGAAGCCTTTGGACTCTATGCAAGTCCAGCAAAAGCTGAGGCACTAGGTGAGAAAGTGGAGATAGACTTCGATGGGAAAACCCTCAGTGTTGATGTCATTGTAGATGAGAGAATGGAGGGTGACATTGTCGCTCTTAGTGATTTCAAAAGTGCTTACAATGTTTATGAACTCTTTGGAGCCTCACGATACAAAACTGTAACAATGAGAAAGGTGTAATATGGAAACAACACTCGTAGAAACTTTACCACAAGCTACGGCATTGGGTGTGATGATTAAAGCGATTATGATTTTAGCTATCATCTCAGCTATTGCTGGTTTTGGTACGTTTATTGAAAGAAAAGTACTTGCATTTATGCAAAGAAGACTTGGACCTATGCACGTAGGTCCTTATGGATTGCTACAATTAGCAGCAGATGGGATTAAACTCTTCACAAAAGAGGATATTGTCCCTCAAAATGCCAATAAATTCATCTTTATGGTTGCTCCAATTATTACAGCAGCCACAGCGTTTATTGCTCTGTCTGCTGTTCCTGTCTTTCCAGACTTTACCATTCCTAGTTGGATTCCTCTTTTAGGGGGTACATTTGTCCCTTCTATTGCAGCTGACTTGAATATTGGTATTTTGTTTGTATTGGGAATGATGGCTTCAGGTCTTTATGGTCCACTCCTTGCTGGTATGTCACAAGCGAATAAATGGGGTATTATTGGAGCAGCAAGAACAGCTGTACAATTTTTAAGTTATGAAGTAGTCACGGGTCTTTCTATTTTAGCACCTATTATGCTTGTGGGTTCACTCTCATTTGTAGACTTTAACAATGCACAATCAGGTGGTGTTGGCTCTTGGCTTATTTGGCAACAACCAGTGGCATTTGTCCTCTTTTTGATTGCTGGATTTGCTGAGACAAACAGAACACCATTTGACCTTCTTGAGCATGAAGCAGAGGTTGTCTCTGGATATGCAACAGAGTACTCTGGTATGAGATGGGGTATGTTCTTTATTGGTGAGTATGCCAATATGATTACCATCTCTATTATTGCAGCCATTGTCTTCCTTGGTGGATACAGTGAAGGAGGATTAGGTTGGTTAACAATTATCTTGAAAGTTGGATTCTTCTTCTTCTTGATGTTATGGGTAAGAGCAGCTTGGCCACACGTCAGACCAGATCAGTTGATGTGGCTCTGTTGGAAAGTCTTAATGCCAATTGCAGTAATCAATGTTGTGGTTACTGGTATTGTGATGATGGTGTAAGGAGAGAATATGGGTTTAGAACAGTTTAAAAACAGAAATGTAGGGGTACAAAACTACAAAATGCTTGATTTGGGCGAATCACCAAAGAGTGGTTGGGAACAGTTTAAGCAGGTGGCAAAAAGAACCGTAAAAGGTGAACTTTTTGTCGGTCTTTGGGTCGTGATGCGTATTAAAATTCAAGCACTCTTTATGGGTGATATGCACACTGTACAGTATCCATTTGAGAAGATGCCAATCTCTCCACGTTACCGTGCCATTCACGATATGCTCCGTCTTTTAGAGAGTGGACACTATCGTTGTATTGGGTGTGGTCTTTGTGAAAAGATTTGTATCTCTAACTGTATTACAATGGATACACGTTATGATGAGAATCAACGTAAAGAGGTGAGTGAGTATACAATTAACTTTGGACGTTGTATCTTCTGTGGATATTGTGCAGAGGTGTGTCCTGAACTAGCAATTGTTCACGGTCCTCGTTATGAAACTGCTTCAGAACAGAGAGCGAGTTTCTCACTCTTTGAAGATATGCTTACACCAATTGATAAGCTTAACTTACAACAAGAGTATGATGGATTTGGTGCTGTGACTCCAAATGCTGATGAGAATATTAAAAAGACGCCATTAGCGTATTAGGAGGAGAGAAATATGTACGAATTAATAGCCTTTTATCTATTTTCGGCTTTAACAATAGGACTTTTTCTTGTGACAGTATTGAGTAAGAATGTACTCTATGCTATGACATCACTAGCAGCAGGGATGGTTTTGATTTCAGGATTTTTCTTTATCTTGGGAGCAGACTTCCTTGGTGTGGTACAACTCATTGTATATGTAGGGGCTGTGATGGCTCTTTACTCATTTGCAATGATGTTCTTTGATGCAACAAGAGATATTAAAGAGAAAAATACCCATCCAGCATTGGTATTTGTTTTAGGAGGATTGAGTGCATTGGTATTGGTTTTAATGTTTGCTGCACCTATTCACTCAGATGCTATTACAGCACTCTACCCAATGCACGCAGGTGTAGGTAATGCACAAGATGTAGGAATTGTACTCTTTACAAAGTACCTTATTCCATTTGAAGTAGCAGCAGTAATGTTGCTTGTAGCAATGATTGCAGGAATTATTCTTGCAGGTAAAAAAATGGATCAGAGTCTTACTGAAGATACCAGTGCAGATGATGAAATTATGACACCGAAGGAAGAAAAATGATTGGTTTAACACACTATCTTATCGTCTCAGCACTTATCTTCTCTATTGGGTTGGTAGGGGTGCTTAGAAGAAGAAATCTTTTAATGCTTTTCTTCGCAACAGAGGTAATGCTGAATGCTGTAAATATTGCATTTGCAGCCATTTCACACTACTACAATGACTTAACAGGGCAGATGTTTGCTTTCTTTGTTATTGCGATTGCAGCGAGTGAAGTAGCTGTTGGATTGGGAATTTTAATTGTTCTCTATAAAAAACATGGAAGCCTTGATCTTGATGATCTTGCGAATATGAGGGGATAAGAATGGAAAATTTAGTATATATAGCACTTTTTGCTCCATTTGTGAGTTCAATGTTTGCAGCACTCTTTGGTATGAGTGCTAGACAAACATTTGTGGGAATCATCGCTTCGATGTTACTCTTTACAGCGTTTGGTGCGTCAGCAACATTGGCATACCATATTTATCATACAGGACACCCTATTCATGTTACAATGATGGATTGGATTTCAGCAGGGGATTTACATATTCCTTTTGGTTTCTTAGTTGACCAAGTCTCTGTAACAATGATGACAGTTGTTACCCTTGTCTCTACGATTGTTCATATCTACTCTATTGGATATATGGACCACGACAAGAGTTTTAACCGATTCTTCTCGTACCTTTCAGCATTCGTATTTTCGATGATGATTCTTGTGATGTCAGATAACTTTGCAGGACTCTTTATTGGTTGGGAAGGGGTTGGTGTCTGTTCTTGGTTACTCATTGGATTTTGGTACCATAAAGCAGATGTTTCTCGTGAAGAGAACCCATCTATCTCTCCATCTTGGGCAGCAAACGAAGCGTTTATTGTAAACCGTATTGCCGACCTTGGAATGTTAGTTGGACTCTTTATTCTTTACTGGAATACAGGAAGCCTTCAGTACGATGTGGTCTTTGAGACACTTCCAAGTTTAAGTGGTTCAGTACTCAATGCTGCTGCTATCTTCCTCTTTATTGGGGCAATGGGTAAATCAGCACAGTTCCCACTTCATACATGGCTTACAGATGCTATGGAAGGACCTACACCAGTATCAGCACTGATTCACGCAGCAACCATGGTAACAGCAGGGGTTTTCCTTGTGATTCGTGCAAACCCTCTCTTTAGTATGGAAGAGGTTGCAGGTGTGAGTTACTTTATTGCTTCACTTGGTACTTTTGTAGCATTCTTTGCTGCTTCTATGGCACTTGTAAACAGAGATTTAAAAAGAATTATCGCCTTCTCAACACTTTCACAGTTAGGGTATATGTTTGCAGCAGCAGGTCTTGGTGCATATTGGATTGCACTTTTCCACCTTGCAGCACACGCATTCTTTAAAGCACTCCTCTTCTTAGGGGCTGGTAACGTGATGCACGCAATGCACGATGAGCTAGATATCTTTAAGATGGGTGGATTGAAAAAAGTGATGAGAGGAACCTATATCTATATGGGTCTTGCCTCTTTAGCACTAGCAGGAATTCCATTCTTTGCAGGGTTCTTCTCAAAAGATGCCATCATTGAAACAGCATGGAATGAAGGAACAATCGTTCTTTGGGCTATTCTTGTGATTACAGCTGGAATGACAGCATTTTATAGCTTTAGACAAGTCTTCTTAACATTCCATGGTGATGAGAGATACCATGAGTTTGGTATTCATCCACATGAGATGTATAAATTTGTACTTGTTGCAATGTCACCATTGGCACTTTTAGCAATGGTTGCAGGATTTGGAATGGGGAACTTTGAACACTTTGTGACACATCTTCTTCCTGAGTATCATATGAGTGAACATACACACCATATTGCATGGGCATTAGGACTTGTGGTTCTTGTTTGTGCTGTGGGTGGAATTGCGTACGCATATAAACGTTATGCAGGTGGATTAAAGAGAGATGAGGCACTTGAGCAGAGCTTTATCTATCAACTTCTTGCAAATCAATACTATATTCCTCAATTTTATGAGATGTTCCTTACGAAACCGTATGCAAAACTCTCAGAGAAATTATGGAAAATCGATACAGGTGTGGTAGATGCTATTGTTGATGGTATCGCTACCATTATTTACAAAAGTGGTGATAGATCAAGAAGGATGCAAACAGGTAACCTTTCGAACTATCTAAACTGGATGGCTGTGGGTGGCGTTATGCTTCTTGTAATTGCAGCTATTTCAGCGATGCTAGGTTAAGGAGCAGAGATGGATAATATATTAAGTGTATTAGTATTTTTCCCGGCAATCGCTGGATTGTTGGGATTTGTGGTAGATAAGGAGAGTGCTAGAGCCTATGGTATTACCGTAGCAGCAATGGAGTTTCTCCTCTCTTTATGGTTATGGTTTAGTTTCGATACAGCCAATGCAGGAATGCAGTTTGTAGAGATTATTCCTTTGATTCCTGATTTTGGTATCTCTTACTACTTAGGGGTAGATGGTATCTCATTGTTTATTATTATTATGGCAACACTTATGACACTCATTGGTATGATGAGTATGAGTATTACAGATAATATTAAAAATATGATTATCACACTTCTCTTTTTAGAGATGACAATGGTAGGTGTATTTGTGGCACTTGATGCGATTATCTTCTACCTCTTCTGGGAGCTTTCACTTGTACCAATGCTTTACATTATTGGTGCGTGGGGTGGACCACTAAGAGTCTATGCCTCTATTAAGTTTTTCCTCTATACCTTTACAGGTTCATTGGTGATGCTTGTAGGTATGTTGTTTGTAGCGTATGTTTACCATAACTTAACAGGTGTATGGAGCTTTGCTATTACTGATTGGTACGCATTGGTACTTCCTGTGAACTACCAACTTTGGCTCTTTGCAGCATTCTTCTTAGGGTTTGCTATTAAAGTACCAATGTTCCCGTTCCATACTTGGTTACCGTATGCACACGGACAAGCACCAACAATTGGTTCAGTCATTCTTGCAGCTGTTCTGCTTAAAATGGGTACTTACGGATTTGTACGTTTTACACTTCCAATGTTCCCTGATGCGTCAGTGATGATGATTACACCTATTGCGATTATCTCTATTATTATGATTATCTACACAGCAATGGTAGCTTATGCACAAAAAGATATGAAACAAGTCATTGCCTACTCATCGGTTTCACATATGGGTATTATTATGCTTGGTATCTTTGCGATGAATGCTGAAGGGATTGGTGGTTCAGTCTTCCAAATGCTTTCACACGGAATTGTCTCAGGTGCATTGTTTATGCTTGTTGGTGTGATTTACGATAGAAGACACACAAAACTGATGAGTGAGTTTGGTGGTTTAGCAGCAGTGATGCCTAAATATGCTGTGATTTTCGGAATTATGTTAATGGCAGCAGTGGGACTTCCACTTACTATTGGGTTTGTGGGTGAATTCCTTGTTCTTTTAGGATTCTATGAAGTATCTCCAATTATGACTATCTTAGCTGGTACTTCTATTATTATTGGTGCTATCTATATGTTGGCTGTTTACAAAAAGAGTTTCTTTGGTCCTATTACCAATGAAGCAAACAAAACATTAAAAGATTTAAATGCTAGAGAGACTTGGTCTTTGATTCCACTTGTAATGATTGTGGTATGGTTAGGGGTCTATCCTAAACCAGTTCTTGGACCAATTGACCACTCAGTAAAAGCAATGTTAACCTTTATGGATGAAAAAGCGATTACACAAGAGGCAAGAGATATGATAAAAGTTGCAAAATCCACACAGGAGGTTAAGTAATGTTACAGCCTATTAATGTAAGTTTAGAGAGTCTAAACCTTATTACCCTCGCACCTATGCTTATAGCGATTGCAGGGGGGTTAATTATTTTAATACTTGACCTGATTAACGATAAGTTGCATAAGTCACTCTACGTGATGTTAACCCTTCTTATTTTAGTGGTAGATTTTGGTGCCGTTTTAGGACTCAATGTCAATGAGCGTGGTTTCTTTGATGTAATGTTGATTGATGGTATTTCGATTATCTCTCAATTGATGATTATTGTTGGGTCTATTATCTTTACCCCACTTGCATTGACATCGAAGCGTTTTCACGAGTACTCATACCCTGAGTTCTTTGCACTCTTCTTGTTTATGATTGCTGGTTTCCAATTTATGGTAACAAGTGATAACCTCATTCTTATCTTTGTAGGAATTGAGACAGCATCACTTGCTCTTTATACATTGATTGCCCTTCATAACCGTTCAAACTCTTATGAGGCAGCCGTGAAGTACTTTACTATGGGTGCATTAGCAGCTGGTTTCTATGCAATGGGTTCAGCCGTGATTTATGGTTTAACTGGAAGTGTTGAACTCTACCAAGTAGCAGAGGTGATGGCTGTTCGTATGAATGAGTCTGGATTGATGATTGCTATCTTTGGAGCAGCTGTGCTTCTCTTTGTAGCATTCGCCTTTAAACTCTCACTCTTCCCATTCCATACTTGGGCGCCAGATGTCTACGAAGGGGCATCAGCACCACTTGCTGGATATATGTCAGTCGTTCCAAAAATTGCAGCATTTGTTGTTTCATTAAGAATTTTCGGTATGTATATTGATTTAGGTGTTGAGTGGGTTAGAGATATCATCTTAGTACTTGCTGTACTTACGATGACACTAGCAAACATTATGGCACTGGTTCAAGAAGATGTGAAACGTATGTTAGCATACTCTTCTATCTCTCACGCTGGTTTCATTATGGCTGCATTGGCACTTGATACCACTGAGGGAACAACAGCGATTTTCCTCTACTATGCACTCTTTATGTTTACCAACCTTGGTGCATTCTCAATGTTATGGATTTCACGTCATAAACAAAGACGCTTTAACCAAAGATTTGACCACCCATACGAAAAGTTCGCAGGGTTTATTCACATTATGCCAGTAGGTGCTGTGATTATGGGTCTCTTTATGCTCTCTTTAGCAGGTGTCCCACCATTTTCAGTATTCTGGGGTAAAATCTATGTGATGCAAGCAGCTGTTAACTCTGGGTATATCTGGTTAGCATTGGTGATGGGTATTAACTCAGCTATCTCTGCATACTACTACTTGAAACTCATTGTTTATATGTTCTTAAAAGAGCCATTAAAAGATGTAGATACTGTCTACTATAACCTCTCTAAACCTCTTATGGCTGTGATTGGTATGGCAACAGTGGCAACTATTGGAGCAATCTTCTATGTTCAACCACTTATCTCTTACTTACACTATATGATTAGTGCGAGTGGATATTAAAAGACTCAAAGGGTACGCAAGTACCCTTTAGAGCAAACAACGCTTTAACGCCTCTAAACTTCCCCTTTTTACCTTTTCAAACTGTGACTTATTAAACGTCGTCTGTCTTTTAGCTAACTGTGCTGTATGGGTAGCAATTTTCTCTATGAGCATCTTTTTAGAGTAGTGACCATCAAAGTATGCTAAAGTCTCTTTTACCCCAATAGCTTTCATAGCGTGAGGTCTTCTGGTATATTTCGCCTCAAGAGAGGCAATCTCATCAATGAGTCCCTCTTCCATCATTATCTGGGTACGTTGAAAAATACGTTGACGCAACACTTCACGCTCCCAGACAATCTCATAAATATCCATAGGGGTTTGAATGGTGGGTATGGGAGGGTTTTGTTGAAAGTAGGCTGTGGGAATCTCTTCTGTTGCTAGATAGATATGTAGGGCTTTTTCAATACGGTAACGGTCATTGGGTTTAATCTTCTCCATCATCTCAGGGTCTACCTCTAAAAGCCACGCATAGGTTGAGGGGAGGTCTTGGAGATAGGTTTTTGTTCTTTTTTGAACCTCTTGAGAGAGTGGAGGTAGGGGACTCATACCCTCTAGCAGACGCTTGAGGTAGAAGCTTGTTCCTCCAACAATAATAAGGTTTTTCTGATGGGCTTTTGCCTCTTGAAAGGCTCTGTTGTAGAGTGCAATAAAGGTGGTAACATCAAACGCTTCATTGGGAAAAATCTCATCAATACCAAAGTGAAGAATTCCTCCACGCTCTTTGGGTGTGGGTTTTGCTGAGACAATATCCATCTCTTTATATAGAGCTAAAGAGTCTAAAGAGAGAATATAGGCATCTTCTTTTTGGGCTAAGGCAATGGCAAGGGCTGTTTTTCCTGAGGCTGTTGCACCAATGAGGGCAATCTGTTTGGGGCAAAAAGAGGAGGACATAGGGTTCCTTATAGAGGTTTTAGATGAAATGATAACACGTTACTATTAAGTGTTAAGTACGAAAAGTGTAAAATGGCGTATGAATTTATTTGATAAACACAACCGTTTTAACATCGCAAACTTGGTGACATATTTGAATGTCTCATTGGGTATTATGGCAATCTACTTTATTGTCAAAGAGGATTTCTTTACGGCTATTATTTTAGCGTGGTTCGCAGGAGCGTGTGATATTATAGATGGCAAGTTAGCCCGAAAATATCAACTCTCTACGGAGTTTGGCATTCAGCTCGATAGCTTTGCTGACTTTCTCTCCTTTGTGGTGATGCCTCCTTTTTTACTCTTTTATGCACTCAAAAGTGGTATGAGTAGTGGTGTAGAGGAGTTCTTTGCAGGGCTTATTTTTATTCTCTATATCATCTCTGGGTTACGTCGTCTTATTGAGTTTAACCTCAAAGTAGAAGAGGGTGAAGTGGCAAAATACTTTGAGGGTGTACCTACACCACTTGGGGCAATTTTACTCTGGGTACTCTATTTACTCTTCTCTTATGGTGTGATTAGCTCTGTATGGTTGATTCTTCTGTTGGTGATGGTCATTGCGTGGTCACTCAACTCAACGTTACGTATTCCTCACCCATAAAGGTCTGTCTATGAGAGAAATGCCTTCTTTTTGGAAAAAGTGGAAAGACCTCGCTGAGATGGTAATGTTGAAGCACTCTGTCTTCTCTTTACCTTTTATCTTTATTGCTATGCTTGTAGCAAGTGGTGGTTGGTTTGGTTGGAAACTCCTCATTCTTGGGACACTCTCAGCTGTGAGTGCAAGAAACTTTGCTATGGGTGTGAACCGTTATTTAGACCGTGATATTGATGTGCTAAACCCTCGTACCAAAGAGCGTCCCTCGGTTGATGGACGTATCTCTGAGGGGGTGATGATTGGTTTTATTCTGCTTAATGCTCTCTTTTTTGTAGTGGTAGCTTACTGGGTGAACCATTTAGCCTTTCTTCTCTCTTTCCCTATTTTACTCATCTTAGGGGCATATACACTCTTTAAACGCTTCTCCTCATTAGCCCACCTTATTTTAGGGGTGAGTTTAGGGTTAGCCCCTATTGCTGGTGTGGTAGCTGTGAGTGCTGAGATTACCTCGTGGTCACTGCTTTTAGCCCTTGGGGTAATGTTTTGGGTGGCTGGGTTTGACCTCTTATACTCGTTACAAGATATTGAGTTTGATAAAGCCAACAAACTACACTCTATCCCTTCACGTTTTGGTGCAAAAAAGACACTGCTTATTGCAAAAGTATTTCACCTCTTAGCTGTACTCTTTTGGGCTGGTTTTGTCTATGATGCTGGGTTAGGATTTTGGGCGTGGTTGAGTATTGGCTTTTCTGCTGTAATGTTGGCTTATGAACACTACTTGGTCAATCAAGACTTTACCAAAATTGATAAAGCCTTCTTTACTGTCAATGGCTACTTAGGCTTTGTTTTTCTCTTCTGTATTCTCTTAGAGGTCTTCCTATGAGTTTGGTAATGGTCTTGTCTTTGTTACTGCTACTCTTAGCTGGGGTACTACTCTTTGGACTCTTTACCTATAAGAAGGCTGTTAAAAAAGTGGCTTACTTAGAGGAGATTTTAGCCATAAAAGAGCAGACCATCTCCAACCTTGAAGCTTCACGTGTGAGTGTTAAGTCACTCATACAAGCCCTACCATACCGTGAAGCTGTCTTAAAAGAGCTTCAAGCCCATCTCTCTCGTGAAGAGATAGCCAAGCGTTTAGGGGTTGAGGTGAGTGTGGTTGAGAATGTTTTAAAGATAGAAGCACTCCTCAATGCGTAAGTTGCGTGTACATCAGAGTTGGGAGAAGATTCTCCAAGAGGCATACGCTCAACTCTCTCCTGAATATCGTCGCTTTTTAGAGGAAGAAAATGGCTACTTTCCTGCTTACCCTGACTACTTAAACGCATTTGTGACACTGCCTAAAGAGCGTGTGAAGTATATTCTCTTTGGTCAAGACCCTTACCCTCGTAAAGAGAGTGCAGGAGGCTATGCGTTTATTGATAAAAAAGTGACACACCTCTTTAGCCCAACAGGATTGAGTAAAGAGGTCAATCGTGCTACTAGTTTACGTAACTTTATGAAGATGCTCTTCGTTGCACGTGGTTCATTAACAACTACACTCACACAAGATGCCATTGCCAAAATAGACAAATCCCCCCTCATTGACTCCATTGATGCCCTACGGCTTCATTTTGAAAGAGAGGGGGTTTTACTGCTCAATACAGCCCTTGTCTTTACCCAAAAAGAGGATTCACGTTACCATATTCGTCAGTGGCAACCCTTTATGGCTTCACTTCTTGGTGCATTAGAGGGGGAGGGGATTGTGTTAATTCTCTTTGGTACACACGCAAAAGCATTAAAAAAAGCGTTGCCTCTTGAGGGATTTGAGAGTCTAGAGATGCCTCACCCCTACAATCAATCGTTTATTTTTGATAAAAATGCACTAAATTGCTTCACTCCTATGAATTTACTTGAAAAGTAAAGTTTTTTTTGCTATAATCTCGCTACCAAATATCGCAGTAACTTCTAAAGTGCACTCATAGCTTAGCTGGATAGAGCATCGGTTTGCGGTACCGAAGGTCTCAGGTTCGAATCCTGATGGGTGTACCACTTCTTTATACAACTCTCTCTTTTTTTATTTTACTGAACCCTATAAGAGAGTCTATATTTGTGTCGGGGTGTAGCGCAGTCTGGCTAGCGTGCTATCTTGGGGTGATAGAGGTCGCAGGTTCAAGTCCTGTCACTCCGACCACTTTTAAAATACTT
>Ga0256828_1000230_pt1 | contig 38221 bp, 20 predicted proteins | sample CV88metaG_FD_185993 | JGI IMG/M metagenome (GOLD analysis project Ga0256828, IMG submission 185993) | Hydrothermal vent microbial communities from East Pacific Rise, Pacific Ocean - CV88 | ecosystem: Environmental > Aquatic > Marine > Hydrothermal vents | place: Pacific Ocean: East Pacific Rise...
TAAGCGTGCGTTTTGGCACCAAGATTACCATTACACACCCCCAGCGAGGCAACAAAGCCAAACTGCTTCAACTGGCACTTACCAACGTGAGAGAAATTTTAAAACAGGATAAGCAGACCCAAGAGGAGATTGAACCCAAAATTGCAAACCTCTTTGAACTGGGTACCATCCCATATCATATCGAAATCTTTGATAACTCCCATATGATGGGGGTTGCCACCGTAGGAGCAATGGTCGTATGGCGAGAGAACCGTTGGGATCGCTCCTCCTACCGACGCTATGCCCTACAAGCCAAAGATGAGTACGGACAGATGAAAGAGATGCTCTCACGACGTATCGCTGATTTTGGAGAAAACTCCCCTCCTGATCTCTGGGTACTTGATGGGGGAGAGACCTTACGCCGACTCGCCATGCAACTGCTTCAAGAGGCTGGTGTTTGCATAGACGTGATTGCCATTGCCAAAGAGAAACTCGATGCCAAAGCCCACCGTGCCAAAGGAGCTGCACGGGACATTATCTATACCCAAGAGAGTGTTTTTGAGCTGCAACCCACGGACAAACGTTTGCAATGGGTACAACGACTGCGTGATGAAGCACATCGCGTTGCCATTACCTACCATCAAAATAAAAAACGCAAAACAGACCAACAAAACTCCCTGCTCACCAAAAAAGGGATTGGTCCAGCCACGGTCAAAAAGCTTCTCAACTATTTTGGTACCTTTGAAGCAATAAAGCACGCCTCTTTTGATGAAATTTCAGTTGCAAGTAGTCGAAAAATTGCTACTATTCTAAAAACATAATCTATTAAAAAAGAATAAAATTTTATTTAACAGAACAGTGATCAATATAAGATGTAAAGAAATTCTTAAATATAATGTTTAATTTTTGCAAATAGTTTGATTTAAATTATTCTTTAGTAATTTTAGTATAAAGTTACTGGAGTGTAAAATTAATATAACTATTTTAGAAAGGAACCATGTGCAACACTTAATTGCATTAGATATTGAATATACCTATACCAATAATTTAATATATGAGATCGACACCGATGGTATTATCACTTTTGTCAATTCAAACTTTGCCGAAGTCACTGGTTTTAGGAAACATGAATTGATAGGAAAGAACCACAGGGTATTTAAACATCCTGATGTCCCCACTTCAATTTATGAGAAACTATGGTCAGATGATAAACGCATGAAAAAATGGTTTAGCACACTTAAGAACATTCGCCGTGATGGCATGTACTTTTGGAGCAGTGTTCACTGCACCCCCAAATATGATAAAGAGCAAAATCTTATTGGCTTTATCATTGTACATCGACCCGCATCTAAAATTGATATAGAAGAAGCGATTGAGCATTATGCCCAATACGACTAAAGAATAGAGGTAAATAGATTATGTATTATGGATACAACACAAATAATGAATTAATATTGGCAGACGAAGCGTTTATCAATCTACTAGGATACAGCACCTTTGAAGAACTTTCTAGGCATAACGTCCAACAAAGTATCAGCTTTGAAAACAATAAATTATCAATTAAACTTCCTGAAAAAAAGATTGAAGCCAACTTTACAAAGATAAAACTTTATGCCCAAAATGGTGGGGTACACCTTATTAAACTGAGCAATGTTATTGAAGCAGCCAATACGGTGCATCATCTACAAATCAACTACCAACCCATTTATCTCAATGTTGAAAAAATCTCCAAAGAGATTGGCTTGAGTATTGAGGATTATAAACTCTATCTGGACAGTTTTATTGATCAATCCATCATTGATGAGAAACGACTACAAGAGGGCAATGACAGAGCAATCAAAAACCTCTCCAATCTCGCCCTGACGCTTAAGATTCCCAATATTAATATCCTGCTCCTAAAGATCAAAAAACTCTCCAAAGCAGAACGACTCCCTTATATTGATGAATATTACAGTAAACTGGCACTGTTGACCCTCAAAAAACCTGACAACTATGATGAATTTGAAGATTTACTTGAAGAAGATTCTAAAAAAATTGAAGAGAAAGAGGAAGCTCTAAACAGTACCTTTACTGAACTTTTACAAACGGTTGAATCCTCCAAAGAGACCCCCAAGGTCGTCAAGAAACCTGAACCTAAACTTGAGCTTGAACCTCTCGTGGATGATTTTATGGAAGAGTTAGAGATTCTTGACCTAGAAGAGAAAACAACTTCGCCTCAAACCAAAACTCCCACAAGCGAACCTGAACCAACCCCCACAAGCGATGCAAAACGCAATAAATTCTCTTTAGATGGGGTCAAAGCCCTGCCCATTAACTACGATCCACGAATTGCAGCCGATGAGCTGAACCTTCCTGTGGTACTTATCGAAGAGTTTGTGGATGACTTTATTGAACAAGCACGTCATGACAAAGACCATCTCTTGGCATCCTATTACCAAAAAGACATGGACAACATTCATGAACTCGGACACAAACTCAAAGGTGCAGCAAGTAACTTACGCATCAATGAGTTGGCTGATGTCTTAGAAGAGATTCAATTCTGTACCGAGTATGATAAATTAGAAACGCTTTTTATTAAATACTGGGGTCTATTCATCTCTTTAGAAGATTACATGCAACAATCAGACAAACTTTAACATACTCCCTATAGGACAGAATAATGCGAATTAATAATAAACTAAAACTCATCAGCATGTTACCAATTATCTTACTGTTCATCGTTTCGAGCTATTTTCTTTTTATCTCATATGGAGAGTATTATAAAGCTGATGAACTCAAACAGATCATTAAAAACAATGTGCATTTGAATAAAATCATTACCGAAGTGGGCAAAGAGAGAGGACTCTCCTCTATTGTGTTAGGTTCCAATGGTACCAGTGCGGTTGATGAGCTTAAACGGCAACGTGTCGAGACAGATTCGGTTATTAATCAAGCCAAAAACAACATGGTATCCATCAATCATGACTCTTTTTTCTCGGGATTAATCAATTCAAAACGGGGCTATGACTATCAAAATATTTTTAACAATTTGGACAAGCTTCCTGCGTTGCGAAAAAAAATTGATCGTCATGAGATTCCTTTTGCCATTGCATTTTACAAAAAATTCACCAAAGATCTAACCCAGCCCATACTTACCCAGCAACTGCTTATCAATAACTACAAACTCAATGATAAGATATCTTCTCTCATCACCTCGCTCTCTCAGCTCTATATTGCCACGGAAAACTCTTCATTAGAACGTGATTTTATGAGTTACTTTTTGACCCGACATATCCCTCTTACCCAAAAAGAGATTACCTTTTGGAATCAGGCAAAAAGTAAGTCCAACACGTTTAGTCCCTTGGAGATCAGAGATGATGTCCTCAAGGACAATATCTTCTCTCATATTGATACCAAAGATTATAAAAAAATCAACCGAGAGATTGAAACCAGTTACTCTAAGCTACAATCCAATATCAATGATGGTGACTTTAGCATTGAACCTGAGAGTTGGTTTACCATGCACACCGACAAGATCAGTCAGTTTGCCCAAATACAAAAAAAGATTGAAAAATCCCTTTGGGAGCAGACCAATGCTTATGTCATGAATCAAATCACCATTTTGGTGGTGGCTGGATTCTTTTGGATTTTGGCACTGCTCTTGACCATTTTAGGATTTACCACCAGCAAAGAGATTGCCAATAACATTAAAAGCTTGGAAGATATTCTCAACAACACGGTTAAAGAGATTGAATCAGACAGTAATTTTGATGTTCCCAGCATCAATACCGTTAAGAGCATTGATCTCAATACCACCAAAGGGATCAAAGATGCCTATATGTTCCTCGAACTGCTTATCGAAAATGCCCGACAGGACAAGATGCAAGCCTTGGAAGCCAATGAGTCCAAATCGCTCTTTTTGGCAAATATGTCCCATGAGATTCGTACCCCACTCAATGGTATTGTTGGGTTTACCGAGCTACTCAAAAGTACCGATTTGGACAGTGAACAGTTTGAATTTACCACCATTATTGAAAAAAGTTCGGAAAATCTTCTAAGCATTATCAACAACATTCTTGACCTTTCCAAAATAGAGAGCAACAATGTTGAGTTGGAGACCATTGTTTTTGATCCCATTGTGGAGTTTGAAAATGCCATTGAAACCTATGGGGTTAAGGCCTCTGAGAAAAACATTGAACTGAACTTCTTCATCGACCCCAAAATCAATAAAAAACTCTTAGGAGATGCGGTTAAGATCAAAGAGGTACTCATCAACCTTATGAGCAATGCGGTGAAGTTTACCGACTTTGGAGGACGCATCAATGTTGAGATCCTCAAAGTCAAAACCGAAGACAACAAAGCAGAGATTGCCTTTAGTATCGAAGACAATGGGGTGGGCATGACCAAAGAGCAACAGCTCAATGTCTTTGCTGCCTTTACCCAAGCCGATGTCTCTATCACCCGAAAGTATGGGGGAACAGGTCTAGGACTCACCATCTCCACCAAGTTCCTTGAACTGATGGGGAGTGAACTCAAACTAGAGAGCCAAAAAGAGAAGGGAACCAAATTCTACTTTACCTTGGAACTCGAAGAGGTCTTAGAGGATACCGAACTTGCCCGAATTGAGATTGAAGACAACATTGCCATTATGAAATATCAAAGCAAAACTGAGAAACAACTTGATATCTACTTCAAAAAGTATTTTGAATACTTTGGTATCAAATGTACCTCGTTTACAACCTCGGCGGAGCTTAAACAACATGCCCTCAATACAGATCTTTCTGGTATATGGATAGAGATTGATCATCTTGATGATAAGATGATTGAGAGTATCAAAAAAGTAGACAAAGATAAAATCACCCTTATCTCTAGCTTTAGTAACCGTAATAAAATTGAGTCGGTAGGATTAAAACAATACCGTGTACTCTACAAACCCATTACCGCCACAAAAATCATTAATGAACTTAGTCTTGTCAACAGAGAAGCTCAACAGATTAGCCCCACAAATACAAGAACCAAGAAAAACAGCAGTGCCAACATCAGCTTTCAAAATATTCAGTTTGATGGTACGGTTTTGGTAGCAGAAGATAACTTTATCAATCAAAAGTTGGTAAAACAGATCCTCACACGTTATGGGATTGAAGTGGAACTGGCAAACAATGGACTGGAAGCCTTTGAAAAGATTAAAGACCACAACTATGATCTTATCTTTATGGACATACAGATGCCTGTCATGGATGGGGTAGAAGCAACCCATGAGATCATCAACTATGAGCAAGAAGAGAATCTCACGCATACCCCCATTGTCGCCCTCACTGCCAATGCCCTCAAAGGGGACAGAGAGCGATTTATTGAGGAGGGATTGGATGACTATATTGCCAAGCCCATTGAGAACAATGAATTGCTCTTTATCTTGAAAAAATTTCTCCAACAGTCCAAAGACAAAGAGCCAATACAGGTCGATAACCAAACAGAAAAAAAAGAGACAAAACAGCATAGAAAAACAGATAAGCCTGTATCTATTTTCGATGAAAAAAGTACGATTACGCCTCTTAGTGAATCCTCTAAAACAGAAGATGGACTACTCTTATTGCTAGAGGAGGAGGAAGAAGAGCAAGAGATTTTAACAGAAGATCGTACCATTCTTATTGCCAAGAAGAACCCTTTGGAGGCACAAATTCTCTCCAAAGTATTGGCAAATTTAAACTACAAAATCGAAATTTTGGATCAAGTAGAACACCTCAATGAAAAATTAAAAAATCGACAATATGATCTTCTCTTGATTGATAAAGAGATCGAACAGAAAAATCAAAATCGACTCAAAGAGCGACACAGTGGTCTTAAAATTATTCGATTGACCCTCAATCCTTCAGGGGAACATTTTCACAATGATGATATCCAAGAGGAGCTTGTGGGTGTCATGAAAAGAGATGAGCTTCAAGCCATCATTGAAAAATACAGGAGTATCTAATGGTTGACTTTAAAGTACTGATCGTTGATGACGATTATATTAACAGAAAATTACTCATCTCTATCCTTAGAAAGGAGCTTTATCAAGTCGAAGCCATTGAGTCTATTGATGGGGAAGAGGCGTTAATGCTCTGTAGACGATATGAAGATATTCAGCTTATTTTACTGGACATTGAGATGCCCAAGGTCAATGGTATAGAGTTTTTGGAGCGTTATACCTCAGATTCAACGCTCAACAAAGTACCCACCATTGCCATCTCTTCAAATGATCTGCATAAAAAAGATGCCAAGCGTTCAGGTGCTGATGCTTTTTTGGTTAAACCCATCACCGAAGAGAAGCTAATCGAAGCAATACGATACTCCTCCTCTCAACACTAGAGCAGTACCTCTTTGAGTACGTCATCAATCGTCCCTACGGGGATGATCTCAATGGCACGACGTACTTCCTTCGGAATATCCTCTAAATCTCGTTCAAAATTTTTCTGAGGGATAAGTGCTTTGCTAACCCCCGCTTTATATGCGGCAATCAACTTCTCTTTGAGTCCACCTATGGGCAGTACTTTTCCAATCAATGTCAACTCCCCTGTCATCGCCACACGATTATCCACTTTTTGATTGGAGAGTATGGAGGCGATGGCTACCGCCATGGTAATTCCCGCACTGGGTCCATCTTTGGGGGTGGCTCCCTCAGGAACATGAATATGCAGATCATACTGCTTATAAATATCAGCCGATTTAACCTTTAATTTCTGACTCTCAATCAGGATTTTGACCACAGAGAACGCAATATGGGCAGACTCTTTCATTACGTCCCCCAAACTTCCTGTTAACTTGACCAGACCTTTGCCTTTGATTTTAATCGCTTCAATTTTGAGTACATCTCCCCCCACGGCTGTCCATGCCAAACCATTGACCACACCAACCAAGGGCTTCTCATCAATAACAGAGATCTCAAAGACCTTTTTATCCGCAAATCTAGGAAGATCACGTACCCGAACTTTGATCTTCTCTAAACTCTCATCCCTCAAGAGTGCCGTGGCTGATTTTCGCATCAATCCTGCCACTTTACGACGCAGTCCACGTACCCCTGGTTCTCGGGTATACTCATCAATCAACAGCTTTAATGCCTTGTCGGTAATCTCAAATTCCTCGGCGTTAAGGGCATGTTTTTTGAGTTCCTGCGGGATAAGATACTGTTTGGCAATCTCAAATTTCTCATCAGGAGTATAGGAGTTAACCGAGATAAACTCCATCCGATCACGAAGCGGAGCAGGTATGGCACCCACATCATTGGCCGTAGCGATAAAAATCGCCCGACTTAAATCAATATCAAAATTAAGATAGTAGTCTCGATATGCAGCATTCTGTTCAGGATCAAGAATCTCCAACAAGGCAGCAGTGGGATCACCTCGATGGCTTCGCCCCACTTTATCAATCTCATCCAGCACAATGACAGGATCCATGCTCTTCGCATCAATCAAGCCCTGTACCACACGACCAGGCATCGCCCCCACATAGGTACGTCGGTGTCCTCGTAGTTCATTGACATCTTCTAATCCCCCCAACGCAATCCGAACCAAAGGACGACCCAGTGCTTTGGCAATGGAGTTTGCCAATGAGGTTTTACCCACCCCAGGAGGACCTGCAAAACAGAGAATAACCCCTGAGTTTGCTTCCAGTGACAAGCCACGTCGCTCAGCCAACTCTCGAACCGAGAAGAACTCCACAATACGCTCTTTGGGTTTAACCAAAGAGTAGTGATCCCCATCGAGGGTACGCTGTACCTCTTTGACGTTCAATGTTTTTGATCTCAATTGAGCAAAAGGAATCTCAAAAACCCACTCCAAATAGGAGTGGATCTGATTGGCATCCGCACTCTCAGGGTGCATTCGGGCAAAACGATCCAACTGTTTGGATATCTCGGTATGAATCTCCTCTGCAATATGTGGTTTTAACCCTGCCAACTTCTCTCTAAACTCCTCAATCTCCTCTTCCCGCTGGGCATCCACCCCCAACTCTTTGTTGATCTCTTTGATCTGTTCTTTGAGGAAATACTCTTTGTTGGTCTGCTCAATTTTGTTATGAACTTTGGAGCGAATCTCTTTTTGCACTTTGGCAGATTCCATCTGTGCAATAATAATATCAATCAACTGCATTAAACGCACTTCGATATTGGATTCTTGATAGATCTCATATGCCTCTGTTTTGGAGATCTTCAACAGTGATGCCACCAAATCAGCAATACGATAGGGTTCATCGGTATCAGCAATGGTCTTCAAAAGATCGGTGGGGATGTTATTTTGTACTTGGGAGAAGAGCTTTAATTTTTCGTTCAAAACCCCCACCAGAGCCTGTACTTTTAATGGTTCATAGCTAAGATTCTCAACCAACGCAATCGTAGAACTTTTGAAACGCAAGTCATCAAAGGAGAGATCTTCTAGTGTGGAGAGGATCTCTCCCTTTGCCATCCCTTGAAAGAGAATTTTTACCCGACCATCAGGGATATTAACCTTACGCATAATCGAACCGATTACACCATACTTATGAATGGCATTCTCTTTTCGAGAACCCTCTTCCCCCTCTTTTGTGGTGGTTAAAAAAAGCAGAGAGTTTTTCTCCATCGCATAAGTTGCAGCATCAATATCCTCTTCATTGGTCAAAAAAACAGGGCTAATCATAAAAGGATAAAGAAAAAGATTGTCCTCTATAATAATAGGCAATTGCGTAGGGAATGGTTCATAGTTGTTAAGTTGCATCTACTCAAAACTCCTTAGTTAAATAAACGATCTAAAAACCCCTCTTTAGGGGGTTGAATATCTGCCGAACTCAAAGGTGAATGGGCATTTTTTTCACGATATATTTTAGCAGCAAGAGGCTTATCTATGCGATCATAAAGTCGTGCAATATTTTCATTTAATAGGTATTGTGCCATATAAAGACGTACTTTGAGGGTATTAACCATAGGTAAATAGGGAGATTTTGGATAGTTTTGGGTAAAAGTATCCACCTCTTTGAGGGTATCTATCATCAACTTTTGATCCTTATTGATGTCTTTAACTCCTAAAAAAGCCGCTTTAATTTTCAAAAATTTGGCTTGTTCTACCTTCCCTTTGGAGGCATATTTTTTGAGATACTCATCCAAATAATAATCAGCCATGATATACGAACCATCATCCATATGTGCCTGAGCCAACATCAAGGTTGCGGTGGGGAGCAGTGGCGAACGCATATGTTCACTTCGCAAAGAGACATAAAAATTATCAGCTTTGTCAAAATTGGACTTGGTAATACTTTTAACAATATTTTTATACCAATAAAGGGCTGGCTTATCATATTCACTAACAGCATTTTTACCACTACAGCCCAAAAGGGAAATCAATAGCAAAAGTACTGCCAAACTCTTTTTGTATGTTATTAACATTCTTAACCTTAACGATTCAATATTTAAAAGAAATATAATACCTCAAACTCTATTATATTTTGCTATAATCACCAAAAATTGATATAAGGAATTAAGTTTGCAACTAACGATTATTGGGGCTGGTGCGATGGCAATGGCGATGGCAAAGGGATTAGAGAAGAGATATGAGTTGGCATTTGTGGTACGAGATACAAGCAAAGTTGATACAAAATACAAATGCTATCCCTTAGAGGATTTTGATATCTCAGGGAAGCATATTATACTGGCGGTTAAACCCTATGCGTTAACCGAGGTTGCTGCCCAGCTAAAAGGAAAAGCCGATACCCTCTACTCTGTTTTGGCGGGAACATCACTGAAAAATCTAAAAACCATTAATGCACAAAAGCATATCCGTACCATGCCCAATGTGGCAGCAACATTTGGAGCTTCAACCACTGTTATTACGGGAGATAGCGAGCGAAAAGAGCAAGCGCTTGCTATCTTTGCTGCGATTGGGGATACCTTTTGGGTAGAGAGCGAAAAAGAGATTGATATCGCCACTGCCATTGCAGGATCAGGACCTGCCCTGCTCACACTTGTGGCAGAAGCGATGATGGATGGGCTGGTCAAGGAGGGGATGAAACGTCCTGATGCCATGGGCATTACCAACTCTCTGTTTAAAGGTTTTGCACCTTTGATCGCCTCCAATCATCCAGCCCTTATCAAGGATTCCGTGATGAGTCCAGGAGGTACCACCGCAGCAGCGTATGCTGCCTTAGAAGAAGGAGCCGTACGCGCTTCCTTTATTAAGGCAGTGGGAGAAGCCTTTAAGATAACGCAACGATAGCTTAATCCATATCTTCATCCAAGGCTTCGATCTCTTCCATGGTTAGGGGATAATCTTCCGCACCCCCTACCCCATCCTCTTTCAACAAAGAGGGTTTTCGCTTCTTTGACACAACAGTCATGACACTCTTGGGCTGTGGTTTACGTTCCTCCGTACCTGCTTTGTACACCATAACCACCCGTGTCTCAATGGTTGAATTTCCTTGTTTATCGGTTGCAACATAGGTTAAAACATAGCGATTTACCCTATTGATATTCACTTCACCCAAAATATCCACAGTGAGAGGATGTCCCTCACTGTCTTTGGCTGTGGCACCTGGATCAAAAAAGGGTTCTCCCAATTTATGATAGAGGAGTTCTCCCTGATTAAGAGAGACAATGGGCATCGAATCGCCTCTATTTGTACTATTTTTAGGAGGGAAAACAGCACGGTTTCTCTCTTGAGATATCGGTTTTTTTTTATTTAGTATTTTGGATGCTTTGGGGGTATCTATCATGATGATTTTATCCATTAGACCACTGCCCCTGACAATAAAAGCATTGACACTCACAATACTGTTGTTTGGTTCATATCGCTCTAAATCTGCTTCTAAATCTCTACGGATGGTATGCCACTTACCATCAATGGTTTGGGATCCCAAGCCAAAATAGAGATCTCCCCCATCACTCCCTGAAGTATAAATCAAATTTCTATCACCATCAAGGGTTTCCACACTGATAATAATAACATAACTCTCTTGGTATTTAAAGTCCCATTGAATCACTTTTGACGTATGATTATGCCAAGCACGTTTGCCCTCTTTTGCCCCATTGATATAGGTATCACGACTGCTCTGACTTTTGAACTCGGTTACGGTATATTTTTTGTCAGCATCCGCTACTTGACGAATTGTTCCAAACGTATTGGGATAGAGAAGATGCCATTCATTATAAGTTTTGGCAGGGAGTTGAAGAGAAAAGAAGAGCATAAATAATGATACTAGATATTTGGAAAACACAATATAGTTCCTTAATAATAATTATAACAAATTTTAACAAAATAAATCTTTTTATTTACTTTAAATAAAATTTTATTTATTATATTATAGTTTAATTTCATTAATATGAATTTATGATATAATTTAAAAACTAACTTTTTTAATTAATAAAAGGACAAGATATGAAAGTGTTCTCTCCAAAACTGCTATTTTTCTTCATGATTTTTTACAGCAATTTTCTCCATGCTGACCTCATCTCCTATAAACATATCAGTATCTCCGATGCCTCGGGTGTTTATGAGTCCAATGGTCCCCTGCGTTTTGCAATCTCAATTGATGCCTCTCCCCGCTCCTTTTTTGGAATGGGAGGTACGCTCACCGTCCACTATAAGACCATTACCTCTAGTACAGCCGTAGCGGGTACCGACTATACTTCTGTCGAAGGAGATGTAACTTTTACCGAAGATGGACCTACCACACTGGTGGTAACGGTTCCCATCTTAAATGACAGTATTCATGAAGAGAATGAGTATGTTTATGTTACCATTAGCGAAAATTCTCTGCTCTATGAAATCACCGATGCGACGGGCTATGGTACCATTTATGATGATGATGCACTGCCTTTAGAGATTACGGTTAACAATGCCTACGTTACAGAGACAGATGGAACTGCCAATGCCTCTTTTTATGTCTCTCTCAATCAGCCTGCTCCAACGGGTGGTCTCAAAATCACCTACAGTACCACCGATGACACGGCTTCTTTTACGGATGATTATACCATGACCATTGACAGCATTACCATTCCTGAGGGTAGCAGTAGTGGGTATATTTATATTCCCATCAAAGGAGATACCATCCCCGAAGAGACAGAACAATTTTTACTTGACCTTAGTAGCTGTGAAGGCACCATTACACCCCAAGCCATTGGAACCATTTATGATGATGATGCCATCAAAGTTTATGTAAACTGTAATGATGCGGATGAGGGCAATACAGGAGAGAGTAACAATGTCGCTTGTCGTATCTATCTGGACAAAGATTATCCCCTTGATAATACCTTAGATATTGATTATGCCTCAGCCGATGGATCTGATCCTGCTGCCACACTTAGTGACAACGACTACCAATCTACCAGTGGAACGGTCACCTTTAGCAAAGGGGATCGTGAAAAGATTGTCAATATCCCTACCATTGGGGATGATACCGTTGAAGAGGATGAACTGGTTACGCTGACTATTTCAGGCAGTAGCTATATTGTCACCTCTTCCTCTATGGCTGAAATTCTCAACGATGATGGAGATCACCCAACCCTTTCATTCGATACCAGTGATTTTAGCATTACGGAGGGCAATAGCTCTACCAAAACACTCAATTTCACCTTTACCCTTGATGCCCCTGCTGAAGCTGGAAGCTCCTTTGATTACTATACCCAAGACAACACAGCAGAAGCAGGCAGTGATTATCTTAAAAAAGAGACAACAACCTATACCATCCCTGAGGGAGATACCACGGTGAGTATTCCCATTACCATCAATGGTGATACCGACATTGAAGAGGATGAAGCGTTTTATCTAAGAATCAATAATGAACAAAACTTGGTGGTCAGTGGACATGTTGCGAATGGATGGATTCTCAATGATGACGGAAGCTATCCTAAAATCTCTTTTACCTCTACTTCACTCTCAACCCCAGAGGGAGACAGTGGGAGCAAAGAACTCAACGTAAGCTTCACACTCGATCAACCTGCCCTTGCTGACAGCTCCTTTGACTACTATACCCAAGACGATACTGCCGAAGCCAGCAATAATGACTATGAGGCGATCTCTCCCGCACAAACCTATACCATTCCTGAGGGGGAGAGCAGTTTCTCTATTCCTGTCACCCTCAAGGGAGATACCGATATCGAAGAGGATGAATCGTTTTACTTCAAAATAGCCAATCTTAACAATATAGAGTTTGGAGGGAGTTCCGCTGCCTCCATTACCCTGCTTAATGATGATGGAAGTTATCCCAATATTGGGATTGCCGCTGAGAGTTATATTATAAAAGAGGGAGACAGTGGTACCCATAATCTACAGATAACACTCACCCTCGATCAACCCGCCTTAGCAGAGAGTACCCTCCACTACTACACCTATGATGATACGGCTACCGATGGAAGTAGCTCAACGGAAGATGATGATTATGTTCAAACCACAGGCGATCTGACCATTCCAGAGGGGGACAGCAATATTAGCATTAATATCCCCATTGTGGGGGATGGTAATATTGAACCCGATGAGAACTTTAGGTTCTATATCTCCAATGCCAAAAACATGACCATTGTCCGAGGGGGAACCACCATTACCATCCAAAATGATGATGAACACAATGAAGATCCTTTTGTCTGTGACGAACACATGTACCTCTCTAGCAGTAAAAAAAGAGGAAGTGAAGAGACAGGACGAATGTGGTTACACCGTATTGATACCACCTATAGTCCCTTTAAATTTGAAGTGATGGATGATGAGGGGGAAGACCGTCTCTACAATGCCATTGCCTATAACCCTGAGGATAACTACATCTATGCACTCTACTACAGAGAGTTACTCAAAATCAGTAAAACAGGCAAGATAATCTCTCAAGGTAACGTTACTGCCTTACCTGAAGAGCTTGATGATTATCAACTCTTTGCAGGAGCTATTTATGACAATGAACACTATTATGTCTCTGGCATTGGGGTCAATACCAATAAAATCTATACCATCAATCTCAATGACAAAAGTGTCAGTGAACTTACCATGAGCCAAAATATCAACATCAAAGATTTTTCGCTCTCACCTACGGGGGATTTCCTCTATGGTATTATTGATGGAGGAGAGTTTGTCAAAATTAATACCCTCACAGGGATGGTCACCAAAATTGGTCCCGCCCACACAGGGGAGTTTGACTCCAGTTTCTCAGATAAAAATGGTCGCTTCTTCGCCAATGACAGTGAGGGGAGTGGTTTTTATGAGTTTAATACCAACACAGGAGAGAAAGCATTTATGTCAAACTCCCAACCCGCTACCTATAATGATGGAACCAACTGTCTTAATGCGGAACTGCTCTTTACAGATTATGGAGATGCTCCTCATGATGCTGGAAAGTTTTATGGCGAAGCTTGGCATAATATTAAAGGAGGTATCTATCTAGGAAACAAAGTCGATCATGATACCCAAAGCTACTCCAACGAGAGTGCAACAGGAGATGATACCAACGGAACCGATGATGAAGATGGCGTGGTATTGGCAGATGGAAGCCCATTGGAAGGGGCATATCTTGAAGACAATCGTACCCAACAGCTCAAAGTAACCCTCTCCAAAAAAGCCTACTTACGAATTTGGTTGGATCTTGATATTGATGGTTCATTTGACAATGGACATGACCTTGTTTATGATAACCAGCTCACAGCAGGAGAACACCTCATTGATATTAACCTCCCCGAGGGCTTAACACAAAATGTTACAACCTACCTACGTGCTAGGGTCTCTAGCGTCCCAGCCATGGATTATCAAGGCTATCTCAAAGATGGAGAGGTAGAGGATTATGCCATTAAGTTTGGATCAGCTATTCAGCCACTTCGAGGGGTCTTTAATATTGAGCGAACCAACAGTGGAAGTGATGCCATTAACAGTGATGAACGCAATGCTTGGTATACCCAAATCGTCGGGAGAGACTTTGATTATTCGGTACTTTTTTATGAAGAGGACATGAGTGATGAAAAAGAGCTAGACAATGTCACGGTTAAACTTGAACTGATTAATCAAGAGAGCAATGAAGTACTCTATACCCGTTATGCCCACATCAAAAATGACCCTCCAAAAAGTCGCATTGATGTTACCCTTCCTGCAGATGACTTAGGCACGCTTCCTGCGACCAAAAAAGCGATCTTTAGAATCTCGTATGGTGTCAATGGGGATGGATCCATCATACAAGAAGATTGTAATACCGATCCTGAGATCTGTTATAATTCTCATCCCTTAAAACGTACCGATTATGCCTTTGACAATTTTGCCATTCGTCCTGAAAATTTCTATGTCTCCATTGCGGATGGTAACCAAGAGCGGGTCAATACCAATTCTCCTGATGAGATTACCTTTGCTGCGGGATATGACTATAACCTCAGCATCAAAGCAATTAAGTATCGTCTCAACTACCCAGCGTATGAACCAGCAGAGGGGTACAATGGAGTCGTTGATCAGAAATTGGATTTTAACAGCAGTAGCAGTTGTGCCAATAACCAAGATATTGATCAAAACATCACCTTTAATAATGGGATCTATGAGGATACACACTTTAGCCACAACAATGTTGGACGCTATCACCTTACCCTCATTCAAGACAGTAACTGGACAGCCATTGATCAAAATGGTCGTGATTGCCAAGAGGATCAATCTTCTACCTCAACCGATCCCAACACCCCCTCAGGGTGTAATATCACCGAGATTGATGACATTATCATTCATTTTCAACCAGATCACTTTGATTTGGCATTGACGTTGGGTAATCTGCCAAACAGTGGACACCCCTCCTTTATCTATATGAGTGATCTAAACCGTACCTACAGTGATGTTGCCATTCAATTTGAGGGAAATATTACCGCCAAAAGTGCCACAGGAGAGACCACCACCAACTTTACACGAAGCTGTGTTGCGACCAACCTACTGCTTGACCTCAATGCCAGTACCATTTCCGTAGAGGGAAACAATCAAGTCATCCATACCACGGAAGGTAGCATGGTCAACTTTACCCGATGGATTCGGTTTAACCATGACCCCAATGCACTAAACCTTGATATTAATAACACGCTTCCTACCGTGGATGATAGCGTTCAAGTTGGGGCAGATAAATTCTTAGATGATCATAATGGAACCCTTATTGTCGATATTCGCTACAACCTTAACAAAAACCATGCCCAACCCATCAACCCTGTGGAAGTTAGCTTTAACAGCATGGAAGTTAATGCGACAGATGCAAACTCAAGCGCCCATGATCCCATCAATATTGTCTCCAATATCCATATTCCCAAAGGGCATCAGGACTTTGTCAATAATCGAAAGAATTTCTATTTTGCACGGGTGGTCTCAGACCTCTCCGTCTACCCACGGGTCAATCTCTCAGTCTCACCACTGATACAGACCCCCTTAAATGTAGATTTCTATTGTAAAACCAATAGTATTGACTACTGTAAAGATAGAGATGTACTGCTAAACACCGCACTAACAGGAACCACCCGTGAACAGTTGGGCTGGTACCTCTCAACCAAACATGATGCCCAATTGGATGGGAATGTTACACGACTCACACCTAATCCTGCAATTGTAACCATTAGCCCTAATCCTCTCAATGATATTGCATTGGAAGAAGGAGAAAATGGCTTGGTTACTGAACGGTTTGATAACTGTAATTCTCCTGAGGTATTTATCAGCATCACGACAGATCCTGTATTGCGTTTTGATCCCTCAGGGTATACCCTCTTGTGTACGGATAATAATGCTTCACAATGGACAGGAATTGGTAAAACAGGGAACATCCTCAATGTTCAACCCAAAATCAATCAATCACACAAAATTGATTGGTAATATTTTTAAACTTAATTAAATATAAATATATTTATTAAGTTTAATTATTAATTTAATGCTCATATTATCCTTTTTATACTATTATTTTATTATGGAACTCTTAATAAAAAGGATAAGTTATGTTTTTAAGATTAATTTTAGTTTTTATAGTTTTTATAAAAACTTTATCAGCCGTCAGTATCGAACTTGATGGTAGCCAAACACGCTTAAGTGGTCGCGACTGTAGTACGGCCACCTATCGCTTCGGTACAGACTCCGCCTATCAAGGTCAAGATCTTGATTTGATACTGGAAGTTACGGCCGAAGACAATGACTACACAGGTGGTGCCTGTGTTGATGTCCAAGATGACGTGGTGAGCTTTCACCTCAGAGACCAAGACCGATGGAACAACAGTGCCTATATGGATCTGAAATTTACGGTGGTCAAAAAAGGAACCCTGACCCCTGTAACGGTCGATCTGCTCACTGCCACCAACTTTGACCTCGACAGCAATCCACCCAAAACCCTCACGGATGATGTCTACTACAAAAACCCCTTGGAGACCCTCATCAGCAGTGACAGTGATGTCCTGTTACAAACAGGTAACTTTTATGGTTATAATATCAAACTCAAGGGGAAGAGTGATGGTAACTGTAATGATAGCTCAACCCTGACTGAACTCTCTTGTCGGGCGGGTGCCATTTGGAAAAACACCTCTAGCATCTATGCACGGGTACAAAATGATAATGCCTACGGTACCTCCACTTATACCTATGACCATCGTCTCTTGCAGTTCTCTTTTGAGTATGATGATATCGCCCCTTTGGTAGAAAACAATAGCACCGCTAGCTGTGGAAGCCAAAGTTATTCAACCACCGATTCAGCGTGGATTGATGGAGAGAGCCATCGTACCTACAGCAACCAAATGAACATTCAAAAAAGCATTAACATTCCAGGAGCATCACAACTCGAAGTGACCATCAATGGTGTGACCGAAGAGATGTATGATTTTCTCTATATTATTGATGAGCAAGGAGAGACACATGAATATACAGGAGATCTCTATGATGAGAGTTTAACCCTCACTGGCTCTTCTTTGACCCTAAAATTTACCAGCGATTATAGCCTTACCCGAGAGGGAGTGACGGTAACCGTCAAGGGACTAGGGTGTAGTGAATCTTCGGATAGTGCTTTGTGTTATGCCCTTCCTGATGACAGCTCAACCCTTTACAAAGTCGCCATGGATCCACGAGGGATTATACTGCCTCAACCCACTACCATCAATTTGAGTCAAAGCTTTAATGCAGAGGGAACCGCCTATCGTGCCAGTAACAACACCCTTTATACCTTTCAAGAATTGGGTGGCAATGTGGTCAAAATGTATGGTATCAATCTTGATACCTACAACCAAAGCAGTATCAAAAATGATCTCTTCCATGGAACCGTAGAGGGCGCTGAATTTTATTATGATCCTAGCCTCAACAAAGAGATTCTTTATGTTATTAGCAAAGAGGATGATTCTCAACTCTATGCGTTTGATCCTGATAACTGGAACCTCCTAGAGGGATACCCTAAAAATACCAACAGCAACCTCTCTAGTTTGGCAATTGATCCCGCGACGGGACAGGGGTATGCTGTGGATGACTACAACTATGATCATCGTCTCCCAACCCTCTATGGTATTGATTTAAAAACAGGACACACCACACTGCTCTCAACCCTTTCGGGACTGGCGGATGCTGAGAGTTTGGCATTTGCAAGCGATGGTAAACTCTACCTTGAGGATGAGGGACACTATGGATTGGATGATCGTAAAATTTATCAAGTCGATCCCTATTCAGGGCAACTCACCCCTGCTGCTATTTTGGGAGGGAGTGATGATGTGGAAGGACTCTCTTGTAATGGAACCCAGATGGCATTGGAACACCCTTCACTCTCAATCCAAAGTAATCCCTCTATGGAGGAGGGCAACAGTGGTAGCCAAGAGATGATATTTGATATTGTGCTGAGTAAACCTGCCCCTGAGGAGATTCGATTTAACTACCAACTTAGCAATATTACCGCCTCTATGGGAGAGGATTATCAAGAGGGGAGCATCCCTTCTTCACAAACCATTATCATTCCTAAAGATGCCAACAGTACCGCCATTGCGGTCAAGATTAATGGGGATATTAACGTTGAGGACAATGAGACATTTCAATTGACCTTGAGCAATATTGAAAATGCAATCTTTAGTCCAGAGAGTACCACCGCCATTGGAACCATCCTCAATGATGATCAAAAGGTCAAAGTTTCTATTTTTGATGCCAATATTACCGAAGGTGACAGTGGTACAACAGAGCTTAATTTTGATCTAAAACTGGACAAACCTGCCCCCATTGGAGGAGTTACGGTTCAACTCCAACCCCGTAACATCTCTGCCTTGGAAGGAGAAGACTTCACCCGTACCAGCAGTTCGGTCTACTTTGAAGCCAATGAGCGTAGCCAAAGTATCACCTATCTTATCAATGGAGATACAGACATCGAAGACAATGAGACCTTCTCGGTAGAGATTCTCCCTACGGATGCCATTGATATAGATCCTCTCCATGCCAAAGCGATCGGAACCATTATCAATGATGATGAAGAGGATCCTGAACTGGTGGCTGAGTATCGTTTTGATGAGTGTCCTTTAGAACTCGGTGAAGAGATCAAAGATCATAGCCCCTACCACCATCAACAACGTATACACAATGGACTTAAAACCCAAAGTGATATTGCACTCATCAATCAAAGTGGTGCCTTTAAACGATCCCTACAGCAATATACCCAAGGAGACAATGATCTGGATGATATTTTTGGATCACAAAGTCAAGCGTTCACCATTACCACGTGGGTCTATCCTACCGAATTAAGCAGTGAAAAAACCAATCATAACACAGCCAATACCATTTTTGCCAAAGCCTCAGACCGTAAAAATGACAACATTGAGATTGGGATTAACAGCAATGGAACCCTTCACCTCTATTTGGACACCCAAAGCAAAGACAAATTTGCTGACTTTGGAAAGGCGGGTGATATTAAAACCGATAGCTGGCACTTTATTGGGGTAAGCTATAAAGCAGGAGAGGTCACCGTACAAATTGATGATAAAACCTATACCAACAACAGTACTTGGCGTGGTGCAAGCAAGATTGATCAAGCCGTAGGAAGCCCTGTCACCCTAGGAGCATCGCTTCATATCAACAACTACTTTGATGGGTATATGGATGAATTTAAAATCTTTAAAAACCAACTTGGTGCCACCCGTATGAATCAGATTAGAGTACGTGAACATAATGGAAAAAACTGGGATGATACAGAGCGAGAAGCGACAACTTGTGCCGAGGCCTCTCCCATTGGCTGTCTGCTTAGTGCCTTTATGTTCCAAAATGAACCCACCGATGTCAATATTCTCAATCTTGCCAATGGGGAGATGGTTGAACTCAAAAACGATGTAGCCTCGACCAATGTTAATGCCTTGGGCTATAACAAAAAAGATGGATATTTCTGGGGATACAACCATACCCTCAAGGAGGGAACCCTTACCCGTATTGGTACCAATGAAGAGGGACAGTGGGTCTCAGAAAACTTTGTGGTACCCAATCTCCAAGGATTTGACTCCTATGTAGGAGACATCAATAAGCGAGGAGAACTCTATCTCAAAGAGACAGGAAACAGCAAACGCGTGGTGATTATTGATCTTGATCCCAACTCTGAGCATTATCTTCAAAAGATCAAAGAGGTAACACTTAGTGAAAATCTCGATACTGCGGATTGGGCATTTAATCCCAAAGATGGCATGCTCTATGCGGTTAACAATGGAAGTGGCAACAAATATCTTTATAAAATTGATCCCAATACGGGAGCTGTACGCACCAAAGAGAATACTTTTTTGATCAATTCCCGAGGATTTGGAGCAGGATTTTTTGATGCCAATGGCTTCTACTATGTCTATGACAATAACAGTGGTGTTATCTTTAGAATTGATGTGGCAAACTCCCCTATTGCGGTAGAGTTCTCTACTGCCAATAAAGTCTCCCTCAATGATGGGGCAATGTGTACCGATGTGGAATTCAAATTTGATTTTGGAGATCTACCTGATAACTATCCCACCAAACTCGAAGATGATGCGGCGAGACACTCTTATCCTGTCTATGGGGAGGTGAGCATCTATCTAGGAGAGGGCATGGACAATGAAAATGATGGGAAACCCTCCGTCCAAGCCAACCTAGATCAGTTTGATGATGGGGTAGAACACAATAACAGTAACCTACAAGAGAGTATATTCAATGCAGGGCAACAAGAGACATTGACCATCCATACCCATGGAGCAGGATATCTCAACGCATGGATTGACTGGAATGGGGATGGTGATTTCAATGATGCACAAGAGCAGATTGCACACAATATTGATGGAAGTTCTGGAACCATTGAACTCAATCTCATGGTACCTGTTCAAGGAGCAGACCTTACAACCTATGCTCGATTTAGATACAGCAGTGAACAAGATCTCTTGCCCACAGGTGCTGCCATTGATGGAGAGGTTGAGGATTATAAAATCATCATCAAAGGAAACCAAGAACCCTTTACCTGTAGCGATACCCTCTATCTCTCTAACCGAAGTGAACTTGGAACAGGCAATGAAGACAGTGGTGCCACATGGCTCCACAGTATTCTACGTCCCTCCTTTACCTATGCTGCCATTGGCAATGGGTATGTGAGCAGCAATGGCGGATACAATGCCCTAGGATACAATATTCAAGATAACTTCATGTATGCAACTTACGGTAACCATCTGCTCAAAATTGGTAGTCATGGAAACATTAAAGACTTGGGGAGTATTGATGGCTTATCCAATGAGCAACGTTATGCGGGTGAATTTGATAGAGAGGGCTACTACTATCTCACCAGTACAGGTGGCAGTGATAACCATATGTATAAGATTGATGTCAACCAACGTAAAGTCGTTCAAACCATTACCCTCTCTCAGTCTGTTCGTTTGTGGGACATGGCAATTGATCCAACAGGCAACTACTTCTATGCCATGTTGATCAAAGAGGGAGGCAGTGATTACGTGAATGATACCTTTGCAAAAATAGCAGTTAGCACAGGAGAAGTCACCCCTATTGGAGAGAGTCATGCTGATCTACCCTCGTATATCTCTTTGATTTTTGCAGATGCTGATGGCAAAGTTGTTGCCCTTGCCCAAGAGGGTGGATTCTATGAGATAAATCCCACAACAGGGAAAGTCTATCTCCTTGAGCCTTCACAGCCACTGACTTTTTACAATGATGGAACCAGCTGTGCAGATGCCAATTTGACTTTGCCTCCTCATCCTCCAAGACTCTCAATTAATGACGTAAGTCAAGCTGAGGGTGACAGTGGGGAGACCATTTTCCACTTTACGGTAACCGCTGACGCTCCTTTTGATGGGATACCCATGAGTGGTGCTATTTTCTACTATAGAGTGATTGATGGCAATGGTGATGAAGTTGTGGCTCCTCATGGTGTTGCCCTTAGCAGTGATCCTGACTTCAAAGCGGAGAGTGGCATTGGTATGAACATTAGTCTCTTTAGCGACTCTCTAAGTGTGGATATTCCTGTGACGGTTTATGGGGATGAGAAACTTGAAAAAGATGAAGAGTTCTATGTGGAAATTTTCTCTCCACAAATCCCTACGGGACTCTCCCCTGCTTACTTTATTGACAAAAATGTTGGGGTAGGATTGATTATCAATGATGACATGGATGTACGGGTTGAACGACCCAGCACTGCTTCAGGGGATCTCTCGTCACTCTATACACAGATTTCAGGAAGAGATTTTGACTACTCGGTTGCCTCCTATTCAGGGGATGACCTCTATCCATTGGACTCAATGACCTTTAAAGTAGAACTCATTGACAACAACAGCAGTGATAGAGAGGTACTCTACCAAGGCTATGTCTATTTTGACAACAACAGCCGTGTGGACATGATCAACCCAGAAGATCTCAAAATTGCACGAGCCAGCCGTGATGTTCTCTTTAGACTCTCCTACCTCAAAGATGAGAATGGATCCATTCTAAAAGGGCAATATGACAATGAAGCTGCTTATAATGAGCAACGAGATAATCCCAATAACAGTGAGACCATTCTCTATGATTCCAGTGATCATTTTGCGATACGCCCCGCGTATTATACAATAGAGCTTGGAGACACAGATGAGCAGAATAATACCGTTGTCTATGGTGCCAACCACTCAGGAGAGAACCAAAATATCAAACTGGCTGCGGAGTACCCCTATCAGATCAAAGCCCGTGCCGTGATGGAGGGGAATGAGAGTGCCACAGCGAACTATAGCATCAATGCTGATGAGATAAACGCGACCTTGGTATTTGATGGCAACAGCCATGACTGTTTTGATAGCAATGACTCGATTCAAGAGGGGTATGACTTTAGCAATGGCAGTGTCGAGACCACCCTTTCTCACAACAATGTGGGTCTCTATCACCTCCATCTTGAAGAGAGTCTCTGGAGTAGCATTGATCAAACAGATACCAATCCAGGATGTGTCCTCAACAGTCATAGCAATACCCCTGATGCCAGTGGACGCATTGGCTGTAACATTGCTTCTGATGAAGGCAGTGAACAAGAGGATCTTACGCTTACCTTCCAGCCCTACGCGTTTGAATTTGAAAATAGCCAACTGGGCAATGTCAACGGTAACGGTAAGGATTTTGTCTACATGAGTGACCTTACCCGCTCCAAAGCGATGGGCGTGGAACTCAAAACCACCCTCATGGCAAAAGGAAAAGAGGGAACAACCCTGAGTAACTTTACCCAAAGTTGTATGGCACAAGCACTTGATCTTTCAATGAACTTTGAGGTGCATCATGACAGTGGAGACTATAGCAGTCAAGAACCATTTTCACTCTATTCTGTTGGGGGAGAGGCGATTATTCCTCAAAATATTTTGGATCTCAATGATGAGAACAATACAGATTTGACAAGCTTTAATCAACTCAATATTGCAAAAGAGGCGTTCTTGGATGCCAATAAAGGAGAAGTAGAGATGCACGTACTCTATAATCTACAAAAAAGTTTCAATGATCCTGTCAACCCCATTCGTGTTGATTTTATGAATTTTGATGCCAATAGCAGCACCCTTCAAAGCCAAGTGGCAGGAGAGGAGCATGCCCCCTCAGGAAGCTTGGATATCAATCAGACAGAGACCTACTATTTTGCACGGGTGGTCTCCTATACGGATATCTATCCCAAGACAGAGAGACACAGTATTGAGACCCCCCTCTTTGCAGAGATTTTCTGTCATGATGAGAACCGAAGCTGGTGTGATGAGACCATGAACATGGCAACCATTGGACGAAATATCAACCAAAAAACCGATCGAGGATGGTATCTGGCTGTGGAGCATGACAGTTTGGTAGATGGACGGGTATTCCGATTGGTGAGTGATAACCCTGAGATCAAAGCAATTTATCCCGATCCTATTCCTGCTTTTGATCATGGACGGATTGATGATATTGTTACCAAATATCTTTCTGATGAGGATCCCCAAGAAGAGGTAAAAGCCCAGATTGCCATTGATACCGATGTGTGGTTACGCTTTAATACCCAAAATATCCCAGGCATGCCCCTAGGTACATCTTCTTATACCGTGACCATCAAAACCATCTCCTCTACCACGGGAGCGGGAACCACAGGGAACTTAATGCAGAGTGTTCAAAAAGTTGAACACAATGGTAAAATGTCATGGTAAAAGTAAGATCATGAAAATAACACAACAAAAACCCGCCATTGCAATGATAGAGCTTATCTTTGCACTGGTGATTATTGGCATTGTTTTAATGTCGGCTCCCATGCTGATTCAACAATCAATTCGGAGTGGAAACGTGGCACTGCAACAAGAGGCGATTGCAGCCGCTGCCTCTCAAGCTTCCATTATCCTCTCCATGCACTGGGATGAGAAAAACAGTAACATCCCCATTGGAACCTCTCCGCTACTGGATACCAACCGTGTTCCTTTTGATTTCAACCTGACCAATATCCCCGCTGGCTTAATTGGCGTATCAGGACGAAACATCGAAGATCATAATCAAACCCTCATTCCCACCTCTTTTGCCCATTTTGGAACCGATGAGACCAATGACAGCGATACCAATGAGTCTGATTATACCGATTTTGATGATATTGATGACTATCAAAACACCACTTTTGGACTCTTGGTTTTCAACAACGAAAAAACCTCAACCGATGTGGGAGACTATGTGGATGTCAATATCAGTATGAAAACCACCATCAACTATACCGAAGATCAACCCACGGTTACGATTCCACCCATCAGTAACCTTAACATGATAGGAAACACCATCAATATGAGCAGTAAGATCAACAGTACCCCATTGGCATCCATCAGCAATATCAAATTTATCACCGTCAACCTCACCTCAGATAGTGGGGTTGCGGAACTGGATAAAAACATCACCCTTCAAGCATTTTCCTGTAATATTGGAACGACCCTCCCCGAAGGAGAAGATGAACTATGAGACAGAGTAAACGTGGTTTTAGTATGATTGAGGTGATTTTTGTCTTGGTTATTTTGGGTATTGTTGCCTCCATCTCCTCACAAATCATCGTGCAGGTTTATCAGAACTACATTACCCAAAAAGCCCTCTATAACATCAATACCAAAACTGAATTGATCAGCACACAGATTGTCAATCGTCTCAGTCATGTCATTGATGGCACCACCATTGTCAAAGATCCTCTTCATCCCCCCTATTCCGCAGCCACCAAAGGTAATAACTGGGTCAAGATGGAAGACATTGCGGTGGATGACAATTTTACCATGGTAGAGTGGATTGGGTATGACAATGACAGTTTTGCTGCGGGTGCTACCCCCTATTGGAGTGGGGTTGCCAACTATGAGACAGCCTCACGTGATAGCTTTGATACCCCAGGTTCAACGCTTAGCTCCGTACAAACCATTATGAACAGCCTCTCTGGGGGAAAAGTAGACTTAACTTCTGCCAAACCAGCAGCCGTACTCTTTATCCAAAAGTCCAACCGCTACAAAAAAGGTGCTGGAGGAGAGTATGATCCCACCTGCATGGGATTGATTGATCCCACACAAAGAGCATGTATTTTTCGAGTTTCAATGAACAGTGATACCAATCTAAGCTTTGAAGACAACAAAACCAAGATTGTCACAGAACGATACAAGTTGGCATGGTCTGCTTATGCCTTGGTTCCTGAAGAGAACACTCCCAATGACTATAATCTCTCCCTCTACTATAACTATCAGCCATGGAATGGAGAGGTCTATACAGATGGCGAAAAACGGCTCATGATTCCCCATGTCTCTGTCTTCAAATTTACTGAAAATGGAGGAGTGATTCAACTCAAACTTTGTGCCACTGAAAACATAGGAGAAGACTATAATCTCAGTAGTTGTAAAGAAAAGGCGATTATACGATGATAAATAAACAACATAGAAAAGCATTCTCCATGATCACAGCAATTTTTGTCATTATGATTATGTCCATTGTAAGCATTATGATTATGAATGTAACCGAGAAAACCCTCAAATCTACCACCCATCAATACCAAAAAGAACAAGCCGCACTGCTGGCACGGAGTTATACCGAACTGGCTATTTTATACGTCATGTATTATGACCGTAGCAGTGACTGCTTGGAGACCATTACGGATCATTTTGGGGATGCTACCAGTGGCTATGATATTGATGTCCGAATCAAATATATTGGGAATGCCAATCTCTTGGCACACTGTAGTGCCAGCAGCATTGTAGCCACACTTGATCAAAACATCACAGGATTTTACAGCACCATCTCTTTGGTGGTCGATACCTATATTCACTATAAAGATTTTGATGATCCCTCCCATCGGGACAGTACTTTTCATCGTAGAACATTACAAAAACTTTAATTCTTATTCTTATTCTTAGATTAAAGTTTTTTGTTAATCTTTTGTTTACCTAGAATCGGTATAATAATAAACTTATAACACAGAGGGTTGAATGATATTGACCCCTGTGGCATAAGTACAATACATAATAAAAGGATTTATCATGAGTAAAAATATAGTGGGAAGACATATTGATCTATCAGACTCCATTCGGAACCATATCTCTGAGAGTATTGATGGACTCAATAAATATAACTTAAACATTATTTCAACCAACACTATCATCTCTGGTGATAACAAAAATAAAGATGGGGTAACACTGGAGCTTGTGATTAACCTCAAGGACAAAAATACCATCGTCATTACCCAAAGAGACAAAGATGTTTATACCGCTGCTGATACAGCATTCAGTCGTGCGGAAAAGGCACTCAGACGACATGCGGATAAGATCAAAGATCACAAAGTTATGTCTTTCAAAGATCTTGGAGATGATGCTGAAGCGGTACTTGATCTTGATACAGAAGAAGTTGAATTGGTACCCATGGATTTAGAACTCCATAAACCACTTGATTTTGATGAGGCAATCGAAGCACTTAAAGCTGAGAAAAAACGACAATTTATTGTCTTTAATGACCACGATGGACTCATGCGTGTTATGTATAAAAGAGCCGATGGGAAATTTGGTCTCTATTAATTACTTGGGCAGAGTATACCTCTCTGCCTTTTTCTCTCTTTTTATCTCCTCTTAAGAGGTATCTCTCTCAGTAAAAAACAACTTTTTATGTTAAAATCTATCCATGAAACCGTACCCATTTCTCATGCTTATTTTTTTTGTCATCAATCATCTTCATGCCTCAATACCCACCCTTGAGATTGACCACAATAGCTCTGGTATTGAGCTACTAAACCATGCTGGGATCTATATTGCCCCGCACAATCAAACGAATACAAAGGAGATAACACGCCAACCCTTTGTTCTCAATACCAACCCTATTCTCTCGTTGGGTTTTAATCCAAAACATGAATTATGGATTAAATTTAGACTCAAAAACAGCACGCAATACCCCTTGGAGAGAACCATTGAGTATGCCAATGCCATGACCGAAGAGATCCTCTTTTTTGATGATAATACAACCATCATTGAGGGGGCATGGCACATTCCGCTCCACCGTTTTAGTCTTAATCCTATTTTTCACATCCAACTGGCTCCCTTGGAAGAGAAGACATTCTATCTCAAAGCCCACTCTACCATCTCGACGCTCATCGCCCAACTGATCCTTTGGAAACCCGATCATTTTGTCCATACTGAGTATCAAAAAAAAGCCTACTTATTGATTTTTTTCACCATCCTCTTCACGCTACTGCTCTACAATATTTTTATCTATTTTTTTACCAAAGATCGAGCCTATCTCTATTACATCATTTATCTGTTTGCCGTTATTCTCAATGAGTTGAGTTACGCAGGTATGCTACAACTCTATCTGCTCTCCCCTGAAGGGGTCAAAATACTTACCCAATACATGATACTCATCAGTGCCTTCTTGATCATTAGTATGCTAGCATTTACCCGAGAATTCTTACAAACCTTTCAATTTAAGAGACTGGATCTTCTTCTCAAAAGTAGCCTCTATCTTGTGCCTTTGTTTGCACTTTTGAGTTGCTATATACCCCTTTTGCATGATCATATTGTTTCTCTTTTTCTACCTCTTGGGGGGTTGGTTGTTTTTGTCGCATTTTATGCCCTCTTTCAGGGGGTTAAAGAGGCACGATTTTATGTGATGGGATGGAGTATTGTCATTGTCGCATTGATACTCACCAACCTACAAACACTGGGAATCATCGCCATTGGTGAATCTGTCAAATACAGTAATGATATTGCTTTTATTGCTGAGACGTTTCTCTTCTCTGTTGCTTTGGCTCACCGCATCAAACTTACCAATGAGAAGCTGAACAACTTTCAAGCACAAGAACAACAACGACTTCAAAAGCTTGTTGCACTTAAAACTCAAAAACTCAAAGCCTCTTTGGAAAAAGAGGAGTTGCTCTACCGAGAACTTAACCATCGGGTTAAAAATAACTTTCAGATGATTCTTTCCCTGATCAAACTGCAAATACTCCAAGCCACTGCCCCTAGCATCAAAAAAGAGCTTACCACCATTCGGGATCGTATTCATGCCATTGCCCATCTCTATGAGATGCTACAGATAGACAAAGATATTGCCACCCAAGTGTATTTTGAAAATATTGTTCAGCCCATTCAACAAAGCTTTCGCCAAAAGGTCAAAATTAACTATGATATTCAATACACCCTTCCTCTTGATAAACTCATCTATTGCGGTCTAATCCTCAATGAACTCGTAACCAATAGCTTCAAATATGCCTTTGAGGAGGAGGGAGAGATTAACATCTCTCTCTATCAAAAAGAGGAACGTATCTACTTTGTAATCAAAGACAACGGCAGAGGCTACCTCCCCACACATAACCACTCTCAAAGCTTGGGGCTACTCATCATCCAAACACTGGTAGAAAAACAACTCCTAGGCAAACTGCACATCAAGACCACCCAAGGGGTAGAGAATAGTATCTCTTGGGATCTGTAGACTTACTCCTCTCCCCCATCCGTAATATCCCAATGGTAATTTGAAATCAATGTCTCTCTTGCGGCAATGGCTTCACTTCCACGATAGGTGCTTTTCCCCCCATGAAACTTCACATCATCTTGAACAAATTGACCCGACCATCCAATAAGCAACTTATTATAGTTATCCGTAGAGAGACCTGCCTCTTTAAACATTGCATCCATCTCTTTGACATTTTGGATATTCCAATCTCCAATATCTTGATCAAAGTGTACCGCACCAGCAAACATGCCAAACATACTAATAACTTGACTGGTATTCCATCCTCCTATATCATGATTAAACTCGGTTGCATAGGTAAACATCATATCCATATTAATCACATGGCTGGTATCCCATGCGTTAATGCCTTGATTAAAAGCACTCGCCTTTGTAAACATCATTCTCATATCAGTCACATTGCCAACATCAATGAAATTTATCGGTTGATTGTACGCCTCTGCAAAATAAAACATTCCATACATATTGGTTACATGACTGGTATCCCAATTGTTAATGCTCTGATTATACTGCGTAGCTCCTGCAAAAAGATAGCTCATATCTGTAACATGCGAGACATCCCAATTCTCTATATTTTGATTAAATTTTTTGGCTCCAAGAAACATCCCTACCATACTGCTAACCGATGAAAGATTGGGTCTATCGGTGGCATTGATCACCATATTAGCACAACCAGCAAATGCAAACTGCATAGAGTGCCACGGAATATCTCCCCATTGATCAACACTCAATAGCTTTTGGGCATCATCCCCTTGGTCATCAATAAGATAACTAAAGTAGATACGAGGAAATGCCCCACTGATCTCAATACTATAAGTTCCCGCAGCAGCATAGGTGTGCGTAATATCTCCCGTCACTCCTGTATCACTCTCTCCATCACCCCATTTAATAGTATAGTTATAACCACCTCCTTTGGTTTTAATCATAATTTGATTATCAGCACTCGACCCATTGTTATCGGTTTTCCAAGTGCTAATAAAAGGCAACGTACCATCAAGAGCAATTCCCTCGATGGGATTGGTCAATGTCAATCCCGAGGGGATGGAGAGACTAATGTTTTCATCTTCTGTTTGAGAGATGGTACCAATAATATCATTAAAAGACAACTCCCCTAACATGGTGCTATTAATCTCTGTACCATTATGATCTTCACTCTGATTTGCATCATTTGTTGAGGAGAGTGTAGCTCCTCCTAGATTACTGCTATTGGTATCAAAAGTAATATCTGAATTGCTACTGCTACCTCCTCCACATGCCATCATCACTATCAATAGGGCAATCAACCCTACTGATTTTAATATTTTTACCCGTTTCATAATACATACTCCTTTATATCTTAATCACCAAGGGTTAATCCATCCGTAGGACTATGCCCCACGGTATAGCCCATAAATTTACACTCAACGTTAGTGGCAACGCCATTAATATCCAATGCGGGATCCACCTCTTTGGAGTTTTTATCATTACTAATGTGCTGTTGCCATGCCACAAAATTGCCTTCCCAGCCACCATATCGTCCATCTTCAAAACTGGCACTCAAGGCAATCAAACCTGTATCACTCTCTTGAAAATAGCAGTTATTGTCTATGTTCAAGATACCAGAGAGTCCCGACAAGCCTCCCAACTCATCACTGTAACGAATCGCCACAAGAGGTCGATCTTTGATGCGGGTCTGTACCACAATATTATGATGTACCTCAGGATAGACATTGGCGGGTCGCTTGGCATCTGCATCCCCATCTTGCAAGGTAATCCCAAAGTAGATCGGTGCATGAAAACGAGCAGAGGCGTTGATAATGGTATTGTTATACGCTTCTGCTCCCCGACTGGCATAGAAGCCTATGCCTGCTCCTTGGGCATTGCGAATAAGATTGTGGTGGGCTTTCCCCCCCATGCTCTCATACATATTGGGATTGGTGGTCAGATCAAAATACTCAGGGGAGGTATCAAACCCTAGCATAATTCCCCCCTCTCCTGTGTTTTCGATCAAAGAGTAACTGATCTCTCCATCCCCAGCTCCCCCTTTGAAATAGATTCCATTGGAGCAGATATGGTGAATATAGAGATGTGAGGCGGACATATTATCGGAGTTGACATTATCAATCCCCTCGGCATTACACTCATTGGGGTCTTGTCCAATTCCTGAGTTGTAGATCTCACTGTAGGTGATGTTAAACTCATCACTGTTGGGCTTGACCCGAATCACATCAGCATAACTGTCATGGGCTTTGACATTGGCAACCGTGATGTTGGTTGCCCCCATCTTATCGACCTCATCCCAATCCCATTTGGTCTCTGTAGAGATCGCATAGAGTCCCCCCTTGACCTCCAGACACTGCACGGTAGAACCATCGGAATCTACATCCAAATAGATACCACTGTCCTCACTGCCTACATAGGTTGATGAGCTACGATCAATAATTGCCCACTCATCAGGATAGGAGGTGATGGTAACATTTGGCACACGAAGACGAATCTCGCCTGTCTCCACATAGGTTCCCCCACGAATCACAATCATCTCACCAGCTTGAGCCTCCTCTACTGCTTTGAATACCGTTCTATAGGGGGAAGCCATGCTTCCATCAGCTGTCGCATCATCTCCTGTGGTCGCGACATACTTCACCACCCCCTCAGGCACCACCCGATTACACCACTCATGATCCACCCCCACTTCCATATCGACCAAAGGCTTAAAATCAAGGGGTTGTGGGGTATAACTTATAATAAGATTTTGCCCCCCATTCTCATTACACTGGACATCGGGCAAGAGGCTACCCCCACAATCGGGTACCAGCTCACTGCCATTGACCTCAGGTGAGATCTCACTTGTTCCAGCAGGGGAGTCATCACCACTCCCCATCGCTGCATCATCACTCTCTTGGGCATTGATCGTAATATTATCATCCTCTAGGATACTCTCATCACTGCTGTTACTTCCACATCCCAGTATCACTCCTGATACCAGTGCAATCATTGATATATTGATCATATTCATTTTCATTATTGACTCCTTAATTAATGGGTTCCAATTCAGGTACCGTAATACGAAGGGAGGGATCCCCAAAAAGATGATATTTGAGCAGATGTTCAAAAGGGTTACTCGCTGTCCAATCACTGCTCTCTTCTCGCCTCATATCTACCTGTTGATCATCAATATAGAGATAGTTGGTCAACTTCCAGATATCTCCCAAAAAGTGGGTATGTGCCATTTTTTGTGCATAGACATGACTAAAATACCGATCAAGGGTTTGTCCTTTTCTCTGGCTTGCTTCGGTACTACCGATAAAAGCAATCGCCCCTGAATTGTTATGAGAGAGTAAAAATGCCTCTGCCATCGAATCTACATCGTAACTACTGGGTTGAATGGGATTGGGGGCGGGAGGATTTTTATCCAATGCACTGTTCATCATAACCTCACTGTTTCCCTCGTCTCGATACGCTTTATTATTATAATATTTACCTGTATCACAGGCGGTGGAGAAGACAATAGGATAACGATTTTGGTTGGAGAGATGGTCGATATCTGTACGATCAAAAAAACCAAGGGATGTACCATCTTCGGTACCCAACCACCAACCATTTCGTGAACCGTGTCCCGCAAAGTTTACATAGCCAACCCCCGCATTTATTTGCTCTTTGATCTCCTCTTTGGTCAAGGTCATTTGTGTGTAATACGCTCGATTTACCGTCAAAAGATAGGATTCAAAATGCTTGGCAATATCCTCTTTTAGAGAGAGTGATCCTGGGTAACTGTCCCGATATTGAAAAACATCCCCAGAGACCGAAAACTCACCAGGCACAATCATAAGTGCATTCTTTTTCCAATTTCCTCCTGTGGTATTGTTCTCATACGCCATCACCTTTTGGACATAATTGTTCACCTCACTTACACTGCTAGCAGGCACACGACCCACCACCACATCCATACGACCATCAATCTCATCTATGTTAATCAATCCTCCTTGTGGGTACGCCTCTACCGCTTTGGTTTCACAGAAGATATGGTTACCATTGGCATCCCAAGTGTCAAACGATCCATCCTCTTTCAGAAGATCAGCATAATAGAGATCTGTGGGTGTCCAGTAGTTACCTGCTGTGGCATAATTTTTACAGTAACGCACAGGAAACATATCGCTATCACCTACCAGCATCACATAATTGATGGAAGCATTTTTTTTATAATAGGCAATCGCCTGTTTAAGTCTCTCAGGATCATCTACCCCATAAGCAGCAAACGTTTGTACCAACGATTGCCAACTCTTTAACGCAGTGGGCATATTGATGGCATTCTTGTGATCTTTTAAAGGTTCCAACGCCTCCATAAACGACGCATCAGCAATAATCAAAAGAGAAAGAGGCTGATCAAGTATTGGCAATACTTCCATATCATTGTCATTCCAACTGATGCCATTTAACAGAGAACTCGGTTGCAAAGAGAGTTGCTGTACCAACCCCATATCCAAATTGCTAATATTCGTATCATCCGATAAAATCTCATCTGCTGTTTGTGATACCGTCACATTGTCATCATAATATTCAGGCGGCAAAGGAGGTGTTACCCCATAACTTAGAAGCTCATCGTAGCGATTTTGCGTCATCGACGTATCACTACCATTGTGTTGCGAGTCACCTGAATCCGAACCCGTATGATCGCTTCCACATCCAAATATCCCTAGGGCAAGTAGAGGTATCATTGACAATTTCAAAATTTTTCCTTTCATTTTCAATCCTTCTGTTTTGTTTTAAACTTTTTCTTATCTTTCATTATAATCCAATCAGGTCACATTTTCTGTCACATTTTCTGTTTAATAATATTATTATCTCTATTTTTATTGCTATTGAATAAACAATTTTTGGGTAAAATAGACAGATATACGAACAAGGGAGTTAACACCATATGATAAAAAATTTACGCATTCTAATTGTCGAAAATGAGAGTTTGGTTGCACTGGAGTTGACGCAGACCATCAAAAGCTTTGGCTACCAAGACGTGGATTATGCCACCAATGGAGAGATGAGTCAAAAACTCTTTAAGGAGAAAACCTTTGACCTCATTTTAATGGACATTAATCTCAATGAAAACAGGGATGGCATAGGACTCTACCAAGCGTTACAAACCCAAATTCCTGTTATCTACATTACCGCTTACAAAGATGAGCCTACCATTCAAAGGGCGATTGCTACCAATCCCATTGGCTATCTTATCAAACCACATAAGGAGGAGGAGCTTAAAGCTCTACTCCTCTTGGCGGAACATAAAATCAAAACTTTCCACCCCCCTCACGCTCAAACCCACACGATACACTTGGGGGAGGGATACTATTTTGATACCAAAGAAGAGAAATTATTTTATGGAGATTGCTTTGTTCATCTGGGGAAAAAGGAGTTAACACTGCTCAAACTGCTTATCCATGCCCGAGGTAACCCTGTGAGTTACTATACCATCGAACAAGAGATTTGGGGAGATAAAAGCGTCAGTAACTCCACCATACGCACACTTATCTACCGACTCCGAGGCAAACTAGAACACAAACTCATTGGTAGTGAGAGCCACTATGGGATCAAGCTTACCGTAGCGGATTAACCCTCACTTTGGCAGCATCAACAATCACCTCATCCTCTGCTAAATCCAACCACTTAAACTGCATCCCGCTCTGAATTGTCCCATCGAGTATATCTCCTGAATTTCTAAACTTCAAATCCAATTTGGCAATATCAAAACCACTGTTGGTTTGGCTAAAGGAGCTGAGTCGTTCATTTTTGGGGTGATTGCTAAAGAGATAACACCAGCTCTTTAACCCCAATCGCCCTACCCGACCTCGGAGCTGATGGAGGGTAGCAAGTCCCAAGCGTTCAGCCCCCACGATCACAATCAGAGTCAACCGTGGTAGCGAGATTCCCACCTCCACCACCGTGGTTGCCAAAAGGATATTGCCCTGCTCTCGAAATTCGATTAAGACCTCCTCTTTCTTTTTGTCCTTGCCATGTGTCACATAGACCCCCTCAAAACGTTTCTCCCAAAACCCTCGTCCCTCCTCTAGGGACTGATAGGGGATCTCACTGCTCTGCTCAACCAGAGGATAGATGATGAGGACTTGGTGATGCTGGTCAATCTCCTCTTGAATATGCCCCAAGAGTTGAGGAAATGCCTCTTTGCCTATGATACAGGTGATAATCTCTTTGTCAAATGGGGTTGAGGTGATCAGACTCACATCAATCAACGCTGACTCCATCATCGCTTGGGTTCGAGGAATGGGGGTGGCTGAGAACTGCAAAAAATGAGGCTTTCGCTCCGCTTTGCCCATCATATTCTCCAACATCGCACGCTGTTTGGTACCAAAACGGTGTTGCTCATCGACCATCACCAACGCAGCCTGAGGGAGATCCTCTTTGTAGAGCAGAGCATGGGTACCAATAATAAAATCAGCCTCTTGATAGATGCCCTCACTTCTCCCCTGCATAACCAATGCCACCTTGAGGCTAGCAGGAAGGTGTTTGAGGGCTTCTTCATGAATCTGCATCGCCAGCAGTGACGTGGGTGCCATAAGAATGCTTTTGTGAGGATACGCCATCATCGCCGCAGCCAAAATCACCATGGTTTTCCCTGATCCTACATCCCCAATAATCAAGCGTTTCGCAGCTTTATTTTGATCGCTAAGATCAGCTTGTACCTCTTGGATGACGGCGTGTTGCTCAGGGGTCAAGGTAAAAGGAAGAGAAGAGACAAAGGGCTGAATATCCCCCCTGAGTGCTGCCAAGGCAGGGAAATCAACCCGTTTACCTTGAAGCTTTTTCATGTGGTTAAAGGCTTCAATAAATTTAAGTGCTTCTACGTCTATCTGTTGTGTCTGCTCAATGCTTTGGGGAGAGTGTAACCCCATCAATACCTCTACCTCTCGCGGTGCCAAGCCCTCGGCAAAAAGATTGGCAGGAGTAATATAATACTCAATCAAAGCACGCATACTGCTCTCTTTGAGAGGTGTGCTGTATTTGGGGATGATCTCTCCTATTTTTTTGAGTGATTTGGGTTGTGCAATCTGAAGCATCCCTCGATACTCCTCCACCCGTCCCTGTATGTGGTGATGACTTCCTACGGTAAAGAGTTTACGATGGTAGGGGGTCACCCGAAAGAGCATCGCTGTAATGGACGTTGAAAAACGAGGGAGCCTAAAACGCAGACGCAACTTACCATTATAGGGGGAGACCTCCTCAACGATGGCTTCCAAGGTCTGAATCTCCCCTACTTGGATATGGCTACTTAAGATCGTGTTATTATAACTTGTGGGAAGTAGCAGTGCCAAATCCAACAAAGAGATAATTTTAAGTTTTTCAAACAGTGCTTTTGCCTCTTGCATTCATGCTCCTTCTACATACACTTCTCATTATACAAAAAAATAATCAAGAGTTTAAAAAAGAGGGTCAAATTGTCATACTTTAAAACTTCTAAACACAATTAAATCTTAAAGAAAATCATTTATAACTCACATTTATAAGATATAATCATAAAAATTATTTGAATTATCCCCATACATGAAATGAACAACAAAGATGAAAAATTTACAAAATGATATTACCCTCCTCTATGTCGAAGATGATCCCAAATCCAGAGCATTAACGCATAGCATTCTGACGAAATTTTTTCGTGTGGTAATTGTGGCAGAAAATGGAGAGGATGCTCTTGCGAAGTTTCATAAATACAAGATTCATTTTATCATTACCGATCTCAATATGCCCAAACTCAATGGCATCAAAATGATCGAACAGATTAGAAAAGAAAATCCTTTAATCCCCATTGTTGTCACCTCTTCTTATACCGATACCGAATATCTCCAAGAGTCCATTTGTCTAGGAGTAGATGGCTATCTTGTCAAACCGTTTAATATGGAATCTCTTCAAAAACTTATTAACAAAGGTAAAGAGAAGATTCAAAGGGAGCGTGAACAACAACAAAAACTGCGTCTACTTGAACAGTATCAGTCCATCGTTGATCGAAGTGCCATTATCTCAAAAACCAATCCCCAAGGGATCATCACCTATGTCAATGAGAAATTTTGTCAGGTCTCAGGCTACAGCCAAGAGGAGCTTATCGGACAAAATCACAATATTGTGCGAGCCAAAGATGTCCCCAAAGCAACCTTTCGAGAGCTATGGCATACCATTCGTGATCAGAAAAAAACATGGCGAGGTATCATTAAGAACCGAAACAAAGAGGGAGAACTCTATTATGTGGACAGTACCGTACGTCCCATTTTGGATGCCAAGGGCAACATCGAAGAGTACATTGCCCATCGCAGTCTCATTACCAATATTATTCATCCCAAAGAGCAACTCTTTGATTTTTTGACAGTGACAGAAAAACCTTTTGTGGTCTTGATCAAGATAGAAGATTTTAACTACATTGAAACCATTTTAGACAAAGAGACCAATAAGGCACTACAACACAACTTTGCTACAGAGCTTTTTACCCGACAAATTGGTACCTTTAAATTCTCCAAAATCTACCTTTTGGATCATGGTGAATTTATTTTTATTCAAGACATGGAACAGTGTATCAAAGATATCCCCGAGATGACCGAACAACTCAAAGCGTTTCAAGAACAGATCAATCAGAGTAAAATCAAAATTAAGCCCATCAATTATACTCTCTCCATTGCCATGAGTCTCTCCTATGGGGAGGATGCCTTTGAAAATGCCAAAATTGGCTTACAAAAACTTCAACAATCCAAAGAGAATTTCATTCTTGAAAAAAACTCTTTTAGCATCCAAAAACAAGAGTCCCTCAAAGAGATTGAGACCCTCAAGATGGTACAAGAGGCAATTGAGTCTTTCAATATCATCTCCTATTTCCAACCCATCGTCAACAACAAAACCCAAAAAGTAGAAAAGTATGAATCACTGGTACG